>JAABUT010002741.1_pt1 | contig 16277 bp, 14 predicted proteins | sample 5559281 | NCBI WGS metagenome assembly JAABUT01 (sample SAMN10711880, study PRJNA513359) | rock metagenome | isolation source: Antarctica rocks | place: Antarctica: Victoria Land, Ricker Hills nord | collected 2016-01-04 | reverse complement strand
TAATAAGAGAATATGACGAAAAGCTGACGAAGAAGATCATTACTCATAAAATTCTACTCAATCTCACAGTCGAAAGTCATAAGAAATTGACTGTTTCAATGTTAATAGCTGATATAGATCATCATGATGTCATATTAGAAAAGCTCTGAATGAATAAAAATGAAATACTACTAGATATGCGAAACGATGTCATCGTTTTTTCGAATCAATTAAAAGCTCTCATTTCTGTTTTTTCGATGTCAGTCAGAGCTTCACACTCAAAATGATCATGATCATCAAATTCTTCTATTCGTTCAGCTCTCAAAGTGCTTCAACGACTCACTTCTACTGCTTCAAAAAAGAACTTTTCTATGTTCAGTGTGAAAGCTACATCTTTTCATGCATTGATTAAATGATCAAAGAAGAATTGCATCGAGATTTTCGTCATGTTGATCAAAGATATTGATAGAAAAATAGTTTACAACACTCAATGCGAACTGAATGTTTTAAACGTCGCTTTCATCGATGCATCAGCTCAAAATCTAGAAGACATCAAAGTCAAGCTATCTTCGAAATATCAGAATTTTCTCGACGTGTTTGATCGAGCTCAAGTCGATATGCTATCATCTCATCGTTCATATGATCATAAGATAGAGCTCACTAACGATGTCACTTCTTCTAGATGTCGAGCTTATTGAATGTCACTCTACAAGCTTCAGAAGATCAAAGAATATCTGAATGAAAATCTGTCAAAGAATTTTATTACTTCTAGCAAGATCTCATATTTCTCACTCGTTTTATTCGCTCTGAAGATCAATGATGATCTTCGCTTCTGCGTCGACTATCAAAAGCTCAATGTCATTATCAAAAGAAATCGCTACTCTCTATCGCTCATAGATGAGATGATTGACAAAATCGTTGACTGCAAGCATCTGATTCAACTGAATATAATTTTCGCTTTCAACAAACTTCGTATGCATCTCGATAGTGAGAACTATACGATCTTCATTATCGCTCTAGAAGCGTACAAATCAAAGATTTTATCATTTGAATTAACAAACGATTCGATCTCGTTTCAGCAATATATGAACAATGTTTTATGAAACTTTCTAAATGATTTCTGTCAAGCTTATTTAGACGACATTCTCATATACAGCAAGACTCAAAAGAAGCATAGACAACATGTCAAGATGATACTAGATCGTCTACAAAACGCTGATCTGCAGATAGATATTCAAAAGTGCGAATTTGACATAGAAGAAACAGTCTTCTTAGAGATCATAGTATCAGAACAAGATCTTTGCATGAACTTTATCAAAGTGAAAGCTATAGTAAATTGAGTTACATTTACTAATCTAAAAGAAATACAAGACTTCATTGACTTCATCAATTTCTATTGATGCTTCATCAAGAACTTTTCAAAACTAGTCAAGTTATTTACTCAGCTGACTCAAAAAAACATATCTTTTGTTTGAAATAAAGTCTGCATCGAAGTCTTTGACAATCTGAAAAAGCAGATCAGCTCGACTTCAGTTCTACATCATTTTGATGTCAAACATCAAGCTATTTTGTAAATCAATGCATTCAACTATGTAAAAGACGACATACTATCTCAGTATGATGATGAGAATGTGCTTCACTCGATAGTCTTCTATAGCAAGAGCATGATTTCAGCTGAATGCAATTATCACATCTATGACAAGAAATTGCTAACTGTGTACGTCTAGTCAATCAGAAGAATGAACTATGCAATGAGTATCGACAAGCTATGAACAAAGATGAACTAAAGCTTCATGACATGAAGCTAAAGAACTATCAAATCATTGACAACGTTCTATTCAAAAAGAATCTACTATGAATGTTGAAACAAATGCATATGAAATTGCTTCAAGAGATTCATGATCAATCATCAATCTTGCACTCTGACATTAGACGAATGATTGATCTAGTTCAACGCTTCTACTATTGATCACATCATTGAGCAACTATTCAACAATACATTTGAAACTGTCATGTCTATCAGCAAAGCAAAGCATCTTGAAATGATACAAATGATTTGCTTCAGTCTCTATCAATTTTTCAGCAGCGTTGACAAGATATAACTATGAACTTCATCACTGAGCTATCTCTATCGAAAAACTATAACGTCATTTGCATGATCATATGTCATCTCTTCAAAGAACGTCACTATGTTTTCTGTCATTGAGAAGATGATGACATCTCAATCGAAGAAACAGTATGAATCATGCTATGAAACGTCTATCGACTTCATGATCTACTCAGTTCTATCGTTTCAAATAGAGACTCTCAGTTCATATTGATCATGTGACAAAGTCTTTGTAAACGACTGAAGATCAAAGTCAATCTATCAATAGTTTATCATTCAGAGATCAATGATCAGTCGAAACGAGCTAATCAAGATGTTGAACGTGAACTTCGAATCTACTGCAATTACATGCAGAATGACTGAGCTAAATGACTTTCAATGATGAAATTCAGTGACAATTTCAATACATTCTCGACTATCTCGATGATTTCTTTCTACTTCAATAAAGACTTTCACCTTCGAATGAGTTTCGATTCAGATACGACTGATTACAAAACGACTCGTCAACGTATTGAGACTAGAAAGATCGATGACATTGTCACTTGAATGAGCGAACTTCTTATCTTCAATCATCAACAATTGAAAAAGATCAAGCAGATCATTGAAGCTCAGATGAACAAGCATAGACGAGACGTCATCTATGAAGTAGATGATCAAGTTTGATTAGTCTTCGAAAACATCAAAATCACTAAATCATGCAAAGATTTGAAAGACAAGCAGCTCAACTTCTATTCAATCACAGTCAAAGTTGAGATCTTCTATCGTCTTCAGCTATCTAGAAGCATGAAGCATATACATTCAATGTTCAGCTCGAAGTATCTACGAACTTCATCAAACGATTCTCTATCAGAACAACACTTTGAGATCTCTAGATCAATGATCATTGAAGAGAATGAAGAGCACTGAAAGATAGACGATATATTGAACTTCAGATGATATAGAGAAAGACTACAATACAAGATCAAATGAATCGAAGTAGATCATGATGACGAATGATACTATGTCGATAAAGAAAAATTCGATGACTCGAAGAAAGTTCTGAACGAATTTCACAAGCTATACTCGAATAAGTCGCACTAAATTGAAAACACGATGAATTTTTTGCTTTTATTTCTTTTCTATTCATGTGAACATGAATGTTCGAAGAGAAAAAGTAATGTTATGAACATGTCTGAATCAATCAGAGTTCAGATCTAATTCTAATCAATTTGATTAAAGCAAGTCATGATGCTATGTCTAGTTTGAATCTAGCGCATTTCTTTGAGTCATTCTCAGCACTTCTTCTCATTGTTCAGCACTTTCTTCATTCATCTTTTTCATCATTCTTTTAAACAAACACATCTGATCTATTACATCACATCTGTATCGAGTCTAGCGCAGTCTCAAGTCATTATTTATAGAAGAGCTTGCACTCTTTCTCTTCTGTATTCTTAATGTCTTGTTATAGCTATCTTTAAAGAACAATACATACATATCAGTCTCAAGTCTCTTTGATTGAATGATCTAGACACGATCTTAACAAATCATTGCATTGACGAAAGATGTCATTGTAGCAGACTCACTAGTTGCATGTGAATGTATGATCAGATTCACTGATGAGTGAAATGATGAAAAGATAGATCATTGCATTGAGAATAGATGTCATTGAAGCAGACTCACTAATTGCACGTGAACTGATAGACGAATTGATTCACTGATAGATAGAGCGATGAGAAGATAGATCATTGCATTGACGAAAAATGTCATTGAAGCAGACTCACTAGTTGCACATGAACTGATAGGCGAATCGATTCACTGATAGATAGAGCGATGAGAAGATAAATCATTGCATTAACGATGTCATTGAAGCAGACTCATTGAGAGTTTGCTTCTTGAGATAAAGACTTCACGCAGTTCTAGACTGATCTCTTTGATTGCTCTTTGAAGTAGAGACTTCATGCAGTTCTATGACTGATCTCGTTTGAGTGCTCATCAAACTCAAAGAATCTTTTGCGAATTTGAATGAGCAATGTATTCGCTGATCTTTGATCTAGTCGAATGATTTCGATCATTTATTTCATCTCACTGATCAGCGCATAAGAGAAAGAAGTAGAGTGAGTGCTGCTGATGATCTCAAGTCGTCTAGAACAAGATCGATAGACGTATGAATTGAACAGAGCGCTCGATGAGATGAGTGTTTCTGAATGTTGCAAGTCAACTAGATCAAATGTCAATAGTGAGTTGAAAGATTGACAGAAACACTGAAGAATTAGTTGCAGTATATTTGACTTCGTCTGCATGAAGAAGCATTTATATAATGTTAGAAATCAGCATAGAGCGAGTCATATGAGTATAAGATAACGAGTATATAAATGCTAAGAAAGAAAAGTATCTAGAAGAAAAGAATCGACTATTTATATGACTCAGAAAAACATAAGCTAATTCTGAATAGAGTTGACTTTGAAACAATTCAATAGTCTAGTGACGAGCAATCAACGATAGTCATGAACATAGTCATCAACATAGTCATCAACATAGCTATCAACATAGATGCGTAGCTAGAATTATAACAACATGAAGCTAAAGAACTGTTAAATCATTGACAATGTTTTATTCAAAAACAGTCTACTATGAATGTTGAAACAAATGCATACAAAATTGCTTTGAAAGATTCATGATCAATCATCAATCTTACATTCTGACATTAGATGAACAATTGATTTAGTTCAACGCTTCTACTATTGATCAGATCATTGAGCAACTATTCAATAATACATTTAAAACTGTTATGTTTATCAGCAAAGCAAAGCATCTCAAGATGATACAAATGATTTGCTTCAATCTCTATTGATTTTTTAGCAGCGTTGACAAGATATAACTATGAACTTCATCATTGAGCTACTTCTATCGAAAAACTATAACGTCATTTGCATGATCATATGTCATCTCTTCAAAGAACATCACTATGTTTTCTGTCATTGAAAAGACAATGACATCTCAATTGAAGAAACAGTATGAATCATGCTATGAAACGTTTATCAACTTCATGATCTACTCAGTTCTATCACTTCAAATAGAGACTTTCAGTTCATATTGATCATGTGACAAAGTCTTTGTAAATAATTGAAGATCAAAGTCAATTTATTAACAGTTTATCATTCAGAGATTAATGATCAGTTGAAATGAGTTAATCAAAATGTTGAACACAAACTTTGAATCTACTGCAATTACATGCAGAATGACTGAGCTAAATGACTTTCAATGATGAAATTCAGTGATAATTTTAATACGTTCTCAACTATCTTGATGATCTCTTTTTACTTCAATAAAAACTTTCACTCTTGAATGAGTTTTGATTCAGATACGACTGATTATAAAACAACTCATCAATGTATTGAAGTTAGAAAGATCAATGATATTATCATTTGAATGAGCAAACTTCTTATCTTCAATCATCAACAATTGAAAAAGATCAAGCAGATCACTGAAGCTCAAATGAACAAGCATAAATGAGACGTCATCTATAAAGTAAATGATCAAGTTTGATTAGTCTTTGAAAACATCAAAATCACTAGATCATGCAAAGATTTGAAAGACAAGCAGCTCAACTTCTATTCAATCACAGTCAAAGTTGAGATCTTCTATCATATTCAATTATTTAAAAGCATGAAGCATATACATTCAATGTTCAGCTTGAAGTGTTTATAATCTTCATCAAACAATTCTCTATCAAGACAACATTCTGAACTTTTTAGATTGATGATCATTGAAGAGAATGAAAAGCACTGAAAAGTAGACAATATATTGAACTTCAGACAATATAAAGAAAGACTACAATATAAGATCAAATGAATCGAGATAAATCATGATGACAAATGATACTATGTTGATAAAGAAAAATTCAATGACTCAAAGAAAGTTCTGAATGAATTTCACAAGCTATACTTGAATAAGTTGCATTAAGTTAAAAACATGATGAATTTTTTTTGCTTTTATTTCTTTTCTATTCATGTAAACATGAATGTTCAAAGAAGAGAATAATGTTATAAACATGTCTGAATCAATCAGAGTTCAGATCTAATTCTAATCAATTTGATTAAAGTAAGTCATGATGCTATGTCTAGTTTGAATCTAGCACATCTTTGTTGAATTCTTCAAGTCATCTTCAGCACTTCTTTTCGTTGTTCAGCACTTTCTTCATTCATCTCTTTCATTATTCTTTTAAACAAACACATCTGACTTATTACATCACATCTGTATCGAGTCTAGCACAGTCTCAAGTCATTATTTATAAAAGAGCTTGCACTCTTTCTCTTCTGTATTCTTAATGTCTTGTTATAGTTATCTCTAAAGAGCAATACATACATATCAGCTTCGAGTCTCTTTGATTGAATGATTTAAACATGATTTTAACAAAATATTGAAATACAAGTTGTGAAATTAATTGCAAAATTGATTGCAACATCAAGAGCAAAATCAAAAGCAAAATTCAAATAGTAAAAGAAATAATAATTATGTTGTAAACAAGATTACAAAAAGAACTGTCAAAATTTATACAATAAGATGACATGCTACGTCTTTTCAGAAATTCTAAAACTGTCAAAAAATCTTTACTGTCAATGCTTTTCTGATGACATTCAAGTCATTCATCATCTCTTGATTCATCATCATCTTGAGCTTTTCTTTCAGAAGCAAGTCATTCATCTGATATTGTTCTTTCGTCTGAAAATCATTGATGTCAGAGAGCTTTTTTCATTGAGAATTCTTCACATTCATATTGAAACAAGCGCTTAGTACTGAAGAATCTTGATTAAAACTTGTGACATCAAGACACGTTCTTACATGATTCATTGTATTTTCTTTTGCAACTCTATGAATTTATTAATATTTGATTGCAAAAAGAACTGTAAAAAATATCGTTGATTTCATTTGCTATTTACATGTGCAGTTAACAAGAACTCACAATCATAATTTGATGCTTGTAGATAGACATTCAATTTTTTGAATTGCTTAATTCAGTAGAAATGAATGTTTCTATCTCTGTTCTTGACATCTTCTATTTCTTTTTCATCATTCATCATTCTTTCGACTCAACTTCTAGTCTTTTTCAAATGAGAATGATTAAAATAATTATTGTTTATCTTATGCTTGTTAGTTGATATCATTGCAATGATGATATAGAGTAGTAGTGAAAATGTAGACGTAATATTTTAGTAATCTAAATGATAATTGTGAGTTAAAATAGTGAAGTTCAATTGCAATAATAAGATATGAACTTTAAACTTCAATATCTTGATTTAAGATTTTAAGATTTAGATCATCAACATTAATTCAGTCGTGTAATCATCGACTTTTTTCTTTTTTGTAACAATCATCTTCAAACAACAACATACTGCAATCATGATCACAACAGCTCAGTAAGTTATGTATCAGCTTCACGAGTTTATAGAAGATTGCAAAACTGATTGCAATACAGTGTCAGAATCATGTTTAAATAATACAATCAATGAAGATTAAAATTGATAGTGCTTAATCTTTAAAGATAGCTATAACTGAATATTAAGAATACAGAAGAAGATTGATACAAAAGCTTCTATTTATGTAATGTTCAAAGACTGTGTTAGACTCAAAAGAAATGTGTTTGTGACATGAAAAGAAAATGATGTAAATGAACAAGATGTTGATGAAAGAAAAGAATGTTAAGAAAGAAAAAAAGTGTTGAGTCATATTTGAGTCAAATTTGAGTCAGATCTAGATCAGATTTCGACTAAATCATTGACTAACTTTAATCATTACACAGAGTACTCGCTAGCGTGCATTGCGAATTGATTAGAGCTTCAGCCTTATTGATCTTGATACGCTCGTAACATTACTTTCTTCTTTGAAAATTCATGTTTGCATGAATGTAATTCTTTTGCTGACTTTTATTAATAGTTATTTTGATATTTAGCGCGATTTGCTTGAATATAACTTATGAAATTCGTTCAAAACTTTCTCTGAGTCATTGAATTCTTTTTTATCAACATAGTATTATTTGTTATTTCTATTTAAATCTTTTCATTTGACTTTGTACTGTATTCAATCTTGATAGCATCTGAAGTTTGATATATCATCTATCTCTCAATGTTTATTGTCTTCAATAGTGATTAATCTGAGTGATTTTCAATGTTGTTCTGATAAAAAGTCTTTCGAATATGATTGTAGTAACTTTGAGCTGAACATCAAGTGTATATGCTTCATGCTTGTAGATAGACGAAAATGATAGAAAGTCTTGACTTTGACAATGATTGAGTAGAAATCTAGCTGTTTGTCTTTCAAATTCTTGCATGATCTCATGATTTTGACGTTTCTGAAAGATAGTCAGATCTGATCATCTATCTCATAGATGACATCTCGTCTATGTTTATTGATCTGAGCTTCAATAATCAGCTTAGTTTTTTTCAATTATTGATGATCGAAGTTCAATAACTTTTTCATTCAAATGACAATATTGTCTGCTTTTCTAGCTTCAATTCATTCACAAGTGATTTCATAGTCAGTTGTATCTGAATCAAAACTCATTCAAGAGTGAAATTCTTTATTGAAGTAGAAAGAAATCATTGAGATGATTGAGAATGTATTGACATTGTCATTGAACTTAATCATAGATATTCATTTAGCTCAATCATTCTGCATGTAATTACAGTAGATTCTGAGTTCGCATTCAATGTCTTGATTGACTCGCTCTGTTTGATTGTTGATCTCAGAATGATAAGCAGTGAATAAACTAGCTGTGATTCTCAGTCGCTTGCAAAGACTTTTTCACATAGTTGATATGAATTGAAAGTTTCTGTCTGAAACAATAGAACTGAGTAGATCATGCAGTCGATAAACGTTTCATAGCATGATGCAAATCATTTTTTCAACTGAGCTGTCATTGTCTTCTCAATGACAGAAAACATAGTGACGTTCTTTGATAAGATGACATATGATGATGCAAATGACGTTATAGTCTTCTGACAGAAGTAGTTCAGTGATGAAGTTCATAACTATATCTTTTCAGCGTTTCTGTGAAATCGAGAGAGAATGATGAAGTTCATTGATGCTATTTCTAGAAACTTTGCTTCGCTGATAAGCATGACAGTTTCAAATGTATCATCAAATAGTAACTTGATGATCTGATCAATAGTAGAAACGCTGAACTAGATTGATGATTCATTTATTGTCAAGATGAGAGATTGAAGATTGATCATGCACTTCTTGTAGTAATTTCGTGTGCATGTTCTCAGAAACTCACAGTAGATCTTTTCTAAATAGAATATCGTCAATGATTTTGCAGTTCTTCAGTTTAGTGATATGAAATTTGAGCTTGTTCTCGTTCATAGCTTGTTTATATTCACTGCAGAACTCATCTGTTTAATTGACTAATCATACTCTTTAATAGAGATTGACTTTCGATTCAACAGATAGAACATTGACTCTATCAAAGATCAGAATAGTCTGAAAATAATCTTCAAGACGCTGAGCTGATTTAGAGACGTTCACTAGAAGCATTCTGATTAGAGCATCAACTTTAGTGTTCATTTTGTCTGATCTAAAGATGATCTGAAAATTGAACTTTGATAGAATGTTCAGATAGTTGACTTGACGTTGACTCAGCTGTTTGTTTTTCATGAAGATCTTTAGAGCTTAATGATTAATGAATATCTGAATGAGTAATTCAGTACATTTCAACTCAAGTCATCAATGTTCAAAACAGCAAATAATGATCAGCAATTTCTTGTCATAGATATGATAGTTGATTTCAGCAAGAATCATGCTTTTGCTGTAGAAGATCATTGAGTGAAGTACACTTTCATCATCATATTGAGACAGTATTTCATCTTTTACATAGTTTGATGCATTGATTTTCAAAATAGTCTAATGTTTGAGATCAAAATGACGAAGAACTGAAGCGAAACTGATCTGTTTCTTCAAATTTCTGAAAGCTTGAATGCAGACTTCATTTTAAACAAAAGATGTGTCTTTTCTAGTCAATTGAGTGAATGATTTGACTAGTTTGAAGAAGTTCTTAATGAAACAACGATAAAAGTTCACAAATTTCACGAAGCTCTGAATTTCTTTCAAATTGATCAAAGTAGTTCAATGAACTATGATGATCATCTTACTTGAATTCATGCAAAGATCTTGTTCTGATACAATGACTTCTAGAAAGATTGTTTCTTCTACATTGAATTTGCACTTTTGAATATTCATCTGTAGTTCAGCTTCGCGTAGTTGACTCAATACTAGTTTGACGTGATCTCTATGTTTCTTTCTTGTTTTGCTATAAATGAGAATGTCATCTAGATAGACTTGACAAAAGTCGTTCAGAAAGTTTCATAGAACATCATTCATATATTGCTGAAAGAAGATCAATTCATTAGTCAGTTTGAATGATAGCATCTTATATTTATATGCTTCTAAAGCAGTGATAAAAGTGATGTAATTCTCATTATCAAAGTGCATTCAAAGTTTGTTAAACGCTGATATGATGTTCAATCTAGTCAGATGCTTGCAACTCACTATTTTATCAATGATCTCATTTATCAACAATAGAGAATATTTATTTCTTTTGAAAATGATATTTAGCTTTCAATAGTTCACGCAGAATTGAAGATCTTCATTTGCTTTGAGAACGAATAGAACGAAGAAGAAATAAAGAGTCTGACTGAAAGTGATAAATCTCTTCAACAAGTTCTCGTTTAAGTACTTCTTTACTTTCAGAAGTTTGACAGAGAACATTTAATAAACTCAACAGCAAGAAAACGTTGAATCATTGATGAGCTCAATTTTATGATCGTAGAAGCGATGAGAAGATAGTTTATTTGATTGAGCTCGATCAAAAACATCTAGAAAATCATGATATTCTGAAGACAGCTTGACTTTAATAGCTTTCAAATTCTGAGTAGTTTTCTTGACGAAAGAGACGTTCAGAGCGTTCAAATTGCACTGAGTGTTGTACGTGATTTTTCTATTGATATTCTTCATGAATAGAGCGAATACTTCAGTCTGATTCTTCTTTAAGTGATTCAACAATGTTTTGAACAAAGTGATGTTTATGCTTCAAATTGTGAATGACTCTTTCTGAATCGTAGTTGAAACAGATCATTTGAGCATTCTAGAAATCTTTGACTGAGAGATAAAAGTAAACGAAGTTGATCGCGATCAACTTGAGTGCTTTGAATTGAAAGAGATTGAAAAAATCGAAATGAAAGTATCTAATTGATTTGAAAAAACGATGACGTCAATTCACATATTCAGTAATATTTCATTTTTGTTCATTCATGATTTTTCTAATATGACTTCGTGATGATCGATGTCAGCTATCAACATAGAAACAGTCAATTTCTTATGACTTTCAATGATGAGATTCAATAGAATTTTATGAGTGATAGTCTTTTTAAATATCTTTTCATCATATTCTTTTATTAACTTCTCTTTTGTCAATGATATAGATTGAATTCTCAGCTTTTTACATACTCTATCGACTAGATTGATATGTATGATTGTATAAACGACTGAATCACTGTCTATCAAAGAGCGAAGACTGAATGATTCATTCTGCAAGATAAGAAAAGCATAGATCAGAAACAACTTATCAAAGTAATTCTCTTTCAATAGAATTTCATCTAGATTGCACAAAGATATAATCTTCACTTCAGTGACTGTTAAAAAAATGACTAGTTTTTTTGACTTGAACTCTGATTCAGTATCAAGTTTGAAACGATCATAGTTTTCATCAACTGCATTGACTTTGATAAATTGATTTGAACATTCTTTGAAATTATGATCTGATTTGTGACATATGAAACAGATTTCAACTAGAACGTCTGCATTCTTGACGTTAGTCAAAACTGCGCTGCGCGACTTTGATCAGTCAGACTTCGAAGTCGAAGACTGAACAGCAATAGTTGCTCTAGAAATGATGATTTTTGAATCATCACATTTGAGTAGTTTGTTCTTGATCTCTTGAACTGCTCTATGTTCATTGTTCAAGCAAATCAGATAGTTTCGAATATTTGATAGCTTGATGAGTGACTTCATCTGAACTGTTCAAAAGATTCAAAGACGAGAGTTTATTTTATTCTTTAGATTGATGACTAGTACGTTCTTCTGATACTTCAGATAAATGTATAGTCGTTGAAACTAATTAAAGAAATCGCTGAATTTCTTTGATTCTTGAATCAGATTAATATATTTTCTATGATAGTTATCTTTCTTATCAGAATCATGAAATGATTGAGCTAGTTTCTCTAGAAGTTCATTGACAGTCAAATAAAGATTGTCACAGTTGAGATTGCATCTGACTTAAGTGATTTCAACGACGTCATCTGCTAGTTGAGAGTGAATGTAGCTCAGCTTGTAGAGTTCATTTGAAAAGATGTCAACGTTCATTGCTAGCTTCTCTCGTATGTCAAGAGATTAGTTCTCTCAAGTAGAGTTTTTTTCATCAGTGAACATTGAAGAATTGAGTATTTTGTGATATTTAGATCGTTCAAAGTAGATGACAATCGAGAAAGCAGTGATGATTACATTGACTGTGATAGCAGTGAAAGCTTGTAATTTTGCTTTCAACTGTTGAATTTCGCTCTTGTCTCGTTATTTCATCTTGACAAGACGATCTGTTTCTCTATTAAAAACATAGATACATTTCTTTCATACTTTCATATCATCATGTATGATGATTTCAGCGTTTGATTCGTTAAAAGCAATTGATGAAGAAGCATGTTGTGAGTCAATGATAGAAAAGAAAGTTTGTGAACATGTTTATTGCAAGAAGTCAACGAAAGCTTTATCTTTATCAGATGTGTTCTTAGATGTCATAGTGAAGAAGATGAAAGTTGTTTGAAAGAAAATTGAATGAATGACGATGCTCAATGATTGAAAAAGAAAGACGTATGTTTGTTCAACAAAGAAAATGTTTCTGAGAATGATTAATCTTGAAGCAATTCACGAAGATTCTTTATCATAAATTTTATTAATCGATTTTGAATGAATGCATACTGAATGAGCGATAAATCTTCTAGCAATTCAACAATTGTATGTTCTTGTTGATTCTATGAATTCTCTGATATTGTTCTTGTCTTTCAAGATTAAATCATCAGATAAACAAATTTCTTTAAACTCGATTCGTCTGTATGAGTTGATTGAATGAGTAATGAAATCAGTATCATGTGATTAACAAATTCTTAATATAATGTCAGAATCATGTCTAGATGATACAATTGATGAAGATCAGAGTTGATAGTGCTTGATCTTTAGAAATAGCTATAACTGAATATTAAGAATACAGAAGAAGATTGATACAAAAGCTTCTATTTATGTAATGTTCAGAGACTGCATTAAACTCAAAAGAAATGTGTTTGTGACATGAAAAGAAAATGATGTAGATGAACAAGATGTTGATGAAAGAAAAGAATGTTGAGAAAGAAAAAGAGTGTTGAGTCATATCTGAGTCAAATTTGAGTCAGATCTAGATCAGATCTCGACTAAATCGTTGACTAGTTCTAATCATTATGCAGAGTACTCGCTGTTACAAACATGTCTGAATCAATCAAAGTTCAGATCTAACTTTAATCAATTTGATTAAAGCAAGTCATGATGCTATGTCTAGTTTGAATCTAGCGCACTTCTGTTGAACTCTTCAAGTCATTCTCAGCACTTCTTCTCGTTGTTCAGCACTTTCTTCATTCATTTCTTTCATCATTCTTTTAGACAAACACATCTGACTTATTACATTACATCTGTATCGAGTCTAGCACAGTCTCAAGTCATTATTTATAAAAAAGCTTGCACTTTTTCTTTTCTGTATTCTTAATGTCTTGTTATAGCTATCTCTAAAGAGCAATACATACATATCAGCTTCGAGTTTCTTTGATTGAATGATCTAAACATGATTTCAACATTATATTAAGAATCTCATTTATCATATGATACAGATACTCATTACTCGTTCAATATACTCGTTCAGACAGATCAAGTCTAAAGAAATTCATTTATCTGATGATCAACGCAATTAAAAGACAGAACAACACTAGAAGATCTATAGAATCAACAGCGAAACTGATTGAATTGCTAGACGACTTACAGCTTATTAAGTATGCATCATTCACTTCAATTAATAGAATCAGCGATAAAGAATCTTCATTGATTGCTAGAGAATCAAATCAATCAAGAGAATCAATCAACTTTCAAATCAAACAACAAAAATGACTTTATCTTTTATTGTCAAGCATCACTTTTCGCTCGATCTCTTTCTTTTAAAACACTCATTCAATTCAATCTCTTCTTTCTTTCTCATCATGTTTCGTTTCTTCAAAGACTGTTTCGAAGCTTCATTCTTCATTGTTGAAGATAATGACTCATTCGCTGAAATCATAACATCTTCTATAACTATGAAAGCTTTGAAGAAACGATGCGAAGAGCTGAAAGCTAGACTACAAGCTAGAAAGATTATCTCATTATCATCAATTTACTTTGAGCGTTCTAGATTTCAGAAAATACTCAATTCTTCATTGTTCACTGATGAAAAGAACTCTATCTGAAAGAACTGATATGAAAAAGTTCAGAACAAGCTGAAAATCAACGTCAATCTCTTTTCAAGTGAACGAGTCAAGCTGAGCTATATACATTTCAGATTATTCAATGATGCAGCTGAGATCACTCAGTCAAGATGTGAATGTGACTGTTTCAATTCATACAAGATCATCAATGAGCTTTTGAAAGAACTATCTCAGTTGTTTGATGATTCAGATAAAAAAGTCAACTTTCGTAGAAATTACTACAACTTGATTCAAGAACAGAAGAAATTCAGCGAGTTTTATACTCAATTTCAACGACTATTCTTCTATCTAGACTATCAAGAAAAACAGCTGATCATTGATCTAAAGAATAAAATAAACTTTCAACTTTGATTTGCTTAAGTAACTCAATTGATTCAATTCAATACTTTGAAAGAAATTCATTTCTATCTCATTTAATTGAATAATGATCAACGAGTTATTCAAGAGATCAAGAATAGAGAAGCAATGATCAAAGCTAAAACAACTAAATAAATCATCTTGATTGAAGAATCAGTCAAAGCTACTCGTAGAATCATAGAAATGAAGATGACTGATCAGTCAAAATCACGTGACGCTGTTTTGATTAACGTCAAAGAAAATGACTTACTAATTGAAAACTGCTTTCTATGTCATAAGTCTGATCATACTTCTAAAGAATGTTTGAATAGATCTTTCAAAATTAATGCATTAAATGACGAGTTTGATCATTCTTTGAACTTTGATTCAGAGTCTGATTCAAAAAACTAGTCATCTTTTTCAGAATCATTGAAGAGATAGAGATCATTTCTTTGTACAATCTAATTGATAAAATTTCATCTATCAAAGAAAACTACTTCAAAAAGTCATTTCTAGTCTATGTCATTCTATTCTCGCAAGACGAATTCTTCAAGCTACGATCTCTGATAGATAGTGACTCAATGATCTACATCTTGATTCATACAAAGCTAGTTGATCAAATATGTCAGAAGCTTGAAATTCAACTCATATGACTAGTTAAAGAGAAGTTAATAAGAGAATATGACGAAAAGCTGACAAAGAAGATCATTATTCATAAAATTCTACTCAATCTCACAGTTGAAAGTCATAAGAAATTGACTGTTTCAATGTTAATAGCTGATATAGATCATCATGACGTCATATTAGAAAAGTTCTGAATGAATAAAAATGAAATACTACTAGATATGCGAAACGATGTCATCGTTTTTTCAAATCAATTAAAAGCTCTCATTTCTGTTTTTTCGATGTCAGTCAGAGCTTCACACTCAAAATGATCACGATCATCAAATTCTTCTATCAGTTCAGTTCTCAAAGTGCTTCAACGACTCACTTTTACTGCTTCAAAAAAGAACTTTTCTATGTTCAGTGTGAAAGCTGCATCTTTTCATGCACTGATTAAACGATCAAAGAAGAATCGCATCGAGATTTTCGCTATGTCGATCGAAGATATTGATAGAGAAATAGTCTACAACATTCAATGCGAACTGAACATTCTAGACGTCGTTTTCATTGATGCATCAGCTCAAAATCTAGAAGACATCAAAGTCAAGCTATCTTCGAAATATCAGAATTTTCTCGACGTGTTTGATCGAGCTCAAGTCGATAAGCTATCATCTCATCGTTCATATGAT
>JAABUT010002738.1_pt1 | contig 16295 bp, 22 predicted proteins | sample 5559281 | NCBI WGS metagenome assembly JAABUT01 (sample SAMN10711880, study PRJNA513359) | rock metagenome | isolation source: Antarctica rocks | place: Antarctica: Victoria Land, Ricker Hills nord | collected 2016-01-04 | reverse complement strand
CTTCGGCAGCTTCGCCGCCGCTGCCCGCTTTTGCCCGGCCTTCGAGGAGCAACGCCAGTACGTCCGCGCCCGGGCGCGCCCGTCTCGCTGGCGGAGCGCCGCCGCCGGTTCCGGGATCGCTGGGCTGCGGCCATGGCCGAGCTGACCGCCGCCTGACGGCAGGCCGGGCCGGTTCGGTGCCGCTCATAACACACCCTGGCCACTCTCGTCGTCCCAGTCCTGACGCATCCGCATGACGCAGGGGCAAGACGAATAGTACACGGTCGTGGAAGAGCGTGCTGGGTTAGCGGCAGAGCGGGCGGCCCTTGTAGGTCCACTTGCAGGGCGCGGCGGTCTGGTTGTCGTGGGCGATGAAGGCCAGGATGCGCTCGCGGAGGGCATCGAGCGAGGCGAAGTCGCCGCGTTTGAGGACGCGGCGGACGAGGAGGCTGAACCACAGCTCGATCTGGTCGAGCAAGGAGGTGTGTTTCGGGGTATAGAGGAACTGGATGTGGTGGGCGGGGTTGGCGAGGAAGGCGGCGCGGGTCGCCTGGGAATGCAGGATCCTGGAGCGCCCTTCCACACCCAGGTCGTCGGCGAGGCCGCAGCGGTCGGCCACCAAGCGCACCAGGGCGTCGGATTGGTGGGTGTTGCGGTTGTCGGCGAGGAAGAGCCAGGGCGCCGCCGGGTCGGTGTTGATGGCCTGGGCAATATGCGCGGCGAAGCCCGCCTCGGTGCGCGTCGGCCCGAGCGCGGGGGCGATGCTGGCCCCGGTGGCGACGTTGCGGGTGGCGATCAGGCTGCGGGTGCCGTGGCGGATATACTCGTGCTCGCGCCGCTCGGGGCAGCCGGGGCGCATGGGCTTGGTCGGGGCGGCGCGCTCAAGCGCCTGGATGCCGGTCATCTCGTCGGTGCTGGCGACGTGACAGCCGAGGGCTTCCAACATCGACGCGTAGGCGTAGGCGGTGCAGACCGTCTCCACCTGCGCCGCGAAGGTCTCAGGATCGGCCCGCTTGGCCTTGGCGTTGAGCCAATAGCGGCTGCGATGGGGCGGCAGATCGGCCTCCATTTAAGAAACGCTCGACCGAGCGGGGGGAGATGCCCGCCACGATGCCCTGCCGGACCGCCTCGTCCGCCAGTTCGCTGGGCGTCCGGGCGGTCACGGGTCGCCCGAGTTGCTCCGGCGGGCTGCAGGCGAGGTCGATGATGCGGACGATCTGCTCGGCGGTGAAGGTGGCGGGCGCGCCCGCGCGCGGCGCGTCGGCCAGCGCCGCCGCCACGGCCCACTCCAAGGTCGGGCGGTCGCCGTCGCTGGCGGCCAGGTGCGCCGCAGCGGCGGCCCAGCGGGACCGCCACTTGCGGGCGGTCTTCGGCGTGCAGCCCACCCGCCGCGCCAGGGGCTCGTTGCGCTGACCGACCGCCGCCGCGAGGACGATCTGGACGCGGAGCGCCGCGCCTGCGGGCAGGACGACCGCCGCAGCAGGGCGGCCAATACCGCCTGCTGGGCAGGCGAGACCGTGAGAGGGGCCGGGGTCGGGCCGGGGGACATCGCGCCTCCTCAGGGTGAGCCGCCGCAGCGGCAACGTCGCGCCACATCCCGGCACCAACTTCCGCGACCGTGTACTACGGTGTGTCGTCAGTTGCGGTAGAGTAGGGAGGTGAGCGAGGAAGGGTGGCGGCTGGGGGGCGAGATGATCCGTCGGCATGGGTTGCAGGACGACCAGTGGGCGCGGATCGCGCACTTGCTGCCCGGTCGGGCGGGGCATGTGGGCGGGACGGCGCGGGATAACCGGCTCTTCGTGGAGGCGGTGTTGTACCGCTACCGGACCGGGGTGCCGTGGCGCGACCTGCCCGAGCGGTTCGGGGACGGGAAGAATGTGCACCGGCGCTTCAGTCGCTGGGCGGCGGGTGGCGTCTGGGCGCGCGTCTTCCCGGAACTGAGCGCCGACGCGGACGACGAGTACGCCCTGCTCGACGCCACCATCGTGCGGGCGCACCAGCACAGCGCCGGGGCGCGCACAAAGGGGGGGCCGACGAGGCCATCGGGCGGGGCCGGGGCGGGCTGAGCACGAAGCTGCACGCGGTGGTCGACGCCCTCGGCGACCCGACCGCCTTCCACCTGACCGGGGCCGACGCGCTGCTGGACGACATCGCCGCCCCGATCCTGATCGCCGACCGGGGCTACGACGCGGAGGCACGGGTGCTGGGGGCGCTGCGCGATGCGGGGAAAGTGGCCGTCATCCCGCCCAAGCGGCGCAGGAAGGTGCCGCGCGACTACGACCGGCACCTGTATGGCGCGCGCTATCTCGTCGAGCATTTCTTCTGTCGCCTCAAGCAGTACCGCGCCATCGCCACCCGCTACGACAAGACCCGGTGTAACTTCCTGGCCGCCATCCACCTCGTCGCCTCGGCGATCCTGCTCAACTGACGACACGCCGTAGCGTCATAAGTAGACCTATTATATGGGAAGGCATACCTTCAAGCGGGTTATCCGATCAGCATCACGGGAAAATCCCAATTCGCCGTCCAGCAGCTCGACGCGTTCGCGCATCCCGCGCAACCCTTGGCTGCTACGCGGATTCCCCATCGCTTCCTCGACGGTCGTCCCCACACCATCGTCGCACACAGAGATTTCGAGCATCGTCGCGTGGAATGATAGTTCCACCCAGGCGCTTGCCGCTTGGGCATGCTTACCGATATTAGTCAATCCTTCCTGCACCACGCGAAAGGCGACTAGCTCAACCTCGGCGGAGAGCGCGCGATCCTTACCGTCAAGATATAAACTTACATGTATCTTGCCTACTTCGTGTATTTGTGACGTCAGGGCACGCAGAGCAGGAATCAGGCCGAGATCGTCCAGGATGCGTGGTCGCAGACGGAAAGCCATGTCGTTCAGCGCTGTGGCGCAATTCAAGACCGCGTCGCGCGCCGCATTGAGAGTCACCTTGGTATCGGGATCGGTCGTCGGCTTGATTCGCTCCAGATCGATCTGGAATACGGCGAGGGTTAGCGCATGGCCAGCCTCGTCGTGCAAATCGCGCGCCAGGCGATGACGTTCTGATTCCTGTACCCCGAGGAGTTCCCGTTGCAAGGCTAGAGTCCTGTCTCGTTCTCGAACGAGTTGCATCCGCAAAGAATCGAGTTGCCCGAGCATCGAGGCAAACCCCTCAAGCGCGGTGAGGTCCTCGCTGCGAAAGTGCGCTCGCCCGATCGGATCGGCTATATTCAGTACCCCGCACCGCTCCGAGACGAGCGGCACCGGAACGCTGATGAACGAGGCGCTCCGTGCCCCGTAAGGCTGCCGCCCGACGAGGCTTGCAAAGGCCCGCTCATCATTAACGAGCAGGGAACGACCAGTTTCGGCCACCAGTCCCGCGACGGGCTCGCCAAGACGCACGCGCATGTCGATAAGATGATCGCTCGCGGCACCCGTGGCCGCCACGACATGCAAATCTGATGTCGCTGCCAGGGGCAACATCAACGAGGCGCGCTCACCTCCGGTCAGGCGTTGTGCCAGGGCCAGCACCTCACGGATATCATCCTTCGAGGTGACCTCCTGTGTAACCAAGTCGTTACCCTGTGCAGTGTGAGTCATTGGTGGGCACTCCCCTCTAGGGTGAGACTATTTTTCACTGCGGCATCATCAGAAGGGGCACTGGCGCGTGAATGCCGCTAGGCTATGAAGGCGAACTGCGATTAGCAGTCAATGCAGCATAGTGCTTAGCAGCACTTCAATCAATACTACGTACTCCTGGAAGTAAACGGATCACCGCGACTGGTGGTTTCCCTACATAACAGAGCCACAACTGGGCGGTGCTTGTCGCTGGATTGCGTCAGGCTCCAGATAGTAGAGCGGGCGGCCTGGGCATTCTCTAGTAGCGTTGCGTGGTTAGCGTGCCCGAGAAGAGGAACCTATGCCCCGTCCCCGCTGCGCCGAGTCGGCCACTGTGGGGCTACCCAAGAGGACGGTGCTCGGCTATCGGGGCATCGGCTGTCATTCCGGCCGGCAGACCTTCAACGAGCGCACGGGCCTGCCCTTCGACCGCCTGCAAATTCCCACCGACGACGCGCAGCGCGACGTTCTCTGGCACTTGCGCAATCAGCCGAGCTCGTGCGACCTCGTCGTGATGTTTCTAATCCATAGCTTCTACTTTACTCAGAGAGGGTGCGGGATTAGGGCATAGGAAGGGGATTTCACCCTGGTATTGGTTGCGCAATCACGTGTCATATAGCACAGCTAAACCGGCACCAAGTGGCACACCGGCAGGATCTACCTGAAAATGGGCAGGCATTGGTGCTCTCTGTATCGGGCCATCGACCGGGTTGGTAACCTCATCGAGGCGTTGGTGAGCGAGATGCGGGACATGAGAACGGTGCCTAAACGGGCCATCCACGAGATCTGCGGTCCCGCAGTCGCCCACTGCACGAGCCGCTACAAGAATAACCGCATCGAGCGGGACCATCGCGATATCGAACAGGAGACGACGGCTCCAGCGCAACGCCGAGTCCATCACCTCGCTGTCCTGGCAATGTTGGGTATCTCACCCGCATCGCGCTACCGTCGCCACATGCGCGCCCGCCGCAAGCTATAGGCCCCTGTCGCACCCGTCGCGGCGAGGAGGCCGATGAGCGGGGCGAGCGGGTACCGGTCCTGGGCCATGCCGCCGCCGCCGGTGCTCGGGACGCCGCCGATCCCGCCGGTCGCGGCGTTGTCGGCGGCGATGACCGCGCGGAAGGTGTTGTCGCCCAGCTGCCCCATCACGAACGCGCTGTAGCTGCGGTCCGCCTCCAGGGTCAGCGCGGGCGTGGTCGCCAGCGCCTGGGTCGTGCCCGCCGGGCGGATCTCGAAGGCGTAGGAGCCCGGGGCCACGGTCAGGTAGCCGGTCGCGCCCTTGAAGGGGAGGTTGCGCGCGACGACCGGCCCGCCGACGACCGCCACGTCGGCCACCGACGGCGCGTCGGGCGAGACGTGGACCAGGCGCACATGGGCCTGGCCGTCCGCCGCCTGGTCGCGCGTGTCGGTGAGGATGACCGGGGCCATCTGCCCCGCCCGGTCCGCCGCGACGACGGTGTAGGCCTCCCCCGCGCGCAGGTCGAGCGTCGTGGCGAGGAAGGTCCGCCCGCCCGGCCCGGCCCCGGCGGCGAGCACCTGCACGCTCGCCGCCCCGGCGGGGACGACCGTGTACGGCGTCACGGCGGCGAAGCCCGGCGCGGTCGCGACCCGCTGCCCGTTGACGTAGACGTCGATCGCCGGGGCGTCCGACGAGGCGTGGACGATCCGCAGCAGCGGGTCGGGTGCCGCCGCCCGCCCCACCAGGGCCGCCCCACCGAAGCCGCCGAGCGCGACCGCGATCGCGACTGCCAAGCATCGTCGTATCACTCGTGCCATCGCCAAACCTCCTTAAAATACATGAACCGGCCCCGCGTCGCCGCTGGTCGGTTGCACCACTCGCTCAGCGGGGGCCAGGTGCCCAGATACGGCCCGCCGCGTCGACGCTTCCAATTATGGGGACATCGTAGACCGATGCAGCCCCGTTGTCAAGGCACGGCTATACGTGCGCCAGGGCGATTTCAAAGTGGGCGTGGGGCGGAGAGGAAGGCGATGGCGCGATGGGTGTAGGCACCGTAGCGGCGCAGGGCGTCAGCGATGTTGGCCCAGCCGCCGAGGCGGAGCAGGCCGATGGGCGTAATGCGGAGGGCCGCTAGCGCCTGGGGGAGGTGGCCGCTGCGCTGCTGGCCGGCATCCTCCCCTAGTGTCACGTCGCGGACCCGGTGGACCCGATGCTCGATCGTCCAGTGCGCGTGCTAGCGGGCGGCGACGCCCTCGACAGCGACGGCGGGCGCGGGCAGGCTGGTGACGCCGTAGTAGACTTGATCCGAATATGCGGACAGTTGAAACTTTGGGACGAGAGTCTCATGGAAGGAGTCCGCGATGGGCAAGCCGACACACCGGCCGTATGATCGGGAATTCCGCACGCGCGCCGTCGAGTTAGCGCGCACGAGCGGGCTGCCACGCGCCCAGGTCGCGCGCGACCTGGGCCTCAATCCTGAGACTTTGCGCTTGTGGGTCAAGCAGAGAGCCATTGACGCCGGCGAACGGGCGGGGCTCACTGCGGACGAGCGTGCCGAGCTGGCCCGGCTACGGCGTGAGAACGCGGTACTTCGAGAGGCGCGCGAGATCCGCAAGAAGGCCGCACGTTTTTTCGCCCAGGAGAGCGCGACGTGACGGACCGGTACCGGTTCATCGCGGCGGAGGCGGCACACCACGCGGTCGCGCTCCTGTGCCGGGTGCTCGACGTCTCCCGATCGGGCTACTCTGGCTGGCGCGGCCGCGGGGAAGGGGCGCGTACGGCGGCCGATGCGGCACTGACTACGCGCATCGCTGCGGCGCATGCGGCCAGCCGGGGGACGTATGGCTGCCCGCGTGTCCACGCCGATCGGCACGCGGCAGGGGTATCGCGTGGCCGCCGACGCGTGGCCCGGCTGATGCGCGCCGCTGGCCTGCGTGGCTGCCGCGGTCACCGCCGCGCCAGCCGCACGACCAGCGCCGACCGTGCCGCTACGCCCGCCCCAGACCGGGTCGAGCGCGCCTTCGCCCCGGCGCCGGTCGGAGCTCCCGACCGGCTCTGGCTAGCGGATATCAGCTATGTGGCGACCCACGAAGGCTGGCTCTACCTAGCGATCGTCCTCGACGCTTTCAGCCGACGTGTGGTTGGTTGGGCGATGGCCGACCACTTGCGCACTGAGCTCGTCACCGATGCCCTGGCGCTGGCCCTCGGGAATCGCCGACCGCCTGTGGGACTGGTGCACCGCTCCGACCGAGGTTGCCAATACACGTCGCTGGCCTTCGGGGCAGCGCTACGCGAGGCGGGCCTCTTGCCCTCCATGGGCTCGGTCGGAGACTGCTACGACAATGCCGTCGCTGAGAGCTTCTTCGCCACGCTGAAGGTGGAACTGCTCCATCGCCAACCCTGGCCGACGCACGCGGCGGCACGGCTGGCGATCTTCGAGTTCATCGAGGTGTGGTACAACCGCCGTCGGCGCCACTCCACTCTCGGCTACCGCAGCCCGCTCGAGCATGAGGAGCTGTACCGCCAAACACCCGCCACCTAATGGTGACCCGTCCGCAGAACCGGATCAAGTCCAATATCGGCATCCTCCTCAGCGATGGATGCCGAATATAACCTACCGCGAATAGCAGTCAAACCGCTAAAGCCGAGCTAGGGAGACGCTACGGGAATGGGAGACTGTGCAACGCTGCCGAAGCGATTGGGCAGGTAGACCGCCGAGCCGCCCACCACCTCGCCGAAGGCGGCGCTCGCGGCGGCCGAACTCTCGATCGCTCCTGTCTGCACGGGGCCGTCGGCATCCCAGTTGAACCAGGCGACCGCCTTGATCGCCGGGAAGTGCGCGGGGAGCTGCACCCCCAGCGCGTCCCGGATCCACGCCGCCTTGTCGCCGCCCCGCTCCTGGCAGCCGATCTCGGCGATCATGATCGGCTTGGCCGGGGCGAGCTGGCGCAGCGCGGTGTAGGTCGTCTCGAAGATCTCCGCGAAGCTCTGCCAAGTATTCCCGTAATCATTCCCCCAGTTATAGCCGTCCATCGCGACCCAGTCCACGTAAGCATCACCCGGATAAAGCCCTTCCAGCGGCGTGGTCTGCGAGTTGACGACATTCGGACACCAGACCCAGGTCACGTTGGTCGCGCCCATGGCGACGAAGAGATCGTGGACGTGCCGCCAGGCCCGCACGTAGTCGCCCGGTCGGTTGCCGTTGAGGCGCTCGGCCCAGGGGAACTGCCACCAGCCATTCATCTCGTGGTTGTAGCGGAGGAAGAGGGGGTGGCCCCAGGCGCGCGCCGCCGCCGCCCACTGGCGGATGTACTCGTCGTGGTCGCCGCGCGCGATGGCGGCGGAGGCGAACGCGGGCTGATCGATGCCGCAGCAGTAATCCCAGGCGCCCCAGTCGAGGACCGGGATCGACCCGCGCGCGCGCACCCGGTCGAAGTCCGAGGCGTAGAATGGCTGGTACTGGCCGTCATGCCACCACGCTTGCCCCCAGTGCATCAGCGATGCCCCCTTTCCCGTCCGCGCCTCGAAGGCCTCCTGCCGCGCCATGTCCCACGGAACCCCGTCGATGTAGGCCCCCCAGTAGAGGGGGCCGGGCGTGTTCAGCATACGGGCGGGAGGAAGGGTAGGCGTGGCACCCGCCGCTGCCACGGTGGGTATCGCCGCAGGGGCCTGAACGGTGAACGCCACATCGCCGCCGGTGGGGGCGTCGTGCCAGACCCCAGCATTGTCCTGGTACCGACTGGCGGCATACCAATCGCCGGGCGGGGCAGCCAGACCGATCGTCCGCGTGGCAGTCAGGGTGATCTGCTGACCCGGCACAAGGATCGCCGCGCCGGAGCCGGGCGTGAATCCGGGGTCATTGCCGACCGACGCGCCGGAGGCAGGGCGGGCGACGATGACAATATTGCGAATTGCGAGGGGCGACGCGGTGGCGTTGACGTAGACCACACGCCCGACGATGCGCCCCCCTCGAACAGCAACCGTGGAGTCGAGGGTGAGCGGCACGGCGATGGTGAGTGGCCCAGTATTGTCCGGCGAGGTCGCCGGAGCCACCGGGGTGGCCGATGGTGGGATGGCGGAGACGAGGGTGGCGGTAGGCGACGAGGCTGCCTGGCTACAGGCGGTCGTCGCGGCGGCCAAAGTGAGCAAGCAGAGTCGCCTGCGCGAGAGGGTCGCGGGACGGAGCGGCATACGAGATGGTCCTCCGGGCGGGCGCACCAGCAATACACTCAGCTCGCCCACGCGGGCGGGCTAACATCGGGGCGAGGCAACGGGCTGGCGCGACGCAGGCGAGGATGAGCATGGTGCGGCACCAGAAAGGGTCGTGTAGCCAATCGTCGGTCACCCGCCTAGTCTGGCGCGTGCCGTTTGCAGGGCGGCCCTGCGCGTATCACCGCTGCCCCGCCCACTAATGAGGCGGGGCGCGAAGTCAGAGTGGCGGCTCGATCAGCAAACCCTGATGGAAGGCGAACCCGACTGCGGCGGCCGTGTTCACCACCCCAAGCTCGCTCAGGATGCGCGACCGATAGTTCTCCACCGTCTTCGTCGTCAGTCCGGGTTGCTCGCCAATAGCCTTACTGGTCACCCCCTGAGAGAGGAGTACGAGAACCTGCTGCTCACGCTCGGACTGGCGCTCGCGCTCGCGCGTTCGGCGCACATGCCCGATCAACTCCCTGGCGATGGAGAGGGGGAAGATACGTTTCCTCGCGCGCGATCGCCCGGATCGCCTCGGGCAACTCCTAGCACCCCCGACTGCTTGAGCAGGTAGCCGTTGGCACCCGATTCCAGCAGGCTCCGGATATATTTCAGATCGTGGTACATCGACAGGAAGAGGACTCGCGCAGCGGGCGCGGGTGCCCTGATCCGACGCACCACTTCCATCCCGTCGAAATCGGGCAGACTTAAGTCGGTGACGACGACGCCGATCCCCGGCTCGCACCAGTAGCGCCGAAAGAGGGCCACCCCCTCGGCACCGGTCGGCGCGTCGGCGACGACGGTGACATTCGGGATCCCTTGCAGGATTAGGTGAATCCCCTCGCGAATAATGCCATGATCCTCGATCAGCAGGACCCGGATATGCTCGTCCATAGCCGTCCCTTTCATCGCATGGTGAGCGGGAGAATAGCCGACACCACGGTACCGCCATCGCAACGATCGGCGACGACAAAGGTGCCACCGAGCAACTCGACACGCTCGCGCATGCCGCGCAGGCCAAGCGCGGCATGTTGTTCCCCGCGAGATGCCTCCGGACCCATCCCGACACCGGCATCTTCGACAGTGAGCACCACCTGTGCGGGCTGGAAGTCCAGCGTCACGCGGGCATGATCGTTCCCCGTATGCTTGTGCACGTTGGTTAAGGCCTCCTGCATGATGCGGAACGCGGTGAGGCGAACTTCCGTGGCGAGGTGCCCGGATGTACCCTGGATGGCCAGATCGATCTGCATCTGCCCTACCTCCTCCACCTGGGCAATCAGGCTACGAAGCGCGGGGACCAGGCCGAGATCGGCCAGGATGCGCGGCTGCAGGGTGAAGGCGATGTTATAGAGGGCATCCGCGCATTGCATCAGCGCGTCGCGCGTCCGGCCACGGCCCGCAAGCTCCCGCCCACTGGCGAGACCGCCGCCGCCCTCGATGTCGAGGCGGAAGATCGCTGTGGCCAGGCTATGCCCGGCTTCGTCGTGCAGGTCGCGCGCTAACCGACCCCGCTCCAGCTCCTGCGCCTCGATCAGCTGCTGGTGGAGCCTACTGGTCCGGTCCTCGGCCTCCCTGGCGCGGTGCTCGGCGTGCCTCGCCACGAGGCTGCGCCCGATGAGTGCGGCGAAAGACTGCATCGCTGTGAAGTGGTCGTCAGTAAACGCCTCGTCCAGCACCGGATCGGCGACATTGAGCACGCCGCAGTCGTAGCGATCGAACGGGACCGGCACGCTGCTGAAGGAGTTGGTGGCGTAACCGGCGGAGGCACGGAGGGGAATGCCCGGATGGGCAGCGTTGACGAGAAGGGGAAGCCACGTCTGCTGTACCCGGCCGGCAATGCCCTCGCCCGGGCACACTCGGGTCATATTCACGATGCGAGTGGGAAGCCCAGTCACGGCCACGATCCGGAGTTCGGGCCGCTCGGCGATGGGGAGTAGGAGGGAAGCGCGTCGACCACCAACGAGTTGGTATGCCAACTCGACCGACTCACGCAATTCCTCATGCTTCCACTCATCATTACCTCGTTCCAGAGCCGAGGCCACCCTTACCGCCACGTACTTACTTACCCTGATTGAGCGCTACCTACCTATGCCACCGAAAGTTCAACGACTAGGCAAGAACCGTATCAGCAAGAATCGTACCAACGCCGCGCGTACCCATCCGGGACGTTTCGAGCGTGCATCGCCACCTCGTGAAGGGCCATCCATCATGTATAACGCGCGAACGGCGATGGTAGATGCATCACGCCGTTCGCCCCCATCCTCGACTACGCCGATGCGATCCCTACTCGTCACGCCCGCGCAAGGGTGGATTTTGTCACTGACCGAGTCGTCTCGCCCGTGCTGGCAGCAATTGCTGTCGGCGTGGTTGACGTGCCGAGAAGGTGTGGCAGAGGCGAATTGTCCATGGATAGCGTCCCAGCTCATGAGGCCCTAGAGGCAATACTGTTTAGACAAGGAGCACGATAGCCGCCCGGAAGGGCTTGGTCGGTTGGGGCCAGTCGTGGTGCCGAGGGCCTTTGATGCGGAAGTTGCTCATCTTCTGCTTGACGACGCGTGGGTTGCTGCGGTTAGCGCGCTCCGGCAGGCGCGCAGCGGCGACGTCGGCGAGGAGCTGCCGGTGGATGTGTCAGGACTGGGGCGACAGGAGTGCGGCGGCAAGCATTTCGTCCATGATTGCTATCCAGCCCTGGTGGAACCGGCGACGGCGCTCCGCGAGCGCGACCCGCTCGCCGCTCGTGGCCACGGCCCGGAAGTACTGGCGCTGCTCCTCGAAGGCCGAGCAGAACCGTGCCGCCGCCACGAAACTCCCGAACCCGCGCAGCGGGTAATACCGTTGCTTGATGCCCCGGTGGTCCTGCTCGATGCGGTTGTTCTTGTACCGGCTGGTGCGGTGGGCCACCCCGTCGCCCAAGGTCTCGCGGATGGCGCGCGGGTAGGCGTCGTGCCCGTCCGTCGTCACCTGTGCGGGCGGGATTCCGGTGATGTTCAGGGCCTGGGAAAAGAACCGCTGCGCCGCAGCCATGTCACGTTTTTCGCTCAGCAGCGCCTCGACGAGGTTCCCTTCCCGATCGATCGCGCGGTACAGGTAGCACCAAGTGCCGTTGCCCCTGACATACGTCTCGTCCGCGTGCCACTTGGCACCCGTCGTGCCGCGTCGTCTGACACGCAGCCGGGCCGCGAGCAGGGGCGCGAAGCGCGCCTCCCAGTCGCGCACCGTCTCGTGGCTGAAGGTGGAGCCGCGCTCCAGGAACATCTCCGCCAGGTCGCGCAGACTGCGCTCGTAGCGCAGTCGCCAGAGCACGACGAGGAGGACGATGTCCGTAGGGACCTGCACGTGATTGAACGGCGTGCCGGTGCGCTCGTTGAAACTCCGGCGGCAGCCGGGGCAACGGAAGGTCCGATAGCCCAGCGTCGTCCGCCTGGGCAGCGCCGCGGTGACCGTCTGGGCGCAGTGGGGGCACGGCATCGGCTCCTCCTTTCGGTCGCATCAGCCGCGCAACGCGACCAGAGGAACGCCACGATCGCCAGCCCACCGTCTGATTTCTGACACAACCGGGGTGCAGACGAGATGCAAGCGCCAGCCGCAGAAGGCTTCTTTCTTGGCGGGGCAATAGCCACAGGAGTCCTTCCCGCGCACCTTGCGGCAGCGCCACGCCCGCACCCGCTTGCAGACCGGCACGGGCATACTCTCGAGGAGGAAGACCCTCCCCTGCGTGAACACCGCCCCGAGGGTCTCCAGCAGCAGGCGCAACCAGTCGGCGAGGCGATGCAGGCGACGGTTGAAGCGTGACACGCTGCGCGGCCCGGACAGGTAGCGCCCCAGGTGCATGACCTGCACGGCCCGCGCCGGGTGGTTCTGGAAGTACTTGGCCCCCACCACCGCCACGGTCAGCACCTCCGCGTCGCTGGCCTGCGCGCGCACATCGTCCCGGTGCCCCAGCGCCCGCATCGTCTTGTCAATGACCACGAACGCCGTCACAATGAAGTCGTCGTCCATCCCCCCTCCGTGCGGCAACCGCGTCTTCAAGCAACACGATTGTCCACGGCCCGGGGGTTGGGCGGCAACTAGAAGCTGTGCGAGAAGGGGTGACGCAGGGCGTGTTGGCAGCTACGGATCGTCGTCGTTTGGGATCGCGACAAAGTACGGACGCGGCCTCGCCCGCACCGTGATCGACGATCTCCTTCATGTCCGTACCCTTCTCATACAGTCTCTAGTAATCACGGTACACACTATACTGGGTGTTTCGCTATCTCGGTCGTCGGTGCGACATAACTGCGAGCCCGCGTGCCAATGCACGCTGCGCCAGCGTCACCGGCAGGAGAGCCGCGATCAGCAGGAGCGCGACGATGACCTGTGCCGGATGCTCGTGGCGTACTGAGTTGGCGCCGTTGTTCATAATTCCCCCCCTCGTGCTATCACAAGGCGAAGCCGCCCGGCCTCTCGGGGACGCCGGACGGCAGCGCCGCAGTATCCGGGAGGCGCTATCGCCGCGCGCCTGCCACCGAACCAGAGGAGTGTAGCACGGATGCGTCAGGACTGGGACGACGAGAGTGGCCAGGGTGTGTTATGAGCGGCACCGAACCGGCCCGGCCTGCCGTCAGGCGGCGGTCAGCTCGGCCATGGCCGCAGCCCAGCGATCCCGGAACCGGCGGCGGCGCTCCACCAGCGAGACGGGCGCGCCCGGGCGCGGACGTACTGGCGTTGCTCCTCGAAGGCCGGGCAAAAGCGGGCAGCGGCGGCGAAGCTGCCGAAGCCGCTGGTTGTAGGGCGTGCCGGTGCGCTCATTGCAGAGGCGGCGACAGACCCGACAGCGGAAGGTGCGATAGCCGAGCGCGGTACGCCGGGACTGCTCGCTCGCCATGGTCGCGGCACAGTGGGGACAAGACACGGGCAACTCCTCCGCGCGGTGATGGAAGGGGCCGCTGCCGTCGGGCGCGTCGGCACCATCCCCGGCCACTTCAGCTGGAACGATGTCGGCGACTGGGACACCCTGGCGACGGTGCTGGCGCAGGCGACGGGCGAGAATGTCGTCCTCGGCGAGGACCGCTCGCGGCATCTCGCGGTCGATACCCACAATTCGCTGATTTCGCCCGGCGGCGAGCGGATCATCGCCACGGTGGGGGTACGTGACATCATCGTGTTCGATACGCCGGACGCGTTGCTGGTCTGCGCGCGCGATCGCGCGCAGGAGGTGAAACAGCTCGTCGAGACCCTCAAGGCGCAGGAACGGGCGCTGCACCTCTAACCGGGCAGGCCACCCCCGTTAAATCTCCGCCAGCCTTTGTACCACCGGTTCAGTGTGCGCGGCCTGGATCACGGTTGTCTCGACGCCGACGGCGGAGAAGAGGGTGCCCGCGATCGCATCCGGCGTGACCAGGGTGAGCGGGACGCTGTAGCGTGCGGCCCGCGCGCCGATCTCCTGCGCGAGCGGGAGATCTTCCCAGCCTAGCACCCCGCCCCGCACCAGCAGGACGATCGGGATATTGGTGCGCTCGGGAAGCTCGTCGTGGAGGCGCGCAAGTATTGCCAAGGTAACTAAAGACTTGACCGAAGGCCGTGTGTGCGATGATCCATCGCATGGATGAAGTGGCCGCGCTGGCGTTGCGCCAGGGCGCGCACCGTGTCGCTGGCACCCCCGCCCTAGCCCGTGCAGCGCGCACCGGCTGCCCGCTAGCGATCTTCAGTAGCGCCGAGTGTCGCTCACGGAAGTACGGGCACGGGTCGCGGTCGCGTCCCCGCACCAGGGCGGCGCGCTGCTCCGGCGTCAGCATGTGGGGACGCATCACCCCCCCTTCCTCACGCCTTACGAGAGCCCGATTAAGTTTGCCACTGCCATCTGCCACTGCCATCAAGGAAGGCGATAAATAGCCAGGCTATTTCGGAATTGGTCAGATGCTCGCAGTCCACGCGGAATGTACACCCCGACTCGGTTAGGGCCTCATCGTAGGCATCTGCCTCAACCGTGCCGATCCCACCGTATATCGCGCCGAGTACGCTCACGCCCTCATGATGCCAGTCGAGCAAGTCGTGGATGGCGATCTCGGTCGTTATTTCGCGCTGTAGTTCCCCGCGTAGTACTTTCATCGAAATACGGCGGCATTACCCGGGACCGCGTTAGTACTATCTCGTCATGGTGACTCACTTTGCCTTCCGCTATGGTTAAAGGTAAGGAACATCACCTCTAAATCGGAATCAATGATGTCCCGGGACACTATATAGGGGGCCATTGTGGTGAGCATTCATTCGGTCGCTCAACCTACCTCTAGGCAACGTGCGCGGGGGCATCGTCGTAGTTTCGCGGCGTATATGGCTGGACGCCCTGTACCGATTGACACGGTCGAATACACCCTGTTGCGCCTTGACTGGCTCGTGCGCCGCCTGTCGAGCCGACTCTAGCTTCTAGATCGTTTAGCTGAGGCTTGGTCATAAATCGAGAGGCCATGCAGCGGCTTGACCGCTGCATGGCCTCCCTCCGCATTATGGTATTCGCTGGACCGCTCATGCTGTAGATGGGCCTGACCCGTCTGCGTAAGTGCTGGCGAATGTTATGGAATCCTGCAGCGTGGGGCGGGCATCGCACGGGGTGGCTTGGTAGGCTAGCCGCGTCGTCGTTGTGGCCTCGCTGTCAGGAGGTTCGTGATGCTGTCGCCCAAGCCACCCCCGCCCATCCCTGCCGACACCGCCCAGATCGCCCGCGCCGCGCTCCCGAAGGGCCACCCGTACCTGCGCGCGGCCGACGCGCTCGGCGAGGTCTTCACCGACGCGGCCTTCGCGGCGCTCTTCCGGCGCCGTGGGCATCCCGCGCTCGCCCCCTGGCGGCTCGCCCTGACCATCATCCTCCAGTTCGCGGAAGGGCTCTCGGATCGGCAGGCCGCCGACGCGGTGCGCGCCCGACTCGATTGGAAGTACGTGCTGCGGCTGGAGCTCAACGACCCGGGCTTCGATGCCTCGGTCCTGTGCGAGTTCCGCGGTCGCCTGATCGTGGGCGGGGCGGAGTGGCTGCTGTTCGAGGCGCTGCTGGCGTGGTGCCAGGCGCAGCAGCTGCTCAAGGCGCGGGGGCGGCAGCGCACCGACTCGGCCCACGTCCTCGCCGCCGTCCGCGCCCTCAACCGCGTCGAGGTCGTCGGGGAGACGCTGCGCCACACACTCGACAGCCTCGCCGTGGCTGCCCCCGACTGGTTGCGCGCCCACGCGATGCCGGGGTGGGGCGAACGCTATGGTCGGCGTATCGAGGATGCCGACCTGCCCAAGGGGTTGCGTCAGAACGCAGACGCGAGCTGGTAGGAACGGATGCGTCAGGACTCAGACGCGGGCTGGTAGAACTGATCACCTTCTGGTAGCGTTGCGGCATTACCCGATGCGTGAAGGAGTCGCCCGTGCCCTGTCCCCACTGCGCCGCGACCGCGACCGTCGAGCAGCCGCGGCGCACCGCGCTCGGCTACCGCACGTTTCGCTGCCCCGTCTGTCGCCGGGTCTGCAACGAGCGGACGGGCACACCTTATAACTACCTCCAGTACCCGACCGATCTCGTGCTGCTCGTCGTCCGCT
>JAABUT010002736.1_pt1 | contig 16305 bp, 19 predicted proteins | sample 5559281 | NCBI WGS metagenome assembly JAABUT01 (sample SAMN10711880, study PRJNA513359) | rock metagenome | isolation source: Antarctica rocks | place: Antarctica: Victoria Land, Ricker Hills nord | collected 2016-01-04 | reverse complement strand
GCTGGTTGCAGTTGGCCAGACTGGAGTGCGGCAGGGTCACCAGGTAGGTGTGGAAGGTGTCCTTCTCGGCGTAGGCGAGGTAGATGTTGCCGGCGCTGTCCGCATCGGCGGTGGCGAAGTTGGTGCTGGGGCCACCCGGCGCCACCGCGGCCACGCAGTCGACGAAGCTGCCACCGTTGTCGTAGGACACCGACAAGTTGACGTTGCTGCCCTTGGTCCAGGCGAAGAACACCACCCGGTGGTTGTTGACGTTGAACTGCGACGGCAGGGTGCGCATCGGGCCGGGGAAGTCCGGGCTGGCCCCGCCGACCGCGGTGACCGGGCCATAAATCAGGCCGCCGTCGGTCGACTTCTGCACGACGATGTTGCGCGGCACCTGCTGGTTGTAGGACAGCAGCACGGTCTGGGGATCGGTGAAGACGTTCCACTGCCGGTCGGTCAGCACGCCCGTGTTAGTGAAGCCGTTGCCCTGCGGTCCTGCGTTGACCAACGTGTGCCCGCTGTCCGCCGAGGTGGTGGTCGTGAAGCCGTTCAGCGCGTCAAGGCCGGCGTAGGCGTACTGGAAGTTGCCTTGGAGGTTCTTGTCCTTGGCCAGATTTATCGCGCAGTCGCCACCGCCGCCGGCGGCCTGCTGGCCGCGTGGTGGGGTACCCAGCAGGTGGAACTGGTCGCCGCCGTCGGTGGAGACCTGGGCGTAGTCCGACGCGCTGGTGAACCCGGTCGGCCCGCAGGTGTAGGTCTTGCCATCCGGGGCGGTCTCCATCAGCGGCTCGGCCTCGTCGCGCTGCGGGTCAGCGGCCACGCTGGGCGAGAACGCGAGCCCGTTGGTCGGGGCGGCGGGCAGGCTCGTCTCCCCGTTGGGCTTGGTCGTCTTGACCACCAGGCTGCCCTTGTACGGCTGAGGCGTCGTATTGGCAAAGCCGCAGGCCTCGACCTGGTACTTGCCGGGCTGGATGTCGGAGGCAGTGACCGTCTCGGTGGTGTTGCTGGTGTCGCTCGAGCCCACCTCGGCGCCGTTGGGGCCCACCACGGTCAGGATCTCGTCGTTCGTCGTCGAGCTGACTACCGGCTTCCAGTTGATCGAGAACGTGAACGACGCGCTCACGTTCTGATAGGCGCCGGGCGGCACGACGACGGTGATCGTCTCAATGTCTGGCGTCGACGTGCCGCCCTTGCAGTCGCTGGTCGGGTTGGCACCCACCGGGACGGTGCCAGTCCAGGTCTGGGTGACCGTCTGGCCCACGGTCGTCGGCACGGTGACCGTGCTCGACGCAGGCGTGGCGGCCAAGGCCACTGACGCCGGTACGACGGCAGCAACAGCGGCGACGATGAGAAGCGGAGAGCGGCGCATGGCGCTCCTTCACGAGTGCAGGACCCCCGACAGCAGGAGGACCGTACCTCACCGATGCGACGCGCAACGCCAGAATGAGCGATTCACAGCAAGTCCGGCGCTTCAGCAGAACGTCACCTCCTGATTGATCAGAGCCCCCATGACGGGCGACCGCTGAAGGGTCCGCGCTTGAAAGGTGGTCGTCGTCATCGGGTCCCCCTGATGGGAGGCCGAGGGTTGCGTCTGCTGGCGGTGGGCGGCGGCGGTGAGGAACTCCGCGACGAGGCGGGGTTGGGCGGCTTCGTCGGCTGCGCAGAGTTCGCGCATCGCGGCGGCGAAGTCGTCGAACAGGGCATCGTTGCGCCCGTCAACCTTGCAGACCACCGCGGTCATCCTCCGGCGTCGACGAGGGTGCGAGCCTGGCGTGACGCGGACCACCCGAGCCGCCGGGACACACAGGGAAAGCCTTATGAGCACAGAGTCTGCCGTCGACACCGACTACCAGCCGTTCAGGTAGTTCTCGTACGACGAGCGCGAACGGGGGTCAGCGCGTTTCGCTTCCACGATCGGACGTGTCACAAAAGCGGTCGATACCCGGACGCGGAACGCGGTTGTAGGAGTCGGACAAGATCCCTGCGCTTCCCGGTTAGCCCGACGTCACCGGGCAGTTCCTCGAGCGGGTCATACGGCGACGGTCGTCGGCGCCCGAGCCGGCCTAGCGCCGGGGCCAACCCCTCCCCCGCTGCTCGTTCGCCTATCCCGTGACGCGCACACTCGCTAGGTGCGCACACTCGACTACGTCCGATGGGTGGGCGGTGGCAGTGGCGCCGGCAAGACGACCGTGACGCGGGTTCTGGCCGAGCGGTTCGGCCTTCAGGTCTACAGCAGCGACGAGACGATCAAGTACCACACTGCGCGGCTGGACCGGGCGGCCGCACCACTGCTTGACGGCTTTCGTCGTATGACCATGGACGAGCGGTGGGTGCAGCGCGACCCAGGAACGATGTACCGGACCTTCCCCTGGTTCCACGGCGAGGGACTCGATCTTTTGATCGAGGATCTGCGGAACCTGCCGGAGGAGCCTGTCGTTCTTGCCGAAGGCTTCCGGCTCCTGCCGCACCTGGTTCGGCCACACCTGTCGAACCCGCGGCATGCAGTGTGGCTGATCCCGACGCCGAGCTTTAGGCGAGCAGCGCTTCTGCGCCGCGAGGGCGCGGAACAGTTCTGGTTGCGCACCACCGACACCCAGCAGGCTCTCAGCAACCTGCTCGAGCGCGACCGCATCTTCACCGACGTGATCGCCGCTCAGGCCGCGCGCAACGGGCTCACCACGCTGGACGTCGATGGCACGCGCTCCCTCGACGAGCTCGTTGATGACCTAACGAACCGCTTCGAACTACGTCGGTAACCGATCCCTTACGGTGATCATTCGGACACCTGCGCCGGACCTCGACCTCAGGCTTTTTCCGCGCATGCGGCGACCGGAAAGCGGACACGCGTACCACTACAGATCGACCCGTCTCGCAAACGGTCGTTTGTGGCCCTGCGCGCGAGAGTGATCAGCGCGTGAAGAGAAGTACAGCTCAGTGGCTCCGCATGGTGGCAGCCGGCGGGGAGTCAATGGCGTTAACCCCTCTGCACCGTCCCGCTTAGGTCCCCGTCGGCGCGACGTCACACCGAACCGGCCTCACGGGACACCCGACGCGAACCGGAGCTGGCGCTCCCGGTGGTGCCCGACGTGCCGCAGGCCGCCGCGAGCACCCCGACCGCTCCGCTGCGAAGGTGGTGGCGGCGGCGTTCCAGGCCACCCGAGGCGCGCATACGGCCAGGGTGCAGATCCGCATCCAGGTAACCGCCGGCAGCGCGGGGTCGTCGCTCAACGCCTCGACCACCGCCGACGGGGTGCTGGACTTCGCCAACGGCACCCAGGACCTGACCACAAGGCAGCCTACCGGCGGGACCACCGGCCCTCGTCCAACGTGTACGGGCGCAATTTGGGGGCCGCGACAGCACCCTTTGCTTCTGCGATCCGTGTGACCTCGCTCAGAACGTCGGCGCCTAGCCAATCCGGTTGGCGGATCATCATGCGCCAGGACCAACCCGCCTTGTCTCGGGTGCGGAAAGCCGCCATGTCCTCGGCCCACCATTGACCTTCAAGCGGGAGCACCACGTAGTCGCGGTGCAGTTCGCGCTTGCTCAGGAACTTCGCTGCGTAGGACGCGCTGAACAGCGCCTCGATCGCGTGTCGGTAGTCCTCCGACATGTTCGGGTCGCCGCTGCCATCGATCGCGAGGAAGGTCATCGGTGGGACCACGACGTCGACGAACACCCCGAGCCGGGGTGCGTAGAGATCCTTGCGCTCGGCCTTCAATTCAGTCCCCGCCATGAGCGACCTCCAACAGTTCAATCATGCGCCGAGCGATCGGCCACCGGGACAGGTCCGCAGATCCGCCGGTAGGCGGTCAGATCAGTGGCGGCTCCTCTCCGACCAGCCCGTCTACGGCTTCGCGGATTAGGTCCGCGTGGCCGGCGTGCCGGGCGTACTCCTCGATCATGTCGATGAGGCGACGCAGGCTCAGGCCCGTTCCGTCGGCTCGACGCCAGGCCGACAGACGGTCCAGGCCGCCGTCGCCGAACGCCGCAGCGACGGCCGCGCGTGACCGGGCCACCGTCTGCTCCCAGAGAGCGGTCAGCTCTTCCGGGCTGTCGTCGGCGGCCGACCGCCACTCCCAGTCCGGACGTGCCTCCCAGTCGACGCTCGCCCCTGGCTCGGCCGGTCCGCGTCCGAGCAGGCGAACCCCGAACCACTCGTCCTCGACGAGAGCGGTGTGCTTCAGGAGCCCGCCAAGGGTCAAGGACGAGTGGCGGTGGTGGTCGCCATACCCGCCGCGTCGACGCCACTGCACTTCCAGATGAAGATGCGGCGCTGTCGTTCGAGGCTGCCCAACAGGGTCTCGACCTCAGAGCCCGTCGCGGGCGCCTCGTGGGGCAGCGGCTCTGGCAGACCAGTCACCGGTAGAGGATAAAGGAAGTGACAGAAGCTGGCGCTGAGCCGCTGGAATGTTGGCTCGTAGGACAAGCGGAGACTCGCTCCGACGCCTTGACCTGCACGGCGGGCAACCACGAAGGCAAGCTACGGCCGGGGGTCGACGGTCCTGCTGACGACCCATCGGTGCTTTCCGATGAGGCGGTCTCGGGTGAACCCGAGCTGCTCGTACGTCGACAGCGCACCGTTGTAGAGGAAGCCAGCGGGCACCGAGTCGGCGTCCTCGGGATAGCCCTCGACGACGCCTCCGCCCAGGCCGGCGATGAGCTGCAGCGCACCGGCCAGCGCCGCTGACGCCACCCCCTGACGCCGGTGCCCCTTCCCGACGAAGCAACAGGCGATGCGCCAGTCCGGCGAGCTCGTCCGCCCGCGCTCGTACGTGGCCCGGCTCTTGATCCGCGGCAACTCGTCGGGTGCCCCGAACTGGCACCAGCCCAGGCAGTCGTCGCCGTCGAAGACGAGCGCGGCGTGCGTCGTGCGGGCGCGAATGCGCTCGAGCTTGCGCCCGCGGTTGACCTCGGGCGTGCTGCCCTGCCCAACGCCTTCGGGGTGGAAGCCCATGCACCAGCAGCCGCCGAAGACACCGTTGTTGAACTCCACCAGCGCGGCGAACGGTGCCCACGTCGACTCCGAGAGCGGCCTGACCGCGTACCCGGGTTGCGCCACCCGACCGACGCTAGCCATCGGACCAGCCTCCCTCCACAGGCGACCTTCTACGAGACCGTGTCCCGGTGATCGCTCGTCTTGCGGTACGGCTACTGAGTGCCGACGAAGCCGGTCCGAATGCGGCGGCTGCGCCTGAGACCGCACGCGCCTGCATCGGCGAGGGAGGGATGCTGAACACCAGAATGTGGAGTTTCCGGTTACAGGACCTCTCGGGACGCCTGCCGCCGCGATGAGCCACCGGGCTGAGATACTTCCACGTGTGGCGGGCGAATCCGGGCACGGGGTGGACACACAACCCGTCACGGTCCTCGACGTCCTGGAGGGCTTCTTCGGCGGGATCCCTGACGAGGCCGCCGTGCGGGCGCTCGACCAGCACGAGATCGAGGAACTCGGAGACCTGGCCGTGCAGTCCGCTGCCGCGCAGGCCACGGCTCAGGTGCCGAACGGCGCCGTCTACCCGGGCGGCTGGCTGGCTGGGAACTGGCACGAGCAGCTGTTCCGCGGGGAGCTGACTCTGGCACTACTGTATTACCCGGCGCTTCTCGTGCACGACCCGCTTGCCGACTTTTTCTTTCGGGACTACGGCTCGTTACCGCCTACCCGAGAATTGCGCGAGCGGCGCAACCGCATGACGATCAGCGGTGGCCCGGCGATGTGGGGTCAGGCCGTGTCGTACGAGGGTATGCGTAGCAACCCAGATGCAGTCCTCGACTACCTCGTCAAGGTCATCACGTTCCTGGTGGACGCCGCTCCGCTGCTCCGCTCCTCGGCGCTGATCACCCGCTCACAGTGGCCGACCATTCTCGACCGGTCGCAAGCCCTCATGACCTCCGTGCGGACCGATGTGAGGTCGCGGGAAATGCAGTCCGCCGTGGCCGGCGCAGCCGCAGCAGGCGACCCGGTCCCGACGTGGGACAACATCCGTGGGCTGAACGTACTTCCCGGGGGCGGGCTGCGCGCCAGTGACGAGCCGTGGCAGTGGCAGCACGAGTTCTTCTACCTGGCGAAGACCCTCGCCGTCGCGGACGCAGCGGGCGCGATATACGCGCCGCCCACCAACGGCGACCTCGCAGTGCTGCGCGTTAAGGCTGCCCAAGCACAGCGAGCTGTCGTCGGTGACCGACAGCCTCGCGAGTTGCTCGCCGAGGTGGCTCGCGTGCTCGTACCCAACCTTCAGCTGAACGCGCGAACCGCAGTGGCTATGCGAACCTGTTGCCTGGGGGGGCATCTACCCGCCTGACGGCCGCGAAGGCCCACGAGATCCTCGCCCGTCTGAGGCTGACAGACCCGGTCTGCCGGGCCCGCAAGCAGCTCGCCGTGGAACACGCCGACGACGTCGCCGAGCTGGACGTGAAGATCAAGACGATGGCCAAGCGCATCACCGAGGCCCTCGCGCAGCGACCCTCGGCCGTGACCGCCATCAAGGGTATCGGCGACATCGGAACGGCCCTGATCCTCGGCGAGGTCGGCGACATCCGCCGGTTCCGGTCCAAGCACCACTTCGCCAGTTACACCGGCACCGCCCCGATCGACGTGAGCAGCGGCGACCACAATCGGCACCGCCTCAACCGCGGCGGGAACCGCCGGCTCAACTACGCCCTCCACGTCGCGGCGCTCGTCCAGATCCGCTTCCCCGGACCCGGCCAGGACTACTACGCCCGCAAACGCGCCGAGGGCAAGAGGCCCCTCGAGGCGATGCGCTGCCTCAAACGGCGGCTGTCCAACGTCGTGTTCCACGCCCTCCAGCAAGACCTGCAGGCGCGGCTCGAGGCGGCGGGCCCGGAAGGACACTCGGGGGCGACTCTTCGATCCAGCGCGTCTGACCCAACCCCGATGGTCAGCCCTTCGGATCAGTCACTCACCGGACCCGCCACCAAGAACGCTACGCCGCGCAGAACCAAGGTCAAAATCGCCAGTTGACAACAGAGGGGAGCACTACATGCTCGGTGTCGCGTAGTCCGCTAACCCCGGAGTCGGCGTTCTCACGGGTGCCACTTGGACGTGGCGCCGCCCTTGAGCCGCGAGCAGCGATGGATGACATGGAGGTTCAGCCAGGCTCAGTCGTGCCTGTGCTCGCCGCCGCGCAGGTGCCGCAGGATGTGCTCTCGCTTGGGGACGTGCTTGCCGTGCGCGCCCCCATGGTCGCGGGCGTGCTCCTCGACCTGCCGGACGAGGTCGTCCTCGTCGACGGCGACGATCGTCTCCTTGCAGCGCTTGCACGGGATGCTGATCGTCATGGGTCATTCCTCCCTGTTGGGCGGTCGGCGGTGATCTCGACGAGCTGGTGCAGGCAGTGGTCTCGCAGCGGCTCAGGGAAGTCGGCGGCGAGGCGGTTGTAGACGACGCGGCCGTCCTTGCGTCCCACGACGAGACCTGCGGTGCGCAGCAGCCGTAGGGCGTAGGTGACCTGGTCCTCGTTCGCGCCGAGCGCGAGAGCGAGGTCGCCGACGCAGAGCTCCTCGCTGACGTCGAGCGCGTACAGGATCCGCAGCCGGACCGGGTCGGCGATCAGCGAGAGCAGGCTGGTGAGCCTGCTCGCCTCGTCCAGGCTCGGCAGCCGCCTGCGGGCGTGGGCGACGCGGATGGGGTCGATCGGGTGGGCGTGCTGCTCGACCGTCAGCTCCGCGGTCATCGCGACGCGCCCGCGGACTGGGACAGGTAGCGGCCGGGGTCCGCGGCGAACGAGTCGGCGCAGCCCTGCATGCAGAACGCGTACCCGGTGCCGTCGACCGTCGCGGTCGCGCCGGGTGTGGCGACGGCGACGTCCATCCCGCAGACCGGGTCGCGTGCGGTGCTCAGGTGGGCCAGTGGGTCGGCGAGGAACGTGCTGCGGCAGCCGTCGGAGCAGAAGAAGTAGGTCCTGCCGGCGTGATCCGCGGAAACGGCGGCCGCCGGGTCGACGGTCATGCCGCAGACCGGGTCGGTCGCGGACGGCGCTGCGTCCTTGTCCGGGTGGTCGCCCGTCATCGTCTCGCCGGCCATGCCGGTTGCGTACTTCGCCGGTGCGCCCTCGAACTTGTGGTGGCACTTGTCGGAGCAGAAGTAGAACGTCTGTCCCTGGTACTCGGCGCGGGCAGGGGCGTCGGCGGTCCGGACCTGCATGCCGCACACGACGTCCTTGGCGTAGCCCTGGCCGCCGCCGAACCGGGCGGCGTTCTTGTAGAGCCAGTAGAGGTATCCGAACGCGATCACGGCGATGACGTTGAGAACGGTCGTGTAGTTCAGCCCGAAGTGGGTGGTTGCGATGTCGCCGCGGAGCTTGGTGGGAACCAGACCGAGACCGCCGAAGATGCCTTCGGTGACAAGGCCGGCGAAGCTCATGACGGCCCAGAACACGAGGCTGAGCTTGACCGCGAGGCGAGTGCCGTAGAACTTCCGGTAGATCAGGACCAGCGGCAGCGCGAGCAGGTCGGCGAAGATGAAAGCGATCACCCCGCCGAAGCTGATCCCGCCCTTCCACAGGGCCGCTGCCAAGGGCACGTTGCCGACCGAGCAGACGAAGCTGATGAACGCTAGGAACGGTCCGACGAGCACGTTCTCCAGCACCGACCAGAAGCCGTGTCCGGTCAGGAACAGCGCCCGCCATACCGAGGTCGGCACGGCCATCGAGGCGAAGCCGGCGACGACGAAACCGATGACGAGCTCCTTGCGGAGCATGGTCACGTCGCTGATGGTGTAGCTCGACGCGTCCGACCAGCCGGCCTTGGAGCGGATCCGCTCGCGCCACGGCTTGTCGGTGTGCTCCTGTTCCGACATGGCGGCGTGTGCCTCGTGCCCGTCGGCGCTACCGGCCTTGCCCTCGCGCAGCCGGGCCCGTGCTGCGTCGAGCTCGGCGACGTTGACCACCCGGGGCAGCACGACAGCGAGGATCACGATCATGATGAACCCGCCGACGAACTCCGCCACCGCGAACTGCCAGCCGATCAGCAGCCACAGAACGATGCCGAGCTCAACGACCAGGTTGGTCGAGGCGAACATGAACACCATCGAGCTGGTGAAGTCGGCGCCGCGGGCGAACAGGCTCTTGGCGAGCGCACTGGCGGCATAGGAGCACGACGAGCTGACCATCCCGAAAAAGCCGCTCTTGACGATGGTGTGCGGCCGGTGGTCGCCGAGCACGCGCTGCATCTCGCCCTTGGACACGAATGCCTGCACGACGCCCGAGAGCCCGAACCCGAGCACCAGAGCCCAGAGGGTGTCGTAGAACATCCACCAGCCCTCGGCCAGGCTGTCGCCGATCGTTGCCAAAACGCCCATGCCGCCACCTCGTCCGTCGGTTCCTGCCGACGACAACGCTGCCACCGTTCCAACATTCCCGCAAGGGCGTACGGATGTGTTTTTCGTCCCGAACACATCGGGACCTTGTGCCCTGACCGTCCCCGGTGAAGCTGCCTACGTTGGACGTGAGCCCGGCGACCGGATGGCACCGCCGCCCGACGCCCGGCCCGCACCACGATCCCCGCTTTGGAGATGGTCTGCATGAGGGGCATGAAGCACTCGTACGTGATGGTGGCGCTGGTCGTCGTAGGAGGAGGCCTGTTCTTCTCCGGTGTCGGCGGGGGCGCCGTGTTCCTGCTCTGGCCGCTCGCCTGCGCCGGGATGATGGTCGCGATGATGTGGGGAATGCGCGGCATGGGCAAGCCGGCGCAGCACACCCACCCGGACGGCGTCACGCACTCCCACGATGAGGACCTCACGCGGTCCGGCCGATAGCAGCCCGACCGCGGCGCGGGTCTCCGTGTCGCTGGGAGCGCGACAGGGGCCTGGGCGGCCTTGGAGGAGCGGGCGGTGCGCCGCAACGACAGACGAGCATGCAGACCGGGTCGAGGGGCGCCCTCGCCAAGGCGCGGCGCCGGACGGCTGGCCGGCCTGGCGCTGCTCGGGCTGTGGGCGGCGAAGGCCGTTCGCGTCGGGTGCAGCGTCGGCCGGTACGCCAACTACTGGGCGGTTCCCCGCGGCGAGGCCGGTGGCCTGCTGTACCTGGCGCTGGGTGACAGCGCGGCGCAGGGCGTCGGTGCGAGCCGGCCCGAGCGCGGCTACGTCGGTCTGCTCGCGCAGCGGATGCGCGAGCGGTCCGGGCGGCCCGTGCAGGTGGTGAACCTCAGCCGCTCCGGGGCCAGGCTCGCCGACCTCGTCCGCGACCAGCTCCCGAGGTTGGCCGAGCTCAGCCCGGACGTGGTGACGGTCGACATCGGCGGGAACGACGTCATCGTCTACGACGCGGAACGCTTCTCCCGCCTTGTCTGCGAGCTCACCGCGGGGCTCCCGGCCGGCGCGTTCGTCGCGGACGTCCCGTACTTCATGCACGGTCACTGGGAGCGGCGCGCGGCCGAGACCGGACAGGTCCTGGCCGGCTGCGCCGAGGAGAACGGGCTGTGCAGGCCCGCGGGCCGGCAGCGATGCTCACCGACTTCGCCGCCGACTGGTTCCACCCGAACGACCGCGGCCACCGCGTCTGGGCCGACGCGTTCTGGGACCGGATGGCGAACGACCCAGTCCTGGCCGCGGCACCGACCGGCCCCCTGACCCAACCTGCCAGCGCGAGGAGATCCGCATGACCGTCGCACCGCCGATCGACCAGGCGCAGCGCCCCGCCGACAGCCCCCGGCACGACCCGCCGCCGTTGCGGTGGTGGACCCCGGCCGTCGCGTTCGCCGTCTCCGCGGTCGTCCTGTCCGTCCTGGTGATCGCCTTCGGGACGAACAATGGGCCGCTGGACGACCCGAACCAGGCGTTCCAGCGCGACGGCGCCCTGCACAACGGACCCCAGCTGCCCGACCGGATCGGGGAGATCACCTTCGGCCGGAGCGTCGTCGTCCTGTTCGTAAGACGGCAGCCACCCGCCCAGACCTTCCAGGAGTGGAGGGCCGGCGTCACCCGCAACGGCACGCGTCTGGTCGTCGCCCCGGCCGGCCAGCCCGGCACGCCAGCGCTCCGCGACGCGGTAGGGATGCGCAGGCCGAACGACGGCGGCCAGCCCGTCGGCTACGCGATCGTCGACCGTTCCCGGCGGGTCCGCTGCGCCACCCTGGACCCCACCTACCTAGACCACGCGTCCGAGGTCGAGCTGCTCACCGCCGGCCTGACAGGGCACGCGTCGTGACCGCCGACCGGGGCGGCTGGACCCGCGACTACCGCGCGCTGCGCCCCCGCACTCTCGCCTGGCAGCTCGCGCTGCTGCTCGCCATCGAGGCGGTGCTGTTCCAGCGCTACGACGCCGAACAGGCAAGGTTCCACTGGTCGACGCACTTCCTCGACGCCCTCGCGTTCACCTCCCTAGTCCTGCTCACCCGGCTGTGGGTCACGGGCAGGCCAGGGCCGCGCTACATCCTGCTGACGCTGCTCGCGTTCCACATCTACGCGATCGTCCCCGACCTAATGTTCAGCGAAGGCTCAGCGCACAGCCAGTGGCAGAACGTCTTCCTCGGACACATCGCCGAGCACTACCTGCCCGGCGGCGCCGTCGCCTGGCTGGCAATCGCGCTCGTCCTGAGCGGGACCTACGTCGCTGCGCTGACGCTGTGGCTTCGAGGCAGATGGGCCGACACCGCCATCGACCTTCGCGGGCCGGTGCCGGTCGGGACCTGAACCCCGGCGGCGGCAGGGAACAGGCACGGGTGGCCCTTCGTTCCGTTCGCGTGACCCTGCCCCGTCGCCGGACCCGGACGCCTGCCGTCCTGGTCCTCGCGCTGCTGGCCGGGCTCGTCGCGATGCACGGCCTGTCCGGCACCGCCCTGGCCGGCCCCGCGCACCAGTCCAGGCCCGTCGCGGCAATGGGCGCGGACATGGCCGGCGGGCACGCAGCGCACGGCGCCGTGCCGGCCGCTCCCGCGCGGGACGGCCCGCACCACGGGCCCGCCGCGAGCGGGCATCATCCATGCGTGGCCGCGCCCGCCGCCGGCGTCGCCCTCGATGCGCCCGCCGACACGGCGGCGGCAGCGCTCCCGCTGCCGCAACACGCGGCGGGGTACGCACCGACCCGGGCCCGCCCCGACCGCGCCCCGCCCGACCTGAACGACCTGTGCGTCTCCCGGACGTAGGCCGAACCGAGCACCTCCGGTTCGTCCCCGTCCGCCGGGCACCAGCCCGGACCTTCCCGCAGGGCCTCTGGCCTTGCACCTCCCGAGGAGACAGCACAGCCATGACCCTCAACATCAAGCACCGCACCGCCCGCAGGCTCGTCCCCGCCGCCGTCGCCCTCGCCGGCCTCTCGCTCGCCGCCGCATGCGGCGGCTCGAGCACCGGCGGCAACCACGACGCGGCCAGCGGCAGCCGCGCCTCGTCGGCCGCGCACAACGCCGCGGACGTCGCATTCGCGGCCGACATGATCCCGCACCACGCGCAGGCCGTGGAGATGGCCGACATGGCCCTCGTCGCAGCCGTCGACCCGGAGGTGAAGGCGCTCGCGCAGGCGATCAAGGGCGCCCAGGACCCTGAGATCAAGACGATGACCGGCTGGCTCACCGACTGGAAGGCCCCCGTGCCCGGGACCGGAGTGGGCCACTCCATGTCCGGCGGCGGCATGGGCATGATGAGCGACGCCGAGATGGCCGCGCTCGGCAATGCCACCGGCACCGAGTTCGACAAGATGTGGGTCGACATGATGACCCGCCACCACACCAGTGCGATCGAGATGGCGAACACCGAGATCAAGGACGGGCAGTACGCCGACGCCAAGGCGCTCGCCCAGCGGATCGTCACCTCGCAGACCGCCGAGGTCACGAAGATGACCGCGATCGCCAAGCGCCTCACCTGACGGTCTGAGGTCGGGGCGCGCCGCAACGGCTCCCCCGGCCTCAGCTCGGGTCTGGTGACACCTGATCCGCTCGGTCATCGCGTCCACCGTCAACTACACCCGGTGAGCGGCTGTTACAGCGCGCGTCACGCAGGACAGGTAGTTATTTAGGGACGAGCGGCAGGCAGCACGGCGACAGGAAGGGGAACAGCCCGGCGGCGCGGGCGGCGCCTCAGTCGTCGTCGTCGTGCCCGCCGCTCTCCGGGTCGCAGTAGTCGATCTTGTTCGTCGGCGAGAACGGACCGGTGACGAGCCGCCGGACGAACGTGCCGGTCTCGGCCATCTCCTCGGCGGAGACGTCCAGCACGAACTGCTCCATCACCCGCAACCGCTTGCCGGAGATGCGGACGGGGCGCTTCACGACGTAGATCGCCGACCACGGGCAGCAGAAGTAGTTCCCGAACTCCCGGCCCCTCTGGTCCATCGCGTACGCGATGTCGCCGGCGTCGAACGCCGCCGCGATCTGCGCGGCGAGGCCGACTGTCCTGGCGGGATCTGGGTCGTATTTCCAGAGGTTGTCGATCGCGCGGCGGGCCTGCGGGTCGTTCTGCCACTGCCGCCGGGTGCGGGGGCTGGTCAGGCACCACGGGTCGAAGCCCTGCTGCCCCGGCCCGGCGAGCGGACGGCCCTTCGGCGCCGGAGCACCCTGGCCGCCCGGGCCGACGTACCCGTCGAGCAAATCGGGGTCGGCGATGAGCTGCCCGAGGTGGTACTGCAGCCCGAGCGCCCGGTGTAGGTGCTGCTCGATCACTTCGTGTAGAGCGGTGTCCGCCCCGGGGTGCGCCAGCCCGGCGGCGTACGACGACGCCGTGTGCGCGTCGACACCGAGGCGCTGGAGCTGCTCGAGGGCTGCGGCGTACTTCTTCGGCGGGGCGCCGGCGCCGAGAAGCGCCCCGAGCATCGCGTCGAGGTGCTGGTGCGCCTGCTGCGTCGCCGCGAGCATCGCGTCCAGGTGCGCCCGTGGGCATGGCTCGACCTCGACCCACGGCGGGAGGTCCGCGGGCAGCGCCAGCTCCGCGCCGACGTCGTAGGTGGTGCCGTGCGCGGCCTGCCGGGCGCGTGAGAGCCACGGCTCGACCTGCTCGAACAGCGCCCACGCCTGCTCGGCCGTCACCGGCGGCAGGTACCGGACGGTGCTCGGCGTCGCGGCGTAGTCAGCGTCGAGGAGCGCGGCTGCGAGCGTCTGCAGCAGGAACGCGTTCCACGTGCACAGGAGCTGGGACTTCGTCCCGGCGTCCGCCGCCCAGGGGTGCGTCCCGCTGGCCGCCAGGCCGGTGAGGGCGTTCTCCGCGCTCAGGTACGTCTCGTACACGGGGCCGCCGGCTCGCCGGAAGGCCTCGAGCTGGTCGGCGGGCACCTCCCCGTGCAGCCGCGCGGCCAGGCGAGTCCACAGCCGAGGCACTTCCAGGGGTTCGGTCATCCGCGTTCCTGTCTGCGAGGAGATCGAGGGGACGGTTGCATCGTGCCGCAGCGCCGGACGGTCCCGTCCGGTCAGCCCGCGTACGCGGCGGGGTACTGCGCGAACGCCGCCGCGCACGGCAGCGAGCAGAACCACCAGTCCACGCCCGCGTGCTTGAGATGGCCCGCCGTCGACTCGAGCGCGACCCTCATCCGGCAGACCGGGTCGATCAGTGCGCCCCCCGCGTCGAGCTCGATCATGTGCAGCTCGACCGGGTCGCGGAGGTTCCGCAGCGCCACCGGGCCGAGCGGGACCGCGGTCTCGCCTGCCGCGTGCACGGACGGCAGCATCGACGCGCTGAGCTGGAGCTGCCCGCCGGCGGCGCGGGCGGCGATCCGCGCCGCCGTATTCACCGCCGTCCCGAGGTAGTCATCGTCCTGCCGGACCGCCGGCCCGGCGTGCGCCCCGCTGCGGGGCACGGGGAACTCCGGCTCCGACAGGCACGCCCGCATCACCGCCAGCGCCGTCGCGAGGACGCCGGCGGGCGGCCCCGCGAGCATCACCGCGTCGCCGAGCGACTTCACCAGCCGGGTCCCGCCGACTAGCGAACCGCAGGTGAGCTCACCGAACCGGGCGACCTGAGCCGCGCCGACCTCGTCGCCGTGCGCCTCCGTCAGCGCCGTGAACCCGGCCAGGTCCACGAACGCGAAACCTAGATCCTCGCCCACGGCCCCCTCCTCCGGTGCATTACCGCTCGTAGCCTTGCACCGGGAGGCGACGTGAAGATGAACCGGGCCGAGAAGGCCCTCCTCAACAACCCAGTTCGGCGCGCGGTCCAGCGGCACTACGAGGTCCCGCTCCTCAAGCGGCTCGGCGCGGACCTCGCCGGCGCCGACGTCGTGGAGATCGGCTGCGGCGAAGGAGCCGGCGCGCAGGTCCTCCTCGACCGGTTCTGCGCGGCGTCCGTCCGCGCGTTCGACATCGACCCGGCGCAGATCGACCGCGCCCGCCGCCGCCTCCGCGGCCGGGACGACGCCGACGTCTGCGTCGGCGACGCGACGGCCCTGCCCGTTCCCGACGCGTCGGCGGACGCCGTCGTCGACTTCGGGATCGTCCACCACGTCCCCGGGTGGCGCGACGCCGTCGCCGAGGCCGCGCGGATCCTGCGCCCAGGCGGCCAGCTCCTCTTCGAGGAGGTCACGGCGCACGCTCTCGCCCGCCCGTCGTACCGCCTGCTGTTCGAGCACCCGACGGACGACCGGTTCACCGGGCACCAGTTCGTCGACGAGCTCGAACGTCACGGCCTTCGGGTGGGCGGCCGGCACGTCCAGAAGTTCTTCGGCGACTTCGTCATCGGCGTCGCCGAGCGCGTCTGACCGCCATCGTAGGTAGAACGGGGGCTTGGCCGGCGAAAGGTGCAGGGGGCTCGTCCGCCGCCGTCACGGGTCAGCCTGGCGATCGCGATCGCGGCCGCGCTGCCGGCGCTCGCGCCGCAGCCGCGCAGGCCCGGCCGAGAGGCTGGAAGCCTGGAGCAGTGAGGTGTATTGCTGATTGGCGACAGAGCGCGGGCCGCGGATAGGTAGTTGCCGTTACGCCGGAGGAGAAACCTCAACGGACATCGACCCATGGGGACCGCGTGGCCGCCGAGGTTCACGGACGCCAGCCAAACAGTCGTCGCCAGGGGGCCGCCCACCGGGCTGGCCGAGCGTGTCCCAGCCGCACCCGAACTCCCTCAATTGACGCAGGAGCATGTGCCTCGGCCGACAGGACCGGATCAGGCTGTAGGCCACGCGCCGCCGTCGTAGCGCCGTCGCTCTCATGAGGGAAAGGTACGCCGCACACGTCGGCGGAGAAGTGATGCTCACCGGTTCAGGCGATCTTGCTCCCACGGACTTATCCTCCGAGAAGTCACCCCGCTGCCGTACTTAGGGCTCGCCGATAAATGAGCGCTCTGTTTGAAATTCTGTCCGTCATGATGTGGTAGTGGCTGTTGATGCAGACGTGGTGGCGTCGGTGCGGGCGAAGTTCGAGGCGGTGCTTCCGCATCTGGATGAGCGTCAGCAGCGGCT
>JAABUT010002734.1_pt1 | contig 16318 bp, 10 predicted proteins | sample 5559281 | NCBI WGS metagenome assembly JAABUT01 (sample SAMN10711880, study PRJNA513359) | rock metagenome | isolation source: Antarctica rocks | place: Antarctica: Victoria Land, Ricker Hills nord | collected 2016-01-04 | reverse complement strand
GGCAGCGTCTCCACGACCTACCTGCTCCAAGCGCAGCGAACGGGCCAGGAGGCCCTGGCAGCTCAGGTGACACTCGACGAGCAGGCGTTGGCCACCTTGGCGCGCCAGACGGACGACCCCGCTGTCCCGGACGTGCAGCGCCAGGCCGCAGCCCTCGGCTACGCCGACCTGGCGCCGATCACCGAGTCACTGCGACGCCAGCGTGACGCCTTCGTGGGACCGGCGGTCGTGCTGGCCGGTGCCCGCCGCCCGAGCGCACCGGACGGGCTGAGCCCCACGAGGGCAGGGGCCGTCGGTGGGGTCCTCGGGCTGCTCGTGGGCGCCTGTCTCGCCCTCGTGCGCTCGACCCGGCGGGAGCAACTGACCTGGGTGAGCGACATCGTCGCCACCTCCGGCCTCCCCCTGCTCGCCGAGGTGCCGTTCGCCCGGGCTCTCGTGGGCGCGCCGGGCGCCCTGACGACCCAGCCGCTGCCCGACGCGGCCGTCGTCGAGGCCGCCCGGGCCCTCGCGGTGGCGGTCGGCGACGACCGTCGCCACCGGTCCGTCCTCGTGACGAGCCCGTCGCGCTTCGCGGGCAAGACCACCGTCGCGGCCCAGCTCGCGGTGGCCGCGGCGCGCGCGGGCCTCGCCACCACCCTCGTCGCGGCCGATGTGCGGGCCCCGGCAGCCCCCGTCGGGGTGCGCGCCGACAGCCACGGGCGCACCGACGCCAACGGCCGCGCCGACAGCAACGGCCGCACCGACGCCAACGGCCGCACCGACGGCAACGGCCGCACCGACGGCAACGGCCGCACCGACGGCAACGGCACCGCCGGCCTCACCGATGCGATCGCCGCCGACGGCACTGCCGCCGCGCCACGGACGGCGGCCACTGCCACCGGCGACCTGACCTTCGTCGGGGTCGGCGCCAGGGCAGCCGAGGGCGCCGACCTCCTGCGTGGCCCACGCCTCGCGCAGGTCCTCGCCGCGCTGACGGCGACGCGCGACCTGGTCGTCGTGGACGGTCCGACCCTGTCGGTGCCGGAGGCCGCGACCCTGGCCGCCGCCTGCACGGGGGTCGTGCTCTGCGTGGGGACCCGGGACGCCCGACGCTCGCAGCTCCGCGACGCGATCTCCGCGCTGCGGGCCGCCGGGGCCACGGTGCTCGGCCTGGTCGTCGTGGACGTGGGTGACCTGGTGCGGCCCGAGCACAGCGACTACGACGAGGAAGATGCGGGTCGAGCGCACCCCGGCGAGGCGAGCGCGGCGCGAGTGCCCCCGTCCGGATCACGGGAGCTCTCGGCCGCCGGCGGCCGCCCGTGAGTTCCGCCATCTCCGCCATGGCAGCCCGCCGCGCCGCTCGAGCCGATCGGGAGGCCCCGACATCGGCGATCGACCAGCAGGTCCGGCTGCTCGGCGGTCTGCTCGTCGCCGACGTGACGCTGCAGCGCCTGGCCCTGACGCTGGGGGGTTTGGGCCAGGTGCCCCTGGTCCTGCTACTCGGGCTGCTCGTCGCCGTGATCGGCCTGCGGCGCAGGTTGTTGCGGTTCGACCGCTCCCGGGTGGTCCTGGGCCTGGCGGCGCTCGCTGCCGTCGCGCTCGCCTCGATGGGGTCGCTGCTCGTCACGCGCAGGCTGTTCTCGGTCCCGTCTCTGATCTTCCTTGTCGCCAACTATGTGCCGCTGCTGCTCGTGGTGAGCGGGGGGACCGCCGCGGAGGTGGGTCGGCGCGTGCTCGCGGTGCTGGTCCGGCTCACGACGGTGCTCGCGGTTTTGTCGCTGCTGCAACTCGCGGTCCAGTTCGTGGGTTGGCATCAGCCCGACATCCTGGGCAGCCTCCTGCCCCCGTCGGTCGTCCAGCAGGGATTCAACGGCAGCAGCCCTTTCTACTACGGCTCGCCCTACTTCCGCAGCACCGGCTTCGTGAGCCTGGAGCCGTCGCTGTGCAGCCAGGTGCTCGCCCTCGGCGTGCTGGCGCAGCTGTGGCTACGGCGCGGATCAGGGCCGCTGGCCCTGCTGCTGGCCGGGATGCTGACCACCCTGGCCGGCACCGGCTTCGTGATCATCGCCGTTGGGCTGGTCGCCTCGGCGCTGACCCGCAGCTCCCGCGTGCTCGTGCGACTGCTCCCCCTGGCGTCCGTCGCGCTGCTGGTGGCGCTCGCGACCCCGCTCGGTGGCCTCCTGCTCGCGCGCGCCACGGAAGGGGGCGGCCGCAACACCAGCACCGGCCAGCGCTTCCAGCTCCCCTTCGTGATCCTCGTGCCCGGCTGGCTCAGCGACGTCGGCCACGCACTGGTCGGCAGCGGTGCCGGCGCGTCGGTGGGCCTCATCGGCCGCCAGGTCGGCGAGGTGGCGGTGCTTCCCCTGGCGCCGTTGAAGCTCGTCTATGAGTACGGCGCCCTCGGCGCCGTAGCCTTCCTCGTCTTCCTGGGCTGGTGCCTGCTGCAGGGGTGCCGTGCGGCGCCCCTGGGAGTTGGGCTCGCCGTCTCCTACGTGCTGCTGACCAGCAGCCTGCAGCTCTCCGTGCTCATCGTGCTGGTGTGGGTCGTGGTTTGCGCCTGCCCCCGGGATCTCGGCCGCCCGGTGCGACCCCCCCGGGCTCGACTGGCACTGCGGACGCCGCTGCGCCTCGCCGGCGTCTCGTCGGCCCGGTCGGTGTCCGCGTGACCGGCGGCCTGGTCCAGGTCCCCGCGGCGCGGGCATCGCAGGCAGCGGGCCCGGTGCGCCTCGGACACCAGCCGGCGCTGGACGGTTTGCGGGCGTGCGCGGTGCTGGCCGTCATGGCATACCACAGCACCAGCAGCCCGCTGCCCGGCGGCTACCTCGGCGTCGACGTCTTCTTCGCGTTGAGCGGCTTCCTCATCACCAGTGTCGTCATCAGCGAGTGGGAGCGCTTTGGCGCGGTCGACGTGCGCGACTTCCTGCGCCGCCGGGCCCTGCGCATCATGCCGGCCCTGCTGCTGCTGGCCGTGCCGCTCACCGGCTACACCCTCGTCGCCAGGGCGAGCAACCCGGAGGCGGTCCGGGTGGTCGACCGAGCCCTCGTCGCAATGCTCACGTTCAGCAGCAACTGGTTCGAGGCCGCCAGCCCCGACACGCTGCACATGTACACGCCGGTGTGGTCCTTGGCGGTGGAGGTGCAGTTCTACCTCACCTGGCCCCTGCTGCTGGTCTGGCTGCTCCGGCGAGGCTGCTCGCGCGCGAGGATCCTGTCCGTCACCGTCGCCCTGATCGCGGCCAGTGTCACGACGTGCGCGGTGCTACTCGCCACCGGGGCGAGTCACGCACGCGTCTACTACGGCAGCGACACCCGGGCCAGCGAGCTTCTGCTCGGTGCACTGGCGGGTCTGCTGACCATGTGGCGAGCCTGGCCGGCGGTGCCGTGGTGGCCACTGGTTCGACGGACCGTCGCCGTCGCCACCGCTGTCGGCCTCGCGGCCTTCGCGGCGCTCAGCCACCCGACACACTCCGCGGTGGTGGACGTCGTGGGTCTCCCGCTGGCGGCCGCCGGCGCCGCGGTGCTCGTCAGTGACCTGCTCGCCTCGGGCGGCGGTCCCCTCGGCCGGCTGCTGCGGTGGCGGCCCCTCGTCGAGGTCGGCCTGCTCTCCTACGCGCTGTTCCTGTGGCACACGCCGCTCTACGCGCTCGTGTCGCCGCAACGCTTCGGTGTGAGCGGGCCGGTCTCGGCCGGTCTGTCCCTGCTGCTGCCTTTCGTGGTGGCTGCGCTCTCCTACCACTTCGTGGAGGCGCCCGTGCTGCGGCGGACGCGCCGCCCACACCGCGAGGTTGTTCACTCTGAGTAGTTGTCACCCATCTGCTGCGTCATGTGTCACGCTGAGTAGCCGAGAACTTCTGTGTCGGGCCAACGGGGCCCGCGACGGAGGGTTCTCACAGTGCGTAGCAGCAGTGCACGGACGATCCGCCTGGCGGCGGGACTCCCCCTCGCGGCCATCATGGTGCAGCCCGTCCTCGCGCTCAGCGCGACTGCCGCCCCTGCCGCTGCCCCCACGGGCTGCCCCGCGGTCAGCGCCGCGTCGCGCGGATCCGTCCACACCGTCGCGGCCCGCCCCGGCGTCCGGGGCTACCGCGTCAACGTCCCGAAGCCCGGCCGCTACAACGTCTCCATCTCCCTGCGGCCGCTCGCCGGCACCGCGCCTATCGTTGACCTGGTGTCCGGGGGGCGGCTGGTGAAGCACTCCCAGCACGTCGTCGCGCCGCGGGCATCCCGTAGCCGCATCGCCGCCGTCAGCCTGCTGGCCGCCACGCAGGCGTGCGTCCTCGACGTGGGTGTCCGCGCTGTGGCCGGTCGCACCTCCGTGGTGAACGTCACCGCCACCCCCGCCGCGGCGTCGGTCGCCCCGGTCACCGGGACCGACTCCGGCGTCACCGCCTCCTCCACCGGTGCGGCCCCGGCTGGGCAGGCGCCTGGCGGCTCCAAGGCGGCCTGGGTGAGCGGTGCCTACCCCGGTGGCGGCATCAACGCTGCGGCCGCGGCGTCGTTCGCGACGTACCGCAACCGGTCGCTGGACGTCGTCGACGTCTTCCACATGCGGGGCAGCTGGTCCGACATCACCAGCAACACGTGGACCGAATCGCAGTACGCCGGTTACAAGAGCCGGCTGTCCGTGGCCGTTCCCCTGATCCCCGACAGCTCCTCGCCGGCCGAGCTCGCCGACGTGGCGGCCGGCCGCCGCGACGACGCCTTCCGTGGGCTGGCCCGCTCGCTGGTCGCCATGGGCCGCGGTGACTCGATCGTCCGCCTCGGCTGGGAGTTCAACGGCGACTGGTACTCCTGGGCCGCGAAGGACGGGGCGACCTGGACGGCGGCGTTCCGGCGGGCGGCCCAGGTCATCAAGGCGGAGGCCCCGGGCGTGGCGATCGACTACAACGGCGTCCTCGGCTACAGCCACGTCTCCGGTGACCCGCTGGGCGACCTCTACCCCGGCGACGACGTCGTCGACATCGTCGGCGTGGACGCCTACGACAACGAGTGGACCCACGTCACGGACAGCGCGACCTGGCAGACCTTCCTCACCGGCCGCGGTGGCCTGCAGCGCTGGGCCGACTTCGCCAAGGCGCACGGCAAGCAGTTCAGCGTGCCGGAGTGGGGCCTCGACAACAAGGGCGGCGGCGACAACCCGTTCTTCATCCAGCAGATGCACGACTGGTTCGGCGGCCACGCCTCCACGCTGGCCTACGAGTCCTACTTCGACGAGCCCGACTCCTACATCGCCAGCTCGCTGGACCGCGGCCAGAACGTCCGGTCGGCCGCGCTCTACCGCTCCCTCTGGGGCAGCTGATTCCGGTCAGCTCGACCAGAGCTCGTCCTCCACGATCTCGCAGAGCGTGTGACCGGCCAGGGTGTGGCATTCCTGAATCCGCGGAGTGTCCACGGTGGGGGCGCGGAACACGTGGTCGGCCACCTCGGCCAGCGCTCCGCCACCGCGGCCGGTGAAGGCAACGGTCGTCATGCCGCGGGCTGTGGCGGTCCGCACGGCGGCGAGGACGTTGGCGGAGTTTCCCGAGGTGGACAGCGCCACCAGCACGTCTCCCGCCCGCCCCAGACCCTCGAGCTGCCGGGAGAAGACCTGCTCGTAGGAGTAGTCGTTGGCGATGGCCGTCAGGGCGGCGACGTTGCTGGAAAGGTTCACGGCCGGCAGGGCGGGTCGGTCGCGGTAGAACCGTCCGAGCAGCTCGGCGGACAGGTGCTCGCAGTCGGTGCTGGAGCCGCCGTTGCCGCAGAAGAAGACGGTGCCTCCACCGCGCAGGCAGTCCACGAGTACGGCGGCCACCACGCCCAGCACCGCGTGGGCCGCACCATCGGCCAGCAGCGACTGCTTGACCTCCACGCTGACCGCCACCCGAGCACGCACCGTCGCGGCGTAGTCCTGACGTCGGTCGGGCGCCTCGACGCCACGGTCGGGCCGGGAAGCGGACACCTGGTCTCCGTCTGGTGGGTCGTGAGGGAGCGTGCGGGTCGCTCAGCGTTCGGGGCTGGGCCGGGCGTCTGCCGGTGACAGTGCCGCCCCCGGCTGCGCAACCACCGTCTCCACGGTGGGCGGCTCCTGATCGGGCGCCGGTGGCTCCGCGGGCTCGGAGGCAGACTCCGCTGGCTCCTGATCGGGCGCCGACGGCTCCGCCGGTTCCCGCGCAGGCGCCGGTGGCTCCGCCGGCTCGGACGACGACGCAGCGGCGGGCAACGCGGCCACCGATGCCGCCGGAGCGGGGCTCGAGTCGCCTGCCCGCAGAGCAGATCCGGTTGCGCGGCCCGGCAGCGCCGTGGTCGAGACCGGCTCCCCGTCGTAGTCGCTGTGCTCGGGCCGGACCCGGTCCTCGGTGTCGATGACGACGAGTCCGAGCAGGCGCTCCGTCACCGCCTGCAACCCGGCCACGCTGTCGCGGATGACCGATCGGCGGGCATCGTGCGTACCGACACAGAGCACGACGGCGCTGCAGGCGCCGGCCATGGTCACGGTCTCCGGCACGGAGACCGTGGGGCCGTCCACGATGACGAGGTCCGCGCCCTCGGACAGCTCGGCGAGGACGTCGGCGAGCCGCGGCCCCCGCAGCAGATCCGCGCCCTGCGACCCGTGCCGGCCGACTCCCACGACGCTCAGGCTGGGGATCGCCGTCGCCCAACGGGCGCCGCGCCGCTCCGCCGGCGTCAACGGGACCTCGGAGTGCAGGAGGAGGTCGGTCAGACCGAAGGCATCCGCCGGCAGCTCCGGGATGGCGGCGGGTGCGCGGACGTCGGCGGCGATCACGACCGTGCGCAGGCCGGACAGCGCCGCCGCCACGGCGAGCTGACTCGCGACCGTGGTCTTGCCGTCGTAGCGCGACGTGCTGGTGACGAGCACGCTCCGGGTCGTCGGGTCGGCGGTCAGGGTGACGGCCAGCCCGCGCGCTGCCTCGACGACGCCCGCATCGGGCAGGAGCTCCAGCCGCAGCCGGCTGACGCCACCGCTCAGGGTGCGGGCGTAGGGGACGTCGGCCAGCAAGGGCAGCCGCGCGGTCGTGACGATGTCGCTCACCCAGGTCAGCCGCTCGCGCCGGCTTGACCGCAACAGTGCGGCGCCGGCCCCGAGGAGCAGGCCGAGCAGCAGCCCGAGCAGACCGGCCCTCGTGGGGCTCAGCGAGCTGGGAGCGGTGGGCAACCGTGCGCCCGACACGATCTGCGCGGGGCCCTGGAAAGCGTCGCGCTGCGTCGTGAGGGCTGCGGTCTGCTGCGACAGCTGCTGGAACTGGGCCGAGGCCGCCTGTCGCTGGAACGCAGGGAGCGTCGCGTTGACAGCCTGCGCCTGCAGCGCCTGCAACGCCTGGGAGTTGCTCGCGATGACGGTGCTGAGCGCCTCTTGGCCGCTGCTCCTGACGCGAGCGACGTAGGTCTCCGAGACGCTCCGGGCCAGGGACTGCGCCGCCGCCGCCGACCCCGCCGTCGCGGTGATCGTCAGCGTGTCCGCGACGGTGTCGGCGGTGACCTTGGTCCGCGCCCGGACGTCGTCCGCCGTGACGCCCACCGCAGCGGACACCACCCCGACGACATCGTCGGACAGCACGAGGTCGCGCTGCGTGGCCACCACTCGGGCGGGGTCCTCGGGGGTGACGGCGCCGGCACCCGGCGTCGTCGGGGCCTGCTGCACGACCCGCACCACGGCGGCGCTGGTCCAGGTGCGCGGCAGGGCGGCGCTCAGGGCGGCGAGGGCGGCCACGCCGAGCAGGGCGCAGAGCGCGATCAGCCGCCACGACCGCCGCAGCGCCGTCAGCGGATCGACTCCGACGTCGCGCCGCACGTGACTCCTTCCGGCCCGGATCGCGGACGCACTGATGCCACGGGGGCATCGTGGCATCGTGAGGGTAGCCAGCCAGACGTGCGGACCGGCCCGTAGCCGCCGAGCCACGCCGGCACCGGCCGCGTGAACGGGTGACAGCGGGGCCCGCGGCTAGTGTCTCCTTCACGCGCCCACATCGGCTGCCGATAACACCGGCGGGCGCCTTCCGCGCCGCCGCACCACCCGAGGACGGGAAGCCCCTTGACCACGACTGGAACGCTGCGGCGCTCGATCGCGCTCGCGCTCGCGGTCGCGACGGTGAGCCTCAGTTCCGCGACCGGCGCGCAGGCGTCGACCGCGGTGACGCGGCCTCGCCCGCACTGGGCCAGCGGCACCTACGTCGGCAGCGGTGACGTCGCCGCGCAGGCCGACTTCGGGCGCTTCCGCCATCGCGCCACCGACGTGGCCTCGACCTACATGCGTTACGACAGCTGGGACACCATCGCCCACTTCACCTACATGCTCGACTCGCTGGCGGGCTACCGCGGTGCCGTCTCCGTCGCCGTACCGATGCTGCCGGCGGACGGGTCGTCGACGTTCGCCGACGTGGTGGCCGGCCAGCATGACGAGGAGTTCCGCTCACTCGCCCGCAACGTCGTCGCCAGCGGGCGTGGTGACGCCTATATCCGGCTGGGCTGGGAGTTCAACGGCAACTGGTATCCCTGGGCCGCGAACAATCCCGCCGCTTACAAGGCCGCCTTCCGCCGGGAGGTCACGGTGCTGCGCAGCGTCGCCCCCGGACTGCGCATCGAGTGGGACGGCAACCTCGGCTACAGCCAGGTGGGACACGACCCCATGCGCGACCTGTATCCGGGCGACGACGTGGTCACCATCGTCGGGGTCGACGCCTATGACAACGAGTGGGAGCACGTGCACGACCAGGCCAGCTGGACGGCCTTTCAGCAGGGCGATGGCGGCCTGCAGCGCTGGCTCGACTTCGCCCGGCGCCATCACAAGAAGTTCGCCATCCCCGAGTGGGGCCTCGTCGCCAGCGGCGGCGGCGACAACCCCTACTTCATCCAGAAGATGCACGACTTCCTGCTGCGGAACGCCAGGGCCATCGCCTACGAGTGCTACTTCAACACGGCCAACGCGGACACCCGCTCCTCGCTGACCGGGCCGGCCCTCAACCGCCGCTCGGCTGCCCTCTACGCGAGGCTCTGGCAGCGCTGACCCGCGGTACGACCCCCGGTACGACGAAGGCCCCGCTCCCATGGATGGGAGCGGGGCCTTCCGTCGGAGCCGGACCGGCTGAGCCGGTCGATGTTCAGGCCTGGCTGCGACGCCGGCGGCTGGCCACCACCAGGCCGACGCCCGTGCCGAGCAGTCCGAGACCGACGACGGTGGCGACCCCGACGCCCTGAGCGCCCGTGAACGCCAGGACGCGCGTCTTCGGCGCGGGCGTGACGGGAGCCGGCCGCGTGGGCGCAGGTGCCGGCGCGGTCGTCCGGCTGATCGTGGACGGCTGCACCGTGGGTACGGCGCGCACGGCGATCGCCCCGCAGGCGGCGTTGGTCGCCGTTCCCGAGAGCGTGTACTGAGCCTTCCCGGACTGACCGAGCTTCTCCACCACCCGCACGGAGCCGTCCGCGTTCGCGATGGTGGTGGCCGCGTTGATCACCGCGGCACCGCTGCCACCGACGGTGACGGTCGAGCCGGGGACGAAGCCCACGCCCGAGATGGTCACCGCAGCCCCCGGGGAGTTGGAGGAGGAGGCGACGGAGCACTGCGGCTCCGCGGGCGGATAGGCGGCCAGGGCCGGCCCGGAGAACATCAGGGCGCCGCCGGTCACGCCGGTCGCGACGAGGGCGCCGACCGTGGTGCAGCGGGTGATGGAGCGGGACATCGGAGGGCCTTCCGCAAGCCGGGACGAGGGGTCGCGCACACCGTAGTCGAAAAGCAGCCTTCGAAAGCCCCGCCCCGCCCAGGTTGCGCCGTTTGCTCCGCCGGAATCCCCCGGTTAGTCGCAGGCCGGCACGGCCGTGTGGGTCACCGGGTCGCGGACGAGCGGGGGCAGGTGCAGCGGGTGCACGGGGCCCGTGCTGGGCTCGTCCCACGTCACCTCCACCGTGTGCCGCCCACCGCCGGGTGGCAGGGTGACGTAGAGCGATGCCACCGGATGGCCGCGCTCGCGGTCCTGCACGAGAACCACGGGCTGGCCGTCGAGCGTGGCGTTGACCAGCGTGGCGTCGACGCTGCCGTAGACGCTGACGTACTCCTTGAGGTACGACGTCGGGACGACCCGGCCGATCGTCGCGTGCCCGTCGACGTAGCCGGGGAGTCCCGACGGTGGAGCCGTGTTGGTCAGCGTGGCCCGCACGACGGCCGTGCGGCGGGGGCCGCCGCACGGGCCCGCGGACCACGACACGTCCCGGTCCAGGTAGTAGTCCAGCTTGTCCCCGCTGCTGTTCGTCAGCACCAGGGCGGCGTAGGGGCCGGGCTCGTTGGGGAGCACCCCCGCCACGGCCGTGCCCGCGAGCAGGCGTTGCTCCGCCGGGTGCGTGCTGCCCACGAGGAGGCGGCCTTCCCCGGCGGCTCGACCGAGGGCGGCGAGCAGGGGGCCTGGGTCACCGCCCGGGCCGATGAGCCGGGAGAAGATGGCCCGCTGCACCTGCGTGAGCACGTTCTGGCGCTGCTGCCGGTCGGCGTAGCGCTCATAGAGCGTCTTCTCGACGAACTCGGTGAGGTCCTGGCCCCGCACCGAGGTGCCGTCGGGCAGCCGTGCCGGCCCGGCCGCCTCGAGGACGTAGCCCGCGGCACCGGGGTCCAGCGTGACGACGCCGTCGAGCGGCTCGAAGAAGCGCTTCGCGTAGAGCGCCGAGATCACCTCGGTCGTCCACGGGTAGTGCGGCGAGAGGTTCGAGTTGCGCCAGATGGCCGCTGCGCCAAAGGCTCCCCAGCGGCGAGCGAAGTCCGGGGACACCGTCGTCACCGGGGCGGGGAAGTCCATCAGCTGCGAGTCCCCGCCGGCAGCGACGAGGGCGAGGCGGCCGCGGTCGGCGACCACCACCCCATAGGCGCCGATGATGCCGCCAGTGCCGCGGGCCTCGGCGGTGTTCTGCAGGGCCAGGAAATATCGGCGGGGCCCGCGCGCGCCCAGCATGTCGGGGGCCAGCCTGGTCACCAACCGCGCCCCGCGCAGCTGCCCCTGCAGGTCGTCGAGCTGATGGAGCAGGTCGGCGCGCGCGGAGCTGGCGACGCCGAGGAAGGTCGACGCCGGGAGCGCCGTCGCCTCGGCTCGGCTGCGAGACAGGGCCACGGTGGCGGCGTCGAGGGCGTTCGCGGCGCTGCGGAGCCGGGTGACGTCGATGCCGCCTCCCCCTGGCAAACGGAGGTTCTCAGCCCGCAGGTCGGCGGCCGCTGCGCTCAGCGGCGGCACGACGTCGCGGGCCAGCCCGCCGGCGACGGCGGCCAGCCCCTGCACCCCCACGAGCGTCGAGCCCAGCACGGGCAGGTGCCGGTTCACCGCCCACACGGGGTCCCCGGCGAGCCCCCCGGTGGCGGCCGCGTCGTGCTGCGCGGCCCGCGCTGCCGCAAGCGCCGCCGTCAGGTGGCCCTGTGACGCTTCCCTGCGGGCGGTGGCCACCTCCGACCGCGCTCGGACCAGGTGTCCGCGCACAGCGAGGAGCCGCCCTCCCACCCAGAGCAGGTCGAGGGCGATGACCACGCCCACCGCCACCGCGGCGCCCCGGACGCCCCGCTGTCGGCGCCGGCGGGCCTCGACGTCGGCGGGCCGGCGGGGTCGCCCACCTGCGACACCGCGACCCAGCACCCTGGCGAGGACGGACGCACCGACGCGACGAGGCCGGGGTCGGCGGGGGGGTGGCACGCGCCCATGGTGCCTGGCGGGTTCCCCGCCCCGCCGCGCCACCGTCCGGGGCCAGCGATCGCCACGGCGTTAGGGTCCGCGGGGCAACAGGTGTGACGCGGCGACCGGCAGAGGTGATCTCACAGTGGAGACCCCTGTCTGGTTCGGCCGTCCCGGCGTGCCATTGCTCGGGTGGCTCGACGCGCCGGACGACGGCCAGGCGCGCGCGGGAGTCGTGCTGTGCCCCGCGCTGCTCGGTGAGCACGTCAACGCCTACCGGTCGTTCCGGCGGCTCTCCGAGGCCCTCGTCGCGCGCGACTGCGCAGTCCTGCGCTTCGACTACGAGAGCACGGGTGACTCGGCCGGCCGAGACGAGGGCGACGGCCGGGTGGCCGCCTGGCAGGACAGCGTGGTCGCCGCGGTGGAGCTGCTCCGTGCGCGCGGCGTGGAGCAGGTGGCGGTCGTCGGTCTGCGTATCGGGGCGACCCTCGCCGCGGTGACCAGCCCGAGGACCTCCCCACAGGCTCTGGTGCTATGGGATCCCTGTGTCAGCGGTCGCGCCTTCCTGCGCGAGCAGCGGGCCCTGATGAGCTTCGGCGTCGGCGACCAGACGGACCTCGACGGCGTCACTCGCGCGGGCGGGGACGGGGGCCTCGCCGCCGGCACGGAGGAGGAGCTGGCGCAGCTCACCATGCTCGACGTGGCGCCCGACGCGACCAGGCCGACGCTCGTGCTCGCCCGCGAGAACCGGCCGGTCCCGCGCGCCCTGCGCGAGCGCTTCGCCCATGCGTCCTGGCGTCCCGCATCCGACCAGGCGGCCATGCTCGAGGTCTCGAGCGTGCTGGCCCGCTCCCCGGAGCCGGCCATTGCCGAGATCGTGGACTGGCTCGACGCGACCCTGGCCGCCGACCGGCACACCTTGGACGTCTCATCCGCGCCGGAGGCCACCATCGGTGTTGCCGCCGACGGGACGCCGGTCCTCGAGCGGGTGGCGCGATTGGGCGCCCACGGGCTCGTCGGACTCGTCACCGCCCCCGTCGGCGCGCCTCGTACCGGCACGACCGTCGTCTTCCTCAACCTGGCGGCCGAGCGGCACACCGGCCCGGAACGGGCCTGGGTGGACCTGTCCAGGCTGCTGGCGCCGCAGGGGCTGCGCTGTCTGCGGTTCGACCTGTCCGGGATGGGTGACAGCCCTACCCCACCCGGCCAGCCCGAGGACGACGCCTACCCTCGCGTCGCCGTCGCTGACGTCATCGAGGCGGTCGGGGCGGTGGCCGATGACCCCCGCGACGTGGTGCTCGTCGGGGTCTGCTCGGGGGCGATCCACGCTCTGGAGGGGGCAGCGGCGCTGCGGGCCCGGGGAGTCGTTGCCATCAATCCGCCCGTTGAGCACGAGCGGCCGGCGGCGGACGACGCCGCCGGCACACGCGGGCGGGTGACCGGCAGCTCGCCGGGCTGGGTGCGCGGCCTCGGCAACACGCGTCTCCTCGCGAAGCTCGAGTCCCGCATCCCCGACCCGTTCTGGTGGTTCCTGCACAAGGTCCGGTTGGTGCGCAGTCCCGCCGCCGGCATCGGCATGCTCGTCGCGGCCGGGACGGGGACCTACCTGATGTGCGGGCCGGCAGAGATCCGCCCCTTCCGGGAGCGCAGCGGGACGCAGCTGCGCTCCCTCGGTCGGTCCGAGCAGTTCCGGCTCGACGTCGTGGAGGGGCTCGACCACAGCCTGCTGCGTCGCGAGCCGCGCGACCGCGCCCTGGCGCTCCTGCTCGAGCACCTGGCCAGCCGCTACGCGCCCGCGCCGGTCTGACGCCTGGCCGCGGCGAACTGTGGCCGGGGCGCACCGCCAGCCCCAGGTCAGGTTGCGCCGGCGAGGCGGACCGGCAACGCGGCGTTGAGGGCCCGCACCTCTGCCGAGCTCGCCCCGCGCGCTCCCCACGCCGGCGTCTCAGGCGTCAGCACCAGCTCGCGGGTCGCGCCGGGCAGGAGGGGGAACCAGGCGTCCTCGACGTGGTGCCCCGGCACCTCGACGACGACGCCCTGGGCGAAACGGCGGGAGCGCAGCCGCGCCCGTTGGGCACCCGGCGGCCCGACGATCTCGCCGCTCACACCGATGTCGGCCTCCACGGCACGGGCGCGCCCGTGCGGCAGGTGGACGACCTGGGAGAGCAGCGAGGAGTCCGGTGCCAGCAGCGACGCGGCGACCACGTCGTGGGACGGCGGTCCGAAGCGGTAGGCATAACCCACGTCGCGGAAGCCACCGAGCACCTCCTCCACGCCGAGCGTGACGGTGCCGTGGGCCGGCACCGACACCTCGCGCTCCGCGGAGGCCACCAGCGTCTCCCCCCGCGCGAAGAGCTCGACCAGCACCCGGGCGTCCAGCACGGATGGCCGGTCGTTGACGGCGTGCAGGTCGACGCCGTTGAGCCCCTCGTCGACGAGGAGCAGCGCCACCGGCGCGAGGACACGACGCAGGGACCACCACGGCGCCTTCGGCCGGCCGAGCGCGTCGACGAGGCCCCACCCGGCGCCCGGCGTGGTGTCGCGCAGGGACAGCACCACGGCCCCCCCGCAGACCGAGCCGGGTCGCCGCAGCTCGGTGAGCACCGCGGCCATCAGCTCCGCGACGGTGGCCCGGCCGAGGTCGAGCGCGCGCTCGGGATCACCCGAGCGCAGCTGTGCGGGGTCGACGCCGAAGAGCAGGCGCACGTAGTGGTCACGGACGTCCTCGAAGTCCCAGGAGGCGGTCGGGTCACGCGGGACGGCCAGCTTCCAGCGCGGGTCGTGGCCGGCTCTGACCGCGCCCCCGCAGGCCTGCTCGACGGTGCTGCGCTCGGGCGGGTTGCTCAGCGCCAGGCACTCGGCGGCGAAACGCACGCCCGCGGCCCGGGTGTCCGACAACGGGCGGCGGTAGGCCCCGACGCCGAACCAGTGCGACACGCCGACATCGGCCCGGGTGACGGGTACGCCGCCGGTCGGCGAGGAGGTGACCACGGGGACCCCGGGCACCAGCTCGGCCGCGACGGCGGCAAGGACGCCGGTCACTGCCCCGCCACCGGTGGTCCCAGGCGCCAGCCCGAGCAACTCGGGCTGCTGCTCCGTCTCACTGCCGCCGCTGAGGACGGCCAGCGCGGGGTGGCCCTGCGCCCGGGACAGGATCTGCCGCAACTCCTGCTCGACCAGCCCGAGGAAGGCCTCGCCCGCCGGATAGTCGAGGGTGGCGAGCATGGCGTCCTGCCAGACCAGGAGGCCGAGGCGGTCGCACTCCCGCCAGAAGTGCTCGTCCTCATACACCGCGGTGCCGGTGACGCGGACGACGTTCATGCCCGCCGCCACCAGCTGCTGCAGGGCGGCGGTGACCGCACTGGCATCGGCGGCCAGCGAGACGACGTCCGGGGGAACCCAGCACGCCCCCCGCAGGAAGACGGCGACCCCGTTGACGAGCAGTCGGAAGCCCCCAGCGGAGCGGTCCACCTCGAGCGTGCGAAAGCCGACGCCGCCGAGGTCGAGCGGGTGCCCGTCGACCTCGAGCCGGGCCGGATAGCCAGGCTGGTCACCGTGGGTGTGCGGCCACCACGGCGCGGCGCGGGGAAGGCGCAGCTGCGCGGACCCGACGAGATCGTCGCCCTCGGGGTGCAACGCGAACTCCGTGCTGACGTCGCCCACCTGCAGCACGGCCCGCCGGGAGCCGGTGGCAGGCGCCGGCCGGGTTCGCACCCGGACGTCGAGGGACACGAGGCCCTGGCCCGCGTCGAGCCGCACCCCCAGCTGCCGGTCGATGATCCGCACGGCCGGCTCCGGAACGAGCCGGACGCCTCGCCACGGGCCCACCGGTGCCGCGGTGCCGGCCACGCCGGGGATCCGGCCGAGCAGCGAGGTACGCCACCAGCGCAACTCCTGGCGCGGCACCAGCGTGCTGCGCCAGCGGGCGCGGGGCCGGCGCGGGGGACTCAGCAGCGGCGTCAGCGCCGCGCAGCGCACGACCAACTCGGCGGCCGGCCCGATGGTGGCGAGCATGACCTCGTGCGCGAGGAACATGTCCTCGCTGTGCAGCACGGGCTCGCCGTCCAGCCACACGTCGGCCACCGTCGCCAGCCCGCCGAGCTGCAGCAGCCAGCGGCCCTCGCTCGCGGTGGCGCCGAGGCGACAGCGGAACCACCAGTCCTGCCCGTCGAGGTCGGGACTGTCGAGGCCGTCCCAGCGGCCGGCTTCCCGCAGCGCCGACGCGACCGTGCCAGGCACCCTGGCCGGCATCCAGCCGGCGGTGGCGGCGGCCAGGCCGGCCGGGTCGACGATCGCGCCGGGCGCGGTGCCGAGGCACTCCCAGCCGGCGTCCGCGAGCAGGTCGGTCCTCCTCGGCGCGGTCGGCGGCGGTTCAGCCGGCATGCAGCCCGGCGACCACCGTGACGGCCCGGGCCCAGGACCCGGCGAGCTCCTCGAGCGTGCCGGCGAGGTCGACGCTGCGGCCCCGCACTGCCCGAGCGAGCTGGAACTGCAGGGACTTCGCCGTCTCGGCCGCGGAGCGGAAACCTGCCACGGCCTCCGTCAATCCCCCGCCCGTGCGCTCGCCGAGCCACTCGCAAAACTCGGCGGCGAGCTCCGCGGTGGCCCCGCACTGCCGGCAGGTGGCGAAGGCGTAGCTGTGGAACGTCTCCATGCCCTGCTCGGCCAGCCAGGGCAGGTCGGCGAGCATCCGGTCACCAAGC
>JAABUT010002730.1_pt1 | contig 16328 bp, 11 predicted proteins | sample 5559281 | NCBI WGS metagenome assembly JAABUT01 (sample SAMN10711880, study PRJNA513359) | rock metagenome | isolation source: Antarctica rocks | place: Antarctica: Victoria Land, Ricker Hills nord | collected 2016-01-04 | reverse complement strand
CACATGATACTGATTTCATTACTTATTCAATCAACTTGTACAGATGAATTGAGTCTAAAAAAATTTGTTTATCTGATGATTCAATCTCGAAAGACAAGAACAACATCAGAGAATTCATAGAATCAACAAGAACATGAATTGCTAGAAAATCTATTGCTCATTCAGTATGCATTCATTCAAAATCGATTAATAAAATCTATGATAAAGAATCTTCGTGAATTGCTAAAAAATCAAATCGATCAAGAGAATTACAATAAAAAATCTTCGTGAATTGCTTCAAGATTAATCACTCTCAGAAACATCTTCTTTGTTGAACAAATATACATCTTTCTTTTTCAATCATTAAGCATCATCATTCATTCAATCTTCTTTCAAACAATTTTCATCTTCTTCACTATGACATTTAAGAACACATCTGATAAAGATAAAGCTTTCATTGATTTCTTGCAACAAACATGTTCACAAGTTCTCTCTTTTATCATTGATTCACAACATGCTTCTTCATTCATTGTTTTCAACAAATCAAATGCTGAAATCATCATACATGATGATATGAAAGTATAAAAGAAACATATCTATGCTCTTAATAAAGAAACAAATCATCTCATTGAGATGAAACAACGAGACAAGAGCGAAATTCAACAGTTGAAAGCAAAACTACAAGCTTTCACTGCTATCACAATTAATGTAATCATCACTGCTTTCTTGATTATCATCTACTTTGAACAATCTGAATATCACAAAATACTCAACTCTTCAATGTTCATTGATGAAAAGAACTTTACTTGAGAGAACTGATCTCTTGACATATGAAAGAAGCTAGCAATGAACATCAACATCTTTTCAAATGAACTTTACAAGCTGAGCTACATTCACTTTCGACTAGCAAATAACATCGTTGAAGTCACTCAAGTCAGATGTGATCTCAACTGTGACAATCTTTATCTGACTGTCAATGAACTTTTAAAGAAACTAGCTCAATTATTTCATGACTCTGATAAGAAAAATAATCATCGTAGAGAATATATTAATTTGATTTAAGAATCAAAGAAATTCCTCACTTATTAATCAGTTTCAACAACTATACATCTATCTGAAGTATCAGAAGAACATACTAGTCATTGATTTAAAGAATAAAATAAATTCTCATCTTTGAATCTTTTGAACAGCTCAGATGAAGTCACTCATTAAGCTATTAAATATTCAAAACTATCTGATTCATTTAAACAATAAACATAGAGCAGTTCAAGAGATTAAGAATAAACTACTCAAACATGATGATTCAAAGATCATCATTTCTAAAGCAACTATTACTGTTCAGTCTTCAACTTCGAAGTCTGACTGATCAAAGTTGCATAACGCAGTTTTGACTAGCATCAAGAATGCAGATGTTCTAGTTGAAATCTGTTTCATATATCACAAATTGAATCATAGTTTCAGAGAATGCTTGAATCGATTTATCAAAGTCAATGCAGTTGACGAGAACTACAATTGTTTCAAACTTAATACTGAATCAGAGTTCAAGTTAAAAAACTAATCATCTCTTCAACAATTACTGAAGTGAAGATTATATCTTTGTGCAATCTAGACGAAATTCTATCGAAAGAGAATTACTTTGATAAGTCGTTTCTAGTCAATGCTCTTCTCATCTTGCAGAATAAATCATTCAGTCTTTGCTCTTTGATAAACAGTGATTCAATCATTTATATGATCATACATATCAATCTAGTCGATAAAGTATGTAAAGAGTTGAAAATTCAATTTATATCATTGACAAAAGAGAAGTTAATAAAAGAATATGATGAAAAGATATTTAAAAAAACTATCACTCATAAAATTCTATCAAATCTCATCATTGAAAGTTATAAGAAATTGACTGTTTCTATGTTAATAGCTGACATTGATCATCATGAAGTCATATTAGAAAAATCATGAATAAACAAAAATGAAATATTACTGAATATGCAAATCAACGTCATAGTTTTTTCGAATCAATTAAATACTCTCATTTCGATTTTTTCAATCTCTTTCAATTCAAAGTACTCAAGTTGATCATGATCAACTTCATTTACTTTTATCTCTCAGTTAAAGATTTCTAGAATGCTCAAATGATCTGTTTCAACTACGATTTAAAAAGAGTCATTCTCAATTTGAAGCATAAACATCACTTCGTTCAAAACACTGTTGAATCGCTCAAAGAAGAATCAGACTGAAGTATTCGCTCTATTCATGAAGAATATTGATAGAAAAATCGCGTACAACACTCAATGCAATTTGAACGCTCTGAACGTCTCTTTCATTAAGAAAACTACTCAGAATTTGAAAGTTATTAAAGTCAAGCTGTCTTCAGAATATCATGATTTTCTAGATGTTTTTGATTGAGCTCAATTGAATAAGCTATCTTCAAATCGCTCTTACAATCATAGAATCAAGCTCATCAATGATTCAATGCATTCTCACTGTTGAGCATATTAAATGTTCTCTGTTAAACTTCTGAAAGTAAAGAAGTACTTAAACGAGAATCTGTTAAAGAGATTCATTACTTTCAGTCAGACTTTCTATTTCTTTCTCGTTTTATTTGTTCTCAAAGCAAATGAAGATCTTTGATTCTGCGTGAACTATTGAAAGCTAAATGTCATTTTCAAAAGAAATAAATATTCTCTATCGTTGATAAACGAGATCATTGATAAAATAGTGAATTGCAAGCATCTGACTAGATTGAACATCATATCAGCATTCAACAAACTGCAAATGTATCTTGATAGCAAGAATTACATCACTTTTATCACTGCTTTAAAAGCATATAAATACAAGATGTTATCATTTAAACTGACTAATGAATTAATTTTCTTTTAGCAATATATGAATGACATTTTATAAGACTTTTTGAACGACTTTTGTCAAGTCTATCTAGATGACATTCTCATTTATAGCAAAATGAGAAAGAAACATAAAGATCACGTCAAACTAGTATTGAAATGACTACGCGAAGCTGAACTGCAGATGAATATTCGAAAGTATGAATTCAATGTAGAAGAGACTGTCTTTCTAGAAGTCATTGTATCAGAACTAAATCTTCGTATGAATCTCAGCAAAGTGACAGTCATAGTCAGCTGAATCACTTCAATCAATCTAAAAGAAATTCAGAGCTTCGTAAGATTTGTTAACTTCTATCGTTGTTTCATTAAGAACTTCTTGAAGCTAGTCAAATCATTCACTCAGCTGACTAGAAAGAACACATCTTTTGTTTGAAACAAGATCTGTGTTCAAGTCTTTGACAATCTAAAGAAACAAGTCAGCTTGATCTCAGTACTTCGTCACTTTGATCTCAAATGACAAGCTATTCTGAAGACAGATGCTTTGAACTATGTAAAAGATGAAATACTGTCTCAGTATGATGATGAGAAAGTTCTTCATTCAATGATTTTCTACAGCAAAAGCATGATTCTCGCTGAAATCAACTATCATATCTATGACAAGAAATTGCTGATCATTATTCAATGCTTCAAACACTGATGACTCAAATTGAAATGCATTGAGCTACTCATTCAGATGTTCATCAATCATCAGACTTTGAAAATCTTCATGAAAAACAAACAGTTGAGTTGATGACAAGTCAACTATCTGAACATTCTATCAAAGTTCAACTTTCAGATCATCTTTAAATCAGGCAAAATAAACACTAAAGTCAATGCTTTAATCAGAATGTTTCTAGTGAACGTCTTTGAATCAGCTCAAAGACTTGAAAATCACTTTCAGACTATTCTGATCTTTGATAGAGTTGATGTTTTATTTATTGAATCAGAAGCAAATCTCTATCAATGAGTACATATGATCAATTAAACAGATGAGCTCTGCAGCAAATATAAATAAGCTATGAATGACAACAAGCTCAAATTTCATATCATTAAACTGAAGAACTGCGAAATCATTGATGACGTTCTATTTAGAAAAGATTTACTGTGAGTTTCTGAGAACATGCACACGAAATTGTTACAAGAAGTGCATGATCAATCTTCAATCTCTCATCTTGACAATAAACAAATCATTGATCTAGTTCAGCGTTTCTACTATTGATCAGATCATTAAGCTACTATTCAATGATACATTCAAAACTGTCATGCTTGTCAATGAAGCAAAGTCTTTAGAGATAGCATCAATGAACTTCATCATTCTCTTTTGATTTCACAGAAACGCTGAAAAGATATAACTATGAACTTCATTACTGAACTATCTCTGTCAGAAGACTATAACATCATTTGCACAATCATATGTCATTTCATTAAAGAACATTACTATGTTTTCTGTCATTACGAAGATGATGATATCTCAGTTGAAGAAACAATTTAAATCATGCTATAAAACGTTTATTAACTGCATGATCTACTCAGTTCTATTGTTTCAAACAAAAACTTTCAATTCATATCAACTATGTGAAAAAGTCTTTGCAAGTGACTGAGAATTACAGCTAGTTTATTCACAGTCTATCATTTTGAGATCAATGATCAATTGAAACAAGTCAATCAAGACATTGAACGCGAACTTAGAATCTACTGCAATTACATGCAGAACGACTGAGTCAAATTAATATCTATGATGAAATTCAACGACAATTTCAATATCTTCTCAATCACTTCAATGATTCTCTTTTACTTCAATAAAGAATTTCACTCTTGAATGAGTTTTGATTCAGATATGACTGACTACAAAACAACTTGTGAACGACTTGAAGTTAGAAAAGCAAATAATATTGTCATTTGAATGAAAGAGTTACTGAACTTTGATCATCAACAATTGAAAAAAATGAAGCTGATTATCAAAGTTCAAATTAATAAACATAAATGAAACATCACATATGAAGTAAATGACTGAGTTTGACTATCTTTCAAAAACGTCAAGACAATGAGATTCTGCAAAGATTTGAAAGATAAACAGCTAAATCTCTATCAAATCACTGCTAAAGTGAGTATCTTTTATCATCTTCATTTATCAGTCAGCATGAAGCATCTGCATTCAATGTTCAGCTTGAAGCGACTACAATCATATTCAGAAGACTCTTTATCAGAACAACATTCAGAATCATTCAAAGTAATCACTATCAAAAATGATGAACATTGAAAGATAAATGATATATTGAACTTCAGACGCTATTAAGATTGAATACAGTACAAAGTCAAATGAAAAGATCTAGATAGAAATGACAAATGATACTATATTGATAAAGAGAAATTCAATAACTAAGAGAAAGTTTTGAATGAATTTCATAAGCTATATTCAAGCAAATCGCGCTAAATATTGAAATAATTATCAACAGAAGTGAGTAATTGAACTACATTCATGTGAACATGAATTTTCGAAGAGAGAAATAATGTTACGAGCGTATCAAGATTGATAAGACTGAACAAGACTGAAGCTCTAATCAATTCACAATGCATGCTAGCGAGTACTCTGTATAATGATTAAAGCTAGTCAACAATTTAGTCGAGATCTGATTTAGATCTGACTCAGATTTGACTCAGATATGACTCAACACTTTTTTTCTTTCTTAACATTCTTTTTCTTCATCAACATCTTGTTCATCTACATCATTTTCTTTTTATGTCACAAACACATCTTTTTCAAGTCTAGCACAGTCTTTGAACATTACATAAATAGAAGCTTTTGTATCAATCTTCTTCTGTATTCTTAATATTCAGTTATAGCTATCTTTAAAGATCAAGCACTATTAATTCTGATTTTCATCAATTGTATCATTTAGACATGATTCTGACAGAATGTTGTACTGTAGTATTTAAAGCTTCTTTTGCTGAAACATTAAAGTTTACATTTCAGACTGTTTAATTTTTTTGAGTGTTTGCAAAGCGCTTACTTCACTTGTAAGATTCTCAACAGAAAATGACATTAACAATGATGTAACTGATGTTGATTTCAATTTATTTGATCTTGACTTCTTGATCAAGTGATTCAATATAGTGTTTTCTGATGTGATGATTATGTTGAATAAACAACTTTCATTCATTGAACATCTTTGCTTTCTCTTCAAGTCGTTGTTTATCAACAATTTTAGATTAATAAATGTTTCTGTGAATGTCTTTAATATCACTGTCTTGAATTCTTTCTGTCTTTATACAACATGATATAAAAGTTTGTGCTTTTTAATTCTCTTTATTCTTTCTTTTTCAACTTGTTGTTTATGACATTGAAAGTCAAAGACTCTGTATATATTTTAACATACTTTACATTTTTACATGTTTTGAGTCTGTTTGTAAAAACAGTGCTTCAAGCGATGATTCAACGTGCAGTAAATGCATTTTTACTTGTTTTGCATTTATACATCTTGTGATTATATTCTTGATACTTTAGACACTGATGCACTCTGCAGCTTAAATTGTAGAACTGTGTAATCTTTATGTTGATTTCATGACATATCTTCTCATTGATCAGCTTGTTCATCATCTTAGCGCTAACTATGCATATTATCAGCAAGATATATCTCTTTTGCTCATTCTTCTTTATGAGTCACTCAATCTTCTTGATCATCATTTCTGAATATATGTCTTTGTTAATCTTGATGAGCATTCTCATCTCTTTCTTCTTTATGTTCTTAGACATTTCTTTAACTTTAATTTCATGTATCACTACTTCAAAACTGATCTTGCATAAACATATGTTCAATGATATCTCTTTGATTCAAAAATCATTTTTCTTCAATGTTTTCTTGCTGTTCTTTGTCTTGATTCAAAATATCAACAATCTTGATTATTTTTTCATCATCTCTATGTTTTTGCGCGTCAACAACGTCTCATCGACGTCAATTTCTCTCACTCATCTCACTATGTTCTTTGTTGTTATTATCATGATTCTCTTTATTTCTTCTTCTTCTTTGATGAAAATCTTTACTTCAAATTTCTCATAATGATTTTGCATTAATGATAATATGTTGATGTTGAACACAAGATGACTCTCAAATGATGTCATTGACTTCATGCTCACTTTCTTTGCTCAACTGTCAATATGTTCTTTCTTCTTCACGAACTTTTTTTCAAGTCTGCTCATTATCTTTTTCAATCTCTTCAGCTGATTCTTCATGTGCTAATTAACAATCAACACAGCGACACGTTAATGCATCAGCTTTTTTATCATCTCTGTCAAACTTTTCATCTTCTTTCAGAGCATCAGCTTGTTGTTTCTACGTTCATTGAGCTCATAAAGTACTTGCAGCTTATGTAATTTCTTCTGTATATCTTTTGTCTTGACTGAATTCTTTTGCAAGATAGTGATAATCACTTCTCGTTCACTTGTTAACATTATGTTAATGACACTTCTCATTTGTTTCTGATGATCAGAATGAAGCGTAAGCATCATGTCAATGATGTGCTTTGTTTCTAGATAGTTTAAGTAATTTGTTTTCGTGATTTTGCATCAGATAAATTGTTTTGAAGAATTACTGATCATTTATATTGCTGACAATGTTATTTAATTTAATTTTATTGCAAGATGAAATAAAATAAATAGTTTAATAAGATTAATAATGAGATTCATTTATATATAATGTTGACTACAAATCTTTTGATTCTATTCTGTTTCAAATAAAAGTCAGAAGAGTCAAGAGATTTCAATTCAATGCAGTTTGAATGATGTTAAAACGTTGCGTGATCAGAAAAGTTATCATGCAGAGTTTTCACTCATGCAACAAAATTTTCTTCTAACAGTCATAATTGATCTACAAAGAGAATTAATGACATGTCGATGTCAGTAAAAGATGAAAAGATACTACTAGTAAAATAGTTGACTCAGATGAAGAGTCTGAGAGTCGTGATTACAAGTGATTGAAGAATTTGCAACTCATTGACTGCGTTGATATCAAAACATCTTCATCACATCAACAATGTTGTTGAGTAATTGATGAAAAGATATCAGGTTAAATAAATGAATCAAATGATGAGTTTTAAGTTTGTGATTACATATGTTCAAAGAAGTAGTGACTCGTTGATCACGCTGATATACTGAAGAGACTTCAACTCATCTTCTTTACTTGATGTCAAGTCATACATCTATCTACGTGAAAAATTGAGAGTGCATGAGAGCAATCAGAATGCATCTCTACTATTGATCAGCTAAGCATCAAACGACTGCGATTGCACATCTATATCACGAACTATCAACGTTTACGTAACATAAGACAAGAGCAGAATAAAGTTATTTGATACAATCATACTTTATTTTCTCATCATACATATCTCTCTTTTACGCATATTTTCTTGCTCAATGAATGATAATTATTGAGCAAAGAACACAGTTTTGACATTACAATCATGAGCATCATGAGTGCAAAGAATCATGATCTTCGCAATCAAAGATCAAAACATTGTTGTATAGAATATCATCAATGAAGAGCAGAGCAAAGATGATGCATTGCAAATAAACAGCACAGACACGCAGTAAGAGTTTACTTGAGCATCACATGCTGAATAGAAGTTATAAATTCATTACTGAGTACATAGTCTCAGCGTTATTGTTTCAACGACGTGCAGTCGCTGTGTAGTTGATGAGCAATTTTCTTTCTCAGAGAATTTTGTTCATTTGATATATATAGCATAGTGTTTCTCATGAGTCGATTTAATATCAATATCACAAGAGTGTATAAAATAAAATAAATCAAATCAAATAATTCAATGAGTAAAAGTTAATAAAGCATCAAATGCATTTGAAATTTCAAATAAAGTACTTTAAGTGAATTTAACAGAATTGACTCTGATATTAATCAGTTTGTTCAATGCATATATAATTCACAAATATCACTTGAAGCAGTTCAAAAAAGTTCGAATAATAGTACTATATAAATCAAAGAAAAGTGATTACATTGATTTAAAAATGTATTGACTCATTACTTTGCTAAATATCATGAATAAAACATTGAAATCAATCATGATTAAAAGATTAAATGATATTACTGAGACTCATCACATGCTTTTGCATGTTCAAATGAGAACAAGATGCAAGTAATTTATGATCTCAGCGCTGAATTTACTAGTAGATCAAGTACATGCAGTATGAGATTGTGAAATCAAGTACATGATTTTCATGCTTAGTTTAAATGTTGTTGAAACATTTAATCATGTCTTGCACATCAGACTTCTGCACACTTTGAGAATAAGAAAACATTGAATTACATAGTTGAATGAACTCACAGCTTTCTGAAAGACAGAAAGTTATTATTGACATTTAATGAATAAATCAGCATGATGCAATGAATCAATGCTGACATATCACAAAGATTCTTCATATCATTAATTCTTTTTCTATTCTTTAATGTAAGCTTAATTAAAAAAATGCAAAGCTTTAGAAATTAAAATTGAAGTGCTTAACTTCATAAATGACATCAATATTCTGATTTATGATAAAATCACAGAATTAATTTGTAAAATGCTGAATTAAGCATACAACATCTGTACAAAGTGAGCTTGAATTCATGATGTTACATTCATTTCAGAGAAATATAAATTTACATACTTCACTTGCAAGTCAAAAAGATTTGACATGATAGTCAATTTATGCATAGAAAACTTGATAATAAAGTTGAAATCAAATATATGAATTCTTGAAGTTTAACTGAACATGAAACTACAATGAGATTTGCATCTTTGTCAAATAGAAGCAAATCACATCATTAAAATGCTGATGCTTAGTTGACTTAAAATCTTCATTTGAGAAGTTACATTCGCAAAAGCAAAATAAATATACTCAATGATAATAAAATCAGAAATGACATTTAAAGCATTAATATGACATCAACATAATAAATAAGAAGAATTATTAAGTACAGAATGAAGATTAAAAACTATTCAGAATCAAGCATTATATCATGTGATCAACATCTTTAAGAAAGTGAACATTGAAACGCTGAAAGTCAAAATATATACAATTTTGCTACATGTTCATTTGAACAAGCTACAGAATTAAATCACACTACGCAGTTAAATCAATGACAAAATACAGAAAACTTAATGAATATGCAAAATCATACATGCTCATTTAATAAAAACTAATAAATTCATCTTTCACTTTTTAATCTTCAAAAAATGATGTTTCTGAACATTTTAATTCATAAGAAAGCAAAGATACAGTTTAAATGCAAATGACTTGATCTTTTAATGTTGATTCAAACAAGTGAATGTGCAATTGCATAATTTCATAAAAGTCAATGAAATCTTTAATGAGAAAACTACAAGAAATGCATTGCAGACATTAATGCATCTCTCGTTCAAAGATTTCATTTATTCAAGAAGTCAATAAAAATGTGAAATGATTTTCAGAAGATCAAAAACATTTTAGCAATTTACATTAAAATCAAATGCATAAAGCTGAATGTTTATTTGCACTTGAGAAATGTATTGAGTGCAAATAATTGTTAGAGATCAGCATAAAGCGAGTCATATGAATGTAAGATAATGAGTATATAAATGCTAAGAAAGAAAAGTATCTAGAAGAAAAGAATCAACTATATATATGACTCAGAAGAACATAAGTTAATTCTGAATAAAGTTGATTTTAAAACAAGTCTATGCTTTAGTGATAAGCGATCAACGATAGTTCTCAGAATAGTTATCAACATAGTTATCAACATAGTCATCAATGAAGATGCGTAGCTAGAATCGTAACATTATTTCTCTTCTTCAATGATTCATATTTGCATAAATGTATTTTCTTAGTCTTGTGTAGAATCGAAATGTCTATTGTAGCAGACTCACTATGCAAGATAGAAGTGTCATTGAAGCAGACTCACTGATTAACTTACTCATTAAAGAGATCAACTTTGAGCTCGTCATTGTAGCAGACTCACTAGTTGCACATAAACATATGATCAGATTCACTGATGAATAGAGTGATGAGAGCGAGTAGATCATTGCATTGAGAATAGATGTCATTGAAGCAGACTCACTAGTTGCATGCAAACTGATAAATGAATCGATTCACTGATAAATAGAGTGATGAGAAGATCATTGCATTGATGATGTCATTGAAGCAAACTCACTGATTGACTTGCTCATTGAAGAGATCTGTTACAATTTTAGTCTTCGCCTGATTTCATTCTAATCGAGTCTAGCGAGAATCTGATCTAGAGATGATGTCATTGAGACTCTGCATCATATGTGTAAGACGTCAATTCAATCAAGTTTAGCACAGAGCTGAGAAATACACATATAAGAATCGAGTTCTTTTCTGTAGATACTTTTCTTTCTTAGCATTTATCTATTAGTTAAATGACATCTTTATGACTCGCTCTAGATCGATCTCTAACAGTAAATAAATGCTAATCAACTACTTTGCTATCAACGTGTAGATGATACGAAATAATCTACTTCGTTCATTCAGAAAATTCGCAAGAAATTCTTTGAATTACTTTCATCAAAACACATCTTCAAATTTACTTAAAATTATTAAATCAATTACTTAATCAAATCTATCTATCTATCTTTCTCACAATGACACGCGACTTTGAATCAGTCAAGTCATGAACAGCTTATCTGCTTAGAAGCACTGCTAGCAGACGTGTTTCTCTTATCTCTGTTGATGCTTCAGCAAGATCTCAGAATGTCACTATCTCATGAGACATCAACATGAATCAACAACTTCGTCAATGAACTATTGATCAGTCAGATGAGATCATTCAGATGCTGATCGAGCTAAGAGATTAATGAGACATGACTTTGAAACTTAACAAGCAATGAATCAATGTTCAAGTCAATCACATCAAGAGACTTAATGAGCTAGAGATCAATCAAATGACAATAGACACTCAAGAAAAGACTATCATCGATTTATGAAAGAAAGTCTTGAGTCTAAAAAAGAAACAGCATTCAGCGAATCAATCTTGATCTCGTCAGTCTACTAAATCTCAAGTTTCTACGAAATCTTTATCTCGTCAATTTATTAAGAATCATACTCAATGTAAGTCATTCACTTTATTCAATAATGATCATCACAAGTCTTTCAAGTTTTTGAACTCATCTGTATTCATCAATGAAGATGAATTAACATGAGATAGCTGAAGAGTCAAGATGAATGACAAGCTTCAGACAAATGTTGATCACTTTGATAATGAGAATATCTGTATTGTTTATATGATGTTTAGACTAGAAGATGATGCTGCTGAATATATCTTCGCTTGATATCATCATGATGCTTTGCATTCTTACATCTCAATCTACAAGCTATTTGAGCATCTGAAAGAAATATACGATGAACTGAATAGAAATTGAAAGTGTCATTGTAAGTATAACGCTCTAAGACAAACAGACAAGTCTTTCAATGTCTTTTACTTCAACTTTATGAAGCTATTCAGCTATCTTGAATATGATGATTGCATTTTGATGAATGATCTTCAGAATAAAATTAATAATTGCTTGCAGAATACTTTATCAGTCTGTTCAGAGAATTTTACTTCGCTCACTCGCTTAAGAATCTTTCTTCAAGATGTGAATAATAAATAGCGAGTCAACTATCAGCTACACAGTCAGCTTCGCACTGTCATCATCAAAGTCACTGTCGTATCTGATAAACGTGCTGCTACTTCATTGTCAGCAGTGATGACTTTGATAATTGAATATATCAAGTCTATCTTCTCTTCTACTTCTGAGTCAGCAAGATCGTTTATCATCTGCTATACTTGCAAGATCTCAAGTCATTTGTTCAAGAATTACTCTCAGAACAAGATCAACACTTCTGCATCTTGTGCATTCATTCTTCGTCTACATGAAATTATCATTTCGAAGAATAAGAAGAATGAGAAAATGTCTTCTTTCAAAGATAGCGAGGCAAAAAACTAGTGACTTTCATCAAAGACGTAATGAAAGAGATGTTAATTTCTTCAATGATGAGCATGTCAGATGAATCTTTTGCTTCTGAATCTTTGACTACTGAATGTGTACTTTCTAGCAATAAAATTAGTTACTCATTGAAGTCATTGATTGACATCAAAGCTGCTGACTATTCGTTCATTGATGAAGTGATCGCGCAGATTGTTTATGATCAGTTGCAAATTGAACTTCTGACTTTGATTAAAGCGAAGTCAATTCGAGAATTTGATGATCATTATGCTAAAAGACTCATTACTTATGCCATTTATTCAAATCTGACTGTTCAAGATCATACAATTGACACAGTTTCTATGTTGATCATTTGATTAAATCAACATCAAATGATTTTTGAAAAAACATGAATGAATGAAATCAATCTAGTAATTGATATGCAAATCAATTCTTTTCGATTTTCGAATTTCACTTCTAGTCAGAAATCGATTGTTCTACCCTCAAGTCATAGAACAATCACGAAACAGAAGAGCTTGACTTCTACTCATATACTGAGAAGATTTTTCACTTTCATTACATCTTAATCTCGTCAGAAATCACTCTCTTTCAATCAGTTCAATAAGAAGTCAGTTAAACTAATTGAACAGTCAAAATCGCTTGAAGCAGTTTCGTCTAGCATCAATTCTAAATCAACGTTCAGTCTGAAATCAGCTTTCAGTTCAACCAACATATTCATGATAGAAGCAACGACATATAGAATGTTAGTCAAACAATCAGATGTCAAGATCTTTGCTGTTATCATCTTGAAAATCGATCAACTCATAACTACAGTTGAAAACAAGTCTGAAGAAGTGAATCTACATGAGCTTTCACACGTTGAGATTCTCAAGCAAGTCAAGATCAAGCTTCTCTTTGAATATCATAACTATCTAGACATCTTTGATCGAGCAATGATTGATCAGCTATCATCTCATCGTATCTATGATCACAAGATTGAGTTGATCGACGAGAAAATGTTTTCGCGAAGCAGACTATATCAGATGTTCAATCACAAGCTTCAGAAGATAAAGAAGTATCTGATCAAACATCTGAATCAAGAATTCATTTTCTTCAGCTTCATTTCATACGTCTCGCTCATCTTGTTCGCTGAAAAGAAAGACGAAAGTCTGCGTTTCTGCATTGACTACAGAAAGCTCAATGCTTTGATCAAACGAAATCGCTATTCTTTGCTCTTGATAAATGAGACTCTCGCTCGTATACAAGAAAGCAAATATCTGATTCAATTGAACATCATTGTCGCGTTCAATAAACTGCGAATGCACTCAGATAGCAAAGATCTGACTATCTTTATCATCTTCTTCAACTCATACAAATATCATGTAATGCTCTTTGAATTAATCAATGAATACACGTTCTATCAACACTATATGAACGACATGCTGTTTAAATATCTTCATCAGTTTTGTCAGATTTATTTAGATAACATTATCATCTACAGCAAGATCTTGAAGAAACACAAGCAACATGTACGATTGATCTTGAGTAGACTACAAGAAGCTGATTTATAGATAGACATTGATAAATGCAAGTTTCATGTTCAGAAAATCATTTTTTTAAAACTTTTGATATCAATCGAGAAACTTAAGATGAATTCACGAAAGATGCAAGCAGTCGTTGATTGATCTATACTCAATAATCTCACTCAGATGCAGTTCTTCATTGACTTCTGCAATTTCTATCAACGCTTCATCAAGAACTTTTCGAAAATTGTTTGTTCAATGATTCAACTCACTTAAAAGAAGATCATATTTAAATGAAATGAAGTCTGTTAAACTGCATTTAATCATCTGAAGAGATGTATGACTGAGACTTCTATACTTCGTCACTTTGATCAAACTTGCAATTTCATTCTTGAAATTGACTCATTTGACTACGTCAATAATGAAGTTCTGTCTCAATATGATGATAAAGATGTTTTACATTTGATTGCTTTTTATAGCAAGAACATGTCTTCTGCTGAGTGCAACTACAAAATATATGATAAGAAACTGCTGATCATAATTTGAGCTTTTGAACATTGATGACTTAAACTGAAGCTGATCAACATTTCTATTAAGATGTTCATTAATCATCAAGCACTCATCTCATTGATGAAAGACAAAAAGCTAAGCAGACATCAGATGCGCTGAGTTCAGAAGTTAACTGACTTGAACTTCAAGATAATATATTGATCTGATAAACAGAATATTAAGATCAATGTCTTAACTCGTTGAGCTGACTTCGTGTCTAGAGATCTCGACGATGAACGCATTTAATATCAAAGAACTACTATTCTGATATTGAATCAAATGAAGATCGCTGATCTAAAGAAGAATAATGATCAATCAATCTATAAACAGATTCTTGAGATTAATGAAATCGACGAGAATTGTACGCTACTTCGCGAAGCAATAGCAAGAGACGAAGCATAATGCAAAGATATCAAGCTGAAGAATTGTCGAGTTCAGAATGAAATCTTATACAAAGACAGTCAGCTATGAATTTCGTTCAATGAATCTCTGCAAATGAATCTGATTCGTGAGATGCATGATCAATTCTCAATAAATCATCTTGATATTCTTAGAACGATGAAAATCATCAAACGAAACTACTATTAATTGTCTATGCGAAAAACGATAGATTGATATATTCAAAACTGCTATGTATGTTAACGTTCAAAGACATCAAGAAATAAATCAAATGACTTGCTTCAATCTCTATTTATATCTGAACAGCGATGATAGAACATAGTCATGAACTTCATTATTAATCTATTTGATTCGTACGACTACAACGCTATTTTGACTGTCATCTGCAGATTGTTGAAAGAAAGGCATTATATTTCTTGTATCATTGATGATGAAAATATCACAGTCGAAAAGACAGCTGAAATGTTGCTTCAATGAGTATATTGAACTCACGATTTATCAAGCTTCATTGTATTCAATTGAGATTCTCAGTTCATCTTCATTCTCTGAAAGTTTTTTTGCAAACGACTGAGCATTTCTCTTTGATTGTTCATCGTTTATTACTTTCAGATCAATGATCAAAGCAAATGAGTCAATCAGAATGTCAAGCGATATCTTTGTTCTTTGTGTTCATATATGCAGAACGACTGATCTAAGTGATTATTCATGATTGAGTTTGTTAACAATAACGTCTTGTTCTCAGTTATCTTCTTGACTCTCTTCTTCATGAACAAGAGCTTTCATTCTTGTATGAGCTTCAACTCTGACATCATCGAGTATGAAAGCATTCATGAACGACTGCAGATCACTCGAATCAAAGATATATTTGAACAAATGAACAAGATATTGATCTTCGCTTGTGAAGCTTTGATCAAAACACAGAAACAAATGATGAATCAAGCTAATAAGCATAGAAAGAAGATCAATTACAAGATTGAATCAAAGATGTTTCTGAACGAACGAAACATCATTACAGCGAAATCTTTCAAAAAATTGAATGACAAGATGC
>JAABUT010002727.1_pt1 | contig 16342 bp, 16 predicted proteins | sample 5559281 | NCBI WGS metagenome assembly JAABUT01 (sample SAMN10711880, study PRJNA513359) | rock metagenome | isolation source: Antarctica rocks | place: Antarctica: Victoria Land, Ricker Hills nord | collected 2016-01-04 | reverse complement strand
GCATCACCTGCTTGTCGGTGAGCTGGTCCGCGAGGGTCGCCAACGCCTTCCCGTAAGCGGCGCCGTCAGGTCGACCCCGACGACCGCCTGGTCAACCAACCGGGGAACCGTCGAGATCCGCGTCCCCACCGGAGGCCCCGGTCCGCCGGGGTGGAGCCGGTCACCGGCCGGCGTGGCGCACCCTCACGAGGACCTCCAGCGGTAGGCAGCCGATCACCGGCGCGCGGACCCCGGCGTGGACCGCGCCCCGGCGCATCGCTGCCGTGTACCCGGCGGGGGTACGTCACCTCCGGTCCGCTTACCGCGCCACCCCGCCGGAGGCGATCACGTCGGCACCGCCAGGGGCGGCGTCCCCAGCGCCGCCCGCCGGTGGGTCACTGGCCGCGTGGGCCGGGTCCAGCGCCGGCCCGGGGGCGATCGGCAGATCGCTCCCGTCGGTCACCGAGCTGGCGCCGCTCAGGGACATCACCGATTTCTCGCTGCGCGCCGCTGGGCCACCAACTGCCGGGTCACCAACACCGTCAAGGACAGGTGTGCCGCGAGGATCACCGAGTCAACCACCGCCAAGCCCATCAGGTGGTTGTCGACGCACACGATCAACACCACTAGCAGGACAACGGCGATGACCCAGTGGATGGCAACCGCGCTCATGCGGAGCTTCACCGTGCCTGGCTCGCTACGGTCAGGTCCTCGGCCGGCTGAACACTCCAGCCACCGCGACATTCCAGCACCCAAGTCACCTTTACCGGCCCGGACCGGTCACCGCGACCGCCCTGCCGGATCATCGGGCTGTGTCCCCGGGGTCGGCGCCCGGGAGGGTGGAGGTGTCCAGGGCGGCGGCGATCCGGTCTGCCGGTGGGAGCACCGCTCGCGCGTCGGCTGGGAGCGAGGACCAGTCCGCGACCGCGACCGGGGCTGAGCTCGCCGTCAGCGCGTACCGGACCAGCTGCTCGCTGCGCCCGGCGACCAGCAGCAGTCCCAGGCTCGGGGCGTGCAGCCCGGGCCGGCGCAACCGGTCATCGACCATCGCCACATATGTCCCCAGCTGCCCCACGTCACCACCGGTCAACTTGTTGACCTTCAGCTCCACGACGATGTAACACAGCTGCTCGACGTGGAACAGCAGCAGGTCCACCACCTGTTCGTCCCCGTCGAGGTCGAACCGGACCTGCCGGCCTACGAACGCCATCCCGTGCCCGAACTCCAACAGGGTCGCCTGCAACCGGTCCATCAACGCCTGCTCGAGGTCCCGTTCGGCGACCGGCCGGGACAGGGACAGGTGATCGAACACGTACGGGTCCCGCACCAGCTGCTGGGCTAGGTCGGAGTCCGCCGGAGGCAGCTGCTCGGCGAAGTTCGACGGGGCCGCCCCGACCCGGCGGTGCAACCCGCTGCCGATCTGGTACTCCAACACCGCCCGGGACCAGCCCTGCCCGACGGCCTGCGCGGCGTACCAGTCCCGGTCTCCCCGGGTGTCCAACCGGTCCAGCAGAGCGCGGACGTGCCCCCACGGGAGTTTCCCCACAGCTTGTGGGGAGATCTCCAGGTCCGGCCACGCGGCGGCGAAGCCCCGCATGTACTGCAGGTTGGAAGACGACCAGCCCCGCTGGTCGGGGAACGCCGCCCGCAAGTCCCCCGGCGAGCCGGGCGATCACCTTCCCGCCCCACCCGAGCTGGTCCTGCCGGTCCAGGATGTCCCGCCCGACCGACCAGTACAGCCCCAGCAATTCGCTGTTCGCCGCCCGCGCCGCCCGCACCTGCGTGGCCTGGACCCGGGCCTTGAGCTGCTTTAGCAGCTCCGCGTACCCCGCCGGGACCACATCACCGTCGGGTGTCACCCTCCGGATCCTGCCGCGCCGCGACGGGTGTGCTGCGCCGCCGAGAACACCGGCACCGGCACGCAGTCGATAACCGGGGCCTGCACCCCGGCCCGCAACGCGTCCCGGCGCAGCACCGCTGCGTCCGCGCGCGCGACCTGTTCCTGCGCGCACCCCGACCAGGTCCTCCCCGTCCCACAGCCCCCACACCGAAACCACCGGCCCCGGCGACGGCACCACCGGCACTGTTGCCGTGGCGGGTCGACGCGAGCGGTTCCGGGCTTTCGGCGCCGGCGGGGGCGCGACCGTGGGCAGGCCGGGAAGCTCGAACGCCAACTGCTCCCCCGCGACCCGCTCGGCGGCCGTCACCCGACCGCCCGTTCCGCCGGCGCGGCCACGACCGCGCCGTCGGCACCAACGCCGCCCGCCGGGGCTCCCGCGGGATGGGCCGGGTCCAGAGCCCGGTACACCGTGGCCCGGGACACCCCGAACCCCGCGACCGGCTCCCCGATCGAGGACCCACCCGCCCGCAAGACCCTCACCTGCCCGACCTGGGTCGCCGTCAGCTTCGGTGGACGGCCGGTGTTCCGGCCCCGGGCCCGCACAGCCGCCCGGGCCGCCGCGGCCCGCTCGTGCATCAACGCCCGCTCGTACTCCGCCAACGCACCGAAGATTCCGGCAAGCATCCGCCCCGTCGCCGTGGAGTAGTCGATCCCCTTCCGCAACGACCGCAACAACACCCCCGCCGACGTGAGGGTCTCCACCGTCTGGATCACCCCCGACAGCGACCGCCCCAACCGGTCCAACACCACCACCACCACCACCGCATCGCCGGCGCGGACGTGATCCAACGGGGCCGCCAACCCCGGCCGGTCCTCCCGAACCCCAGAGAACCTGTCCGTGAAGACCCGCCCGCACCCGGCGGCGGTCAGCGCGGCCGTCCACGCCCCCAGCGACTGGTGATCCGTGCTCCCCCGCGCGTACCCCACCACCACCGCCTGATCGGCGGAGAACTCAACGCGACGGCCCGCTCAACGCACCGGGCTTCGGACCGGCTTCCGCAACGCCGCGACCTCCGCCGATGCGCGGGCAAACCGTCTCACCGCCGGGTGCCTCACTACGAAGAGCTTGAGCTCAGGACGCGCGGAAGGGTCCGTGCAAAGCGGCCCACTGCAAGAACATGACGGTCTTGGCGTCGGCGATCTCGCCCGTGCCGATCTGGTGGAGGGCCTGGTCGAAGTCGAGCTCGAGGACCTCGATGTCCTCGCCGTCGTCCGCGAGCCCGCCGCCGGCGCTGGTGCGGTCGGCCGGGTGTACGGCGCCGCGTAGAAGTGGAGTTGCTCGGTGACCGAACCAGGGCTCATCCACACGTTGAAGACGTGCTGAAGCTCGCCGATCGTGACGCCGAGCTCCTCCGCGGCCTCCCGCCGGATCGCGGTCACGGGGTCGTCCTGGTCGAGCAGCCCGGCGGCGGTCTCGACGAGCATGCCGTCGGGGTGTCCGTTGACGTACACCGGAAAGCGGAACTGCCGAGTCAACAGCACGGTGCGGCGGGCGGTGTCGTAAAGCAGGACGGTGGCGCCGTTGCCCCGGTCGTAGGTCTCGCGCTGCTCGGTGGTCCAGCGTCCGTCGGCGTGCCGGTAGTTGAGGGTGGTGCGGCGCAGCACGTGCCAGCCGGCGGCGAGCAGCTCGACGTCGCGCACGACTACGCCCGGGTTGCCCGTCAGATCACGCCCGGCACCGTCAAGGCCGGTGCGGCCTCGCGAGTCCGGCAGGTCCAGGCCGGGGCCGCGCCGCGCCGCGCCGGCTGCCAGGCGTCCGTCACGGGGTGGCCGTCGAGCAACCCGGGACGTCCTCGAGCTGGTGGTAGACCGGCAGCCCGCGCTCGTGGGCGATCGCGACGTCCTGGTCGGCGCCGGTGGACGCGCCGGGCAGGCGCAGCACCGCGTCGCAGTGCGCTGGTCAGAGAGCCGTGAAGGTGTGTCGGGTCGCCGCGCCGGCGGGGAAGCCGCGCAGGATCGACGCCGAGGTCGGCGCGACGGTCATCGAGGTCAAGAAGGACCTCCCAGTGGGGAACGTCCGCGCCGAGGCCGTCCAGCAGATCGCCGGAGTCGCCGGTGCGGGGTTCCGATTCGACCGGCGACTCCGGCGATCTGGCTTTCTCCGGTCGCGGTCTGGCTGTGGCGCTGCCCGACCGAGCACCGGGTCCCCTAGTGCGACGCCTGCCCCCGGAGTTTCTGTGTTCCGGGACGGTTGGCCTGGTTGAACAGCTCGCGCACCTGCTCCGGGGTACGCACTCCGTGGCCAGACCATTCGCCCGGCACGGCGACGTCGCCGAGGACCAGCCCCGTCGGGGAGCTGAACAGCATCAGCCACCAGCCGTCATCGGTGGCGAACGTTGAAACCCAGACGTCGCGGACATCGGTCCCCGCCCCGGGGTCACCACCACCCAGGCGGGTACTGCTGATGAAGCGGGACCCTGCCAGCCGGTCGTGCAGCGTGGGGACCTGCGCTGCAGCAACCGCGGCGACCGTCTCGGGGTCGTCGAGGTTGACCGTGCGGCCGTGTCGCCTGCGCATCCAGCGGATCACGGGTAGGAAGGCCGTCCCCCACGCCAACAGCGACCCGCCGTCGTTTACGACTCGCTCGATGACCTCGATGACGAGGGTGGCGCCTGGGCCGGCCGCACCCCGCCCGCCCTCACCGGGCTCGGTGGACAGCACAGTTCCGGGCAGCAGCTTCTGCACCTCGGGAAGGTCCTGCTCGCGCAGGCCGGGGACCCGGGAAACGTCGACGCGGTCCCCGTCGTACTCGTCGTCGTGCAAAGCCACCGTGATCCGGAACGTGCCGCTCATCGCCAAACCCTCTCCGCTCGGTCGCCCACGTTGTGCCGGCGGGCCTTGGCTAGTGGGACGGGTATACCGGATCTGGTCGACCGAGTCGACCGGGCTGAGCGTTGGCGCGGTCGAGGATCTGCCGGATCACGCCGGTCTTGGCGTTGGCGTAGTGGTTCATCGTCGGCCACTCCCGCGCGGCGAGCTCGCGCTTGGTCGCGGCGTAACAGTCGCGGTCCTCGCCGTTCGCTCGCAGCCGGTCCCGGAAGGCCAAATGCGCATCCACGGCGGGGGCACCTTCGGACCAGACGTGCACGTGCACACCGAGGTCGGGGGTGCGCAGCATCCGGTGCCCGGCCTCGCGCACACGCAGCACATAACCGGCCGCCTCCAGGGGCGCCAGGTAGGCCGCCTCGTCTTCGACGTCGCTGACGACGACCAGCACGTCGAGGATCGGCTTGGCGACCAGGCCGGGCACCGCCGTCGACCCGATGTGCTCGACTCGCCGGGCCATGACGCCGAGGGCGGCCTTGACGCGCTGGTGCTGTGCCTCGTAGCGCGCCGGCCAGCTCGGGTCATACGAAACGAGGACGATCTCACGGTGCTCCGGTCCACCGACGAGGAACGCGTCGTCGATGGACTGCTCACCGTCGGCCACGTGCTGCATCCTCGTCGATGCAGTGTCCAAGAGCGTCGGCGTCTCGCAGCACGATCTTCAGCGGACAAGATCGTTCGACGGTCCAGCCGCTGACCGCGCCAGGTGCCGCGGCCAACACAACGCCAACTTCACCGCTGAGGCTCACCTAACCGACGGGCGAGGGACGCCCGCGGTTGTATAGGCGACGGCTCGGCTACTGAGACGGACCGGACCCACGGATGGTGCGGCCGTCGGTGTCGAGCCAGTTCAAGACGGTCTCGGCGAACCCGTCCGGCTCCGACGCGTGGACTTTGTGTCCGACAGGGATCGTGACCAGGGTGCAGTCGGGCACGGCCCTAGCGACGTGTACGAGCAGCTCCTGCCGGATGTGGCTGGTCGGGCCTCCATCGATGAGCAGGGTCGGCGCCGTGATCTCAGGCAGGTGCTTCCACCAACCCATGGAGGGATCGTCGACCTCCTGGACGATGGCGGGCACGACAGCCCAGTCGAACGGGAGCTCCCCTGGCAGGCCGCGCAGGCACCGGACGCGTATGAGGGAACGGTGGCGGTACGGCCTCCACAACGAGTCAGGCGACGCCCCAGGTCGGGGACCCGGGTACTGCCGCAAACTCGACCGGGACGGCGAGGGGGTCGCCTGCCGGTCCTAACGCGGCAGCTCCGCGACCGGTACCCAGCGGTGCCCGCCCGGGCGGCCGCCACAGCGCAGCGACCCGGTACCGGTCGGCGGGGGTGAGCCAGCCCGGCGGCTCCGGCCGCGCCGCAGCGGGTGCACTCACCGGGCTCAGTAGCCGAACCGGTCGACGCCCGACCCGAGCGCTCAACATGCCATTGAGCCGGCCCACGGTCCGCTGGTAGGCGCCCTCCTCCTGCCCGGTCAGGACCACACTGCCGACACCACCCAGCACCCGGGCGCGGAGCCGGGCGGCGTCCTCGGTCCACGCCAGGTCCAACAGCCCGGTCAGCCGCGCGGTCCGCGCGGCCGCCGCGGGCGCGGTGTCCGGGTCCCCGTCCGGGGCGAGCGCGTCGGTCAGGACCTCCGCCCGGCGGGGGCCTCGAGCGCCCGCGCCGCCCCGGTCAGCGCGTCGATGTCGCCCGCGGCCAGCTCGTGGAACCGCAACGGGGTGTGCTCATACGCCACGTCCGGGCCAACAGCCGCGGCCCCGACACCGTCCCGGGATCGGTCCGACCCGGCCGGACCGCGTCCGCCACCCGGTACAGCGCGCCCAACGCGGCTCCACCCGGCGCCGCAGCTGCTCGGCGTCATCGGCACGGCCGACGCCGACGGGCGGATCGTTGAGCCGGGCGCCCTAAAGGGTGCCATCGGCGAGCCGAGGACCGGCGCTGAGCCTGCGCCGCGCGACGGCCGGGTCGCGATCAAAGCTGCTGTCCCAGCCGCGGTGCAGCTGCTCCCCGCTCGCCCCGTCCCACCCGCTCGCGTCCTCACCCGCCCGGGAGCATCAGCCGATCTGCGGATCCACCGCGCCGAGCAGGTGCACCGTGCCCGGACGGGACGGCCGCCGGACGAGCCGCGCGCACAGCCCGATCCGCCCCACCGGGGCGCCACCGCCACAGCTGGCGCCGGAGCCGCCGGGGTCCTCGCACGCACGCCCGTCACCCATCCCAAGCCCCCCGGGCCGCGCAGCTCACGGCCAGCCGGAGCGGGCCGAACCCCCCTCCCACCACACTGAGGTCGTGACGACTCCCGCGTCCTCGGAGGAGTTGGTGGTGCGGCGGTCTCGCGGGGACCGTGGCGTGACGGTGGTGGTCATCGGGTTCACCGCCGCCGGGGGTCTGCTCGACGCCGCCGCGGGCGGTACCCCGACGTGGCTGGGCATCCCCGCGACCGTGTTCTTCAGCGTTGCCCTGCTGCTCGCCGTGGTCTTCGCGGTCGACGTGGCCCGGTCCGGGCCGCGGTCAGAGCCGCTGCTGAGGATCGGACCCGCCGGTGTCACCGTCCCCGGTGCGCCCCCGGTCCCGTGGTCGGACATCACCTCGATCCGGATCACCCGGGGCGGATGGCCGAGCACCATCAGGGCCGTCGCGTTCATCCCGCGACCCGGCCGGCAGGTGCCGGCCGTCCGGGCCTCCGGGCTCCGGAAGGGCCCAGTGGGCCGGGGCCCCCATGCAGCCGCCGCGAAGTACGGCAGCGCCTTGGTCGTCCTCCCCCACCTGATGACCGCGACAGCCAGCCAGACCGTCGACGCCGCCAGACGGTGGGGAGTGTTCGACCCACCCACAGCCACCCCGCCAGGCGCCGACCAGGTCAGCCCGCCGACCGACCGCGCTCCCCGGTGACCACGACACCGCCCAGCACCACAGGGACATCGATCCGACTCCGCGCCCCGCTCTGGACGCGGGTCTACAGCGTGCTGTTTGGCCTTCTGTGGTGCGGGCTGCTAGTCACCTTCGCGGTCCGCGCACCGCACGGAGACGCCCCGATCGCCGCGGGGATGCTCGTGTTCGGAGTCCTGCTCATCGGATCGAACCTCCGGCTGGGGGTCACCACCACCACCGACCGCCTGACCATCCGCAACCGCCTCACCACAACGACCCTGACCCGCCAGGACGTCGAGGGGTTCCGCGCGGGACCAGCTCCGAACCAAGGCTTCCCGCTCACCTACTGCGCCTACGCGCTGACCACCCAGGGACGGATTATTCCGCTGACGGTGACCGCCCGACCCGGCTTCCGCCGCCCACCCCAGCACGTCCACGACGACATCGACCTACTCCAACGATGGCTGGCCGACGTCCGCCGACCCTGACACCGAGCCGCCGCTGCCCGTCGTCCCGACTCGGCCCGCCAAGGCCGTCTCACAACCAAGGGAGGGAAACGGTGCGCAGCTCCTCGATCCGCGACACGACGAAGTCGACGCGGTCCACGACCGGAGCAGCCGGAACCTCGAGGAGCCTGAACCCGTGCTCTCGGTACACCGCCTCGTGGATCCGTTCGAAGACCAGCGACTCGGCGTAGCTAATTCGCCTGGCCGCAGTGGGCTCCACGAAACCCAACGGCCGCACGAGGAACGCCACCGGCTCGTACACCTGCGCATGCAAGACCCGGTCCACCTCCGCGGCCAGCAGCGGGCCCACCGGCCGACCCAGGTAACGAGCCAGCGCCACCGTGCACAGCGGGGACCGGTCGAACACCTGCACCGCCACCGATCCGTCCACCACAGCCAGCTGCCGATCCCGTTGGACCGCGGCGATCCGCTCGCAGAAGTCTTCCCCCGCCCACGGCTCCTCCACACCCTCCCCCTGCAGAGCAGCGATGACATCAGTCGCCGCCTCCGCGACCACCGCCACCTCACGTCGCCGCAGACCGTCCACCAGCGCCGTCTTCCCCGCCCCGGGCGCACCGGTCACCACGTACCGCCTCACCACACTCATGCCCCCTCCTGTGTCAGTCGGCGCCCGCGCGACCGCCCCATCCACGCCGGACTCCCGACGTGTTCACCGCGGTGCTCTTCGTGAGGTGAGTCTCTGCGAGGAAGCAGGTTGACTTGGAGTGACTCAGCTTCAACGATGAACGGGTGGTGACCGCGCGGACCGTCTCACCGTCACGGGTGCCCCTGCCGCGCTCCTACGGGCTCTGGGTGGGCGCCGCGACCGTGTCGAACATCGGGGTGGCCGCGTTGTACTTCGCGCTCGGCTGGGCCGCCAGCGCCCACGGCGGGTCGGCGGCCGGTCTGGTCATCACCGCGCTCGTCGGCACCCGGACTGTCCTGCTGCTGATCGGCGGCGCGATCGCTGACCGCGTCGGGGCCCGGGCCGTGATGATCGCGGGCGACACAGCGCTGCTGGTGGCGACCACCGCCCTCGCCGTCGCCGCTGCGGTCGTCGGCACCCCGCTGTGGCTGCTGCTCGCCGCGGCAGTCGTCGAAGGCGCGGTCACCGCGTTCTACCTCCCCGCGGAGGGCGCGTTGCCCCGACACCTGGTGTCCGAGGACCAGGTCTCCCGGGCGGTCGCGCTGCGGGGATCCGGCGGGGAACTGGCTGACCTCATCGGCGGCCCCCTCGGCGGAGTCCTCGTCGCCGCTGCGGGCTTCACCGTGGCCGTCACGGTCGACGCGGTCTCCTACGCACCGGTGCTGATCGTGCTGATGAGCTTGCGCATTCGCGCAGTCGCCACAGGACCCCGACAGTCGCTGTGGAACGAAGCCCGTGCCGGCGTGACCACTGCCGCTCACGAGCCGCTGATCCGCTCCTCCTTCGCCCTGGTGGCGGTGGCCGCAGGCGTGTTCGTCCCCGTCGGAGCGGTCCTGGTCCCCCTGCTGGTCCGCTCGCGCGACTGGACCGCCGCCAGCGGCGGGCTGTTGCTCGGCGGTCTCAGCCTGGGCGGCATCGGCGTCACCCTCGTGATCGCCCGTACCGGCACCGCCCGTCGCTCCGGCCCCGTCGCCGCCCTCGGACTGCTCACCGCCGGCCTAGCACTGACAGCACTCGGGCTGGCGGGCAGTCTCTCTGCCTCGTTCGCCGCGGCGGTGCTCTCCGGGGCGGGTGTCGCCCTGTTCACCGCCCACACGTTCCCGCTCATCCTGCTCGCCACCCCGGACCCGTTCCTGTCCCGGGTGCAGTCACTGCTCAGCCTTACCCAGGCGGCGACCCTCGTGGCCGCCGCGCCGCTGCTCGGCGTCGCGGCCTCAACGTTCGGCCCAGCGAAGACACTGGTCGGAACAGGAGCGCTGCTCTCCGCTGTCGCCGTCGTCGCGGTCAGCAACTCGAGCTGGCGACTCGGATTGGTGCGGGACAGCGCCTAGCTTTCCCAGGTAGGAGGCTGCGATGGATGGCGGCCTGAGCGCCGAACGCTCCCGCTCAGATGTGAGAGCCGATTCCGTACCTGGCGGACACGAGGCGCCACTGCGGCCTCTACCCCCTCGCCTCGCGCGGGGCTCTGCCGTGCCGTTCGATGTGGGCGGACGCGGCACGGAGCCGGGTCTGCCGACGGTCGGCGGGCTCGATCATCCAACGCCGGCAAGGTGCCGTGACAGTTGCGTAGACCCGATCGCGGGGCGGCCCGGTCCTGGCGTCGGCCCCGCACAGTTGCCCGAACCCGTATGTGACTGCCCCCGAACGCTGGCGGGGTCACGGACCCAGCTCTCCGCCGACGGACCATGGCGGGGTCCACGCCGGCTCACCCGGTGACGTGGTCCGCCGTCACATGACTCGGCAGGCCGGTGGTGATGGCGGTGATCAGGGGCGCGATCCCGTCGGCCTCGACCTCCCGCGTCCCCGACCGACGTCGCTGCGGGTGTCGCGCTACGCGCCGTCCTGCCGCAGGCCACCGCCCTGACCCTCCGGGAGCGGGGCCTGCTGCGGGAGTGGCTCGACCGCATCGCCGACACGCCCGAGTGGCGGGGGCGCATCGCCTTGTCGGACAGTCCCGAGGACGACCGTGGCGTCCAGCTCCGGGGACCGGGCGACCCGCGCCGCCAGGCCGCCGCGGGCGAAGACCTCGACCGTCCCGGGCGCCTGCCGCCGACTGGTCTCGACCAGCAGGTGTCCCCCCGGTGCCAGCCACTGCCGTGCGCCGGCCACGACGCGGCGTTGGACGTCGAGCCCGTCCGCACCGCCGTCCAGAGCCACCCGGGCCTCGTACCGGCGGGCCTCCGGCGGCATCGTCGCGATCGCGTCGGTCGGGACATAGGGAGCGTTGACGACGAGCACGTCGACCCGTCCGCGAAGCATGACCGGCAGCGGTGCGAACAGGTCGCCTTCGACGACGAGCGGTGAACCGCTCAGGTTCCGGCGCGCGCAGCGGACCGCGGCGGGGTCGACGTCGGTGGCGTACAGCTGCACTCCGCTCACCGCCGCAGCCACCGCCGCGCCAACCGCGCCGGAGCCGCAACACAGGTCGACCACGACGGGGTCGCGGACCCGGCGGGCGAGGTCGATTCCCAACCGGGCGAGGAACTCCGTCCGGCGGCGGGGCACGAAGACCCCGGGCTCCACCGCGATCCGCAGACCGCAGAACTCCGCCCACCCGAGCACCTGCTCCAACGGCGTCCCGGCGACCCGGTGCGCCACCAACTCGTCCAGCTCGGCCGGGCTCGACGCCGCCGCGACGAGCAGCCGCGCCTCGTCCTCGGCGAACACACACCCGGCGGCCCGGAGCCGGTCGACCACGGCTGCAGCATCGGCTGCCTCGGACACCATCGGGCCAGTGTCCCGGCCGGCCGCCGGACCGACGCGGGGTATCGGAATGTCGCCTGTCGATACGCTCTGCCGCCGTGACCCTGTATGCCGCCTACGGGTCGAACCTGGACCCCGCCCAGATGCGCCAGCGCTGTCCGGAGTCCCCGTTGCGCGACTGTGGCTGGCTGACCGGCTGGCGGCTCACCTTCGGCGGCGAGGACGTCGGCTGGGACGGTCCGCTGCCCACTGTGGTGGAGGACGCGGCCAGTCAGGTCTACGTCGCGCTGTACGAGATCTCCGACGCCGATGAGGCCTCGCTGGACCGCTGGGAGAGCGCGGACACCGGCCTGTTCCGCAAGATCCGGGTCCGGGTGCAGACGCTGGAGGGCGACAGCACGGCGTTCGTCTACGTGCTGGACGACTTCGAGGGCGGGCTGCCCTCCGCACGCACCCGGGATCAGGTCGCCACGGCCGCCGGAGCCGCGGGCGCCCCGCCGGACTACGTCGAGGCCCTGCGCGCGCGGCCCGTCCGCGAGGACGGCTGAGATGGGCGCCCCCCCGACGGTCCCCGCCCGGGCCGACGCGAGCGACCCGGTGGCCCGGGCAGGCCCGGCGGCTCGGGCAGGCCTGCTGGCGCAGGCACGGACCTGGCTGGCCGACGACCCGGACCCGGCAACCCGCGCGGAGCTCGCCGACCTGCTCGAGCGGGCGGTCGGCGACGGTGCCGAAGCGACCGGCGCGGCTGCGGACCTCGCCGACCGGTTCACGGGGTCCCTGCAGTTCGGCACCGCCGGCCTGCGCGGGGAGCTCGGGGCCGGACCGAACCGGATGAACCGGGCCGTCGTGCTGCGCGCCGCGGCCGGGTTGGTCGCGTTCCTCGTGCAGCGGGGCGCCCGGGGGATCGTCGTCGGCTTCGATGCCCGGCACCGCTCGGCAGACTTCGCCCGCGACACCGCCCGCGTCGCCTCCGCCGCCGGACTGCGAGCGGTGCTCCTGCCACGACCGTTGCCGACGCCGGTGCTCGCGTTCGCCGTCCGGCACCTCGGAGTCGACGCCGGGGTGATGGTCACCGCCAGCCACAACCCGGCGCCGGACAACGGGTACAAGGTCTATCTCGGCGACGGCAGCCAGCTGGTCTCCCCCGACGACGCCGTCGTCGCGGCGCGGATCGCCGAGGTCGGCCCGGTCTTCTCCATCGCGGCGGACGACGCGCGCGTCGAGGTCCCCGACATCGACGTACCCGATCTCGACGCACCCGATCTCGACGCGCCCGATGTCGAGCGGACCGGCAGCGGGACCGGTCTGCTGGCGGCCTACACGGACCGGGTCGCCGGGCTCGTCGGCGCCTGCGGGCCGGGTAGGGCCGGCCTGCGGGTGGTGCACACCTCGGTGCACGGTGTCGGCGGGCCGGTGTTCGCCGCAGCCGCCGTGGCCGCCGGGTTCGCGCCGCCGCTGCAGGTCCCCGAGCAAGCCCGGCCGGACCCGGACTTCCCGACGACACCGTTCCCCAATCCGGAGGAGGCGGGCGTCCTCGACCTCGCCCTCGACCTTGCCCGCCGGACCGCCGCCGACCTCGTCGTCGCCAACGATCCGGACGCGGACCGGTGCGCCGTCGCGATCCCGGACCCGACCGCCCCCGGGGCCTGGCGACGGCTGACCGGTGACGAGGTGGGCGTCCTGCTGGCCTCCCGGCTGGTCGGCGAGGCGGGCCCGCTGGCAGGGGTGGATCCGGCACGGACCGTCTTCGCGCGGACGATCGTATCGTCCACCTGGCTGGACGCGATCGCCGCGGCGCACGGGGTCGAGGTGGTCCGGACACTCACCGGCTTCAAGTGGCTGGCCCGAGTCCCTCGGGTCCGCTATGCCTACGAGGAGGCGCTGGGCTACTGCGTGGACCCGGACGGAGTCGCGGACAAGGACGGCATCTCCGCGGCGCTGCTGGTGCTCGACCTCGCGGCCCGGCTCGCCGCCGACGGCGCCACCCTGGCCGACGCACTGGACGACCTGACCCGCGCCCACGGCGTGCACGCCACCGGACAGCTGTCCATCCGGGTCGCGGACCTGGCCGAGCGCGACGTCGCACTGCAGCGGTTGCGGGACGCGGCACCGACCGCTCTCGGCGGCCTGGACGTGACCGGCTCCGACGACCTGGCCCAGCCGACGGACGGCCTGCCGCCGACCCCCGGCCTGCGGCTGTGGCTGTGCGGGGACGGGGGCCTGCGCGGAAACGGCGGAACCCGCGCGTGGGTGGTGGTCCGCCCGTCCGGCACCGAACGGAAGCTGAAGTGCTACCTGGAGGTGGTCGTGCCCGACGCCGGCGATCTGGTTGCCGCCCGGTCCTCGGCGGGCTTGTCGCTGGCCGCGGTCACCGACGAGCTGAGAGCGGTGCTCGGCGCATGAGCGGGCTCCCAGCCGACAATCCGTTCGCCGCTCCGAGCACGCTGCCGTTCGCGTTCCCGCCGTTCGACCGGATCCGCGAGGCGCACATCGGCCCCGCGTTCCAGGCGGGCATGGCCCAGCAGCGGGCCGAGGTCGAAGCAATCGCCGCCGACCCGTCCACGCCGACGTTCGCCAACACTGTCGAACCGCTCGAACGATCCGGAGCAATGCTCACGCGAGTGGGCAAGGTCTTCGACACACTGGTGAGTGCGGCTTCGACGCCGACCCTGCGCGCGCTGGAGGCACAGCTGGCGCCGGAGCTCGCGGCCCACGCGGACGCCCTGCTGCTCGAGCCCCGGCTGTTCGCCCGGCTGAGTGCGGTGCACGCCGCACGCGACGGGCTGTCGCTGGACGCCGAGCTGGACGCCGAGCAGGTCGCCGTCCTCGACCGGCACCACCGCGACCGGGTCCGGGCGGGTGCCGGCCTGGACGAGACCGGCCGGGACCGCCTGCGTGCGTTGAACGAGGAGCTGTCCGAGTTGGAAGCAGCGTTCCGGACCGCACTTCTCGACGAGACCAACGACCTGGCCGTGCACGTCGAGGACGTGGCTCGACTGGCAGGACTGAGCGCGGGCGAGATCGCCGCGGCCGCCGCCGCAGCCGGCGCGCGGGGACCGGCCGGCTGGTTGCTGCCGCTCGTCCTGCCGACCGCTCAGCCGGTGCTGGCGTCCCTGCGCGACCGGGCCCTGCGCGAACAGCTGCATCGCGCGGCCACGACCCGCGGCCTGCGCGGCAACGACACCGACACCAGAGCGCTGCTCACCCGGACCGCGGCGGCCCGGGCAGAGCGGGCTGCACTGCTCGGCTACCCCACCCACGCGGACTGGGTGATCGCCGACCAGACCGCGGGCAGCGCCGACGCGGTCCTGGCCGTCCTCGGCCCGCTGGCACCGACCGCCGCGGCGAACGCCCGCTCCGAGCAGCGCCGGCTCACCGCAGAGCTGCACGCCGACGGCGTGGACGGCGAGCTGCGACCGTGGGACTGGGCCTACTACGCCGAGCGGGCACGGATCGGCCGCGCCGGCTCGGCGGCCGGTGGCGCATCAGCCGGGGGATCGCTGCGCGACTACCTCGAGCTGGACACCGTCTACCGGGACGGGGTCTTCGCCGCCGCGACCGGCCTCTACGGGCTCGGCTTCGCCGAACGGCACGACCTGACCGCCCACCACCGCGACGCCCGGACGTTCCAGGTCACCGATGCCGACGGGTCACCGCGCGGCCTGTTCGTCCTGGACCCCTTCGCCCGGGAGTCCAAGCGCGGCGGGGCCTGGATGACCAACCTCGTCGACCAGTCACGGCTGCTCGACACACTCCCGGTGGTCGTCAACGTGCTGAACATCGCCCGCCCCCCGGACGGCCAGCCGGTGCTGCTGAGCTTCGAGGAGGTGATCACCGCCTTCCACGAGTTCGGGCACGCGCTGCACGGGCTGCTGTCCGACGTCACCTACCCGAGGCTGTCCGGGACGTCGGTACCGCAGGACTTCGTCGAGTTCCCCAGCCAGGTCAACGAGATGTGGGCCTACGAGCCGACGCTGCTCACCCGGTACGCCCGCCACCACCGGACCGGGGCACCGTTGCCGCCGGCGATGGCCGAGGACGTGCTCGGCGCCCGCTCGCGACCGCAGGGCCACGCGACGGCCGAGATGCTCGCCGCCACCCTGCTGGACCTGGCGTGGCACCAGCTCGGCGTGGGACAGGTCCCCGGTCCGGACGACGTCGAGGCGTTCGAGGCCGCAGCACTCCGGGCGCACGAGCTGGACCTGCCCGCGGTGCCGCCGCGGTACCGGAGCACGTACTTCAACCACATCTTCGGTGGCGGCTACAGCGCCCGGTACTACGCATACCTGTGGAGCGAGGTACTCGACGCCGATGCCGTGCGCTGGTTCGGCGAGCACGGCGGACTGACCCGGGAGAACGGTGACCGGTTCCGCCGGGAGGTGCTCGCCCGCGGCGGGACCGTCGACCCCGCGGCCGCGTACCGCGCGGTCACCGGTGCGGACCCGTCGACCGGGCCGCTGTTGGACCGCCTCTGCCTGCGCGACCCGGCCGCCTGACCGCGCTGCCCGCCTGACCGCGCTGTCCGCCGCCTGACCGTGCTGCCCGCCGCCCGGGCAGCGGGACGTCAGCGGGTCGCCACGACGATCGCGGCGACGGTCGGCGCCAGGGCCAGCGCGGCCGGCCACCACACCCACCGGGTGACCACGCCGGGCCCCGGGTCGGGCACCTCGCCCGCGCGCCTGACCCGCTCGGCCTCCTCCCGGATCCGGGACGCCGCGTAACCGGCCTGGGTCGCTCCCACGGCCGCGTCGAGGGTCTGCGGGTCCATCCGCTGCCACTCCGGGTCGCCGAGCGTGCCGCGCCGCCCGCCCCGCCCCCGGGCACTGCCCCCGCCGAATTGCGCCGCCGACATCTGCCGGGCCTGGACCGCAGCCCGGCTGCTCTGCCGCGCCGACGCGGTGACC
>JAABUT010002726.1_pt1 | contig 16343 bp, 21 predicted proteins | sample 5559281 | NCBI WGS metagenome assembly JAABUT01 (sample SAMN10711880, study PRJNA513359) | rock metagenome | isolation source: Antarctica rocks | place: Antarctica: Victoria Land, Ricker Hills nord | collected 2016-01-04 | reverse complement strand
TCCTGGCGACGGTGATCGACTGCTACTCGAAGAAGGTCATCGCGCACGCCATGGACGACCACTACCGGACCTCACTGATCACCACCGCGATCCGACGCGCCGCCGCGACGGGACTGGCTGATCAGGCGATCTTCCACACCGACCGCGGCAGCAACTACACCTCGCACGAGTTCCACACAGCCCTGGTCGACCTCGGACTGCGCCATTCGACCGGCAGGACCGCGGTCTGCTACGATAACGCGATGGCCGAGTCATTCTTCGCGGCCCTGAAGAATGAGCGTGTCCACCGCACCGTCTACCCGACCCGTGCGCACGCAATCCGGGACATCACCACCTACATCGACAGCTGGTACAACAGCGAGAGACTGCACTCGGGCCTGGGCTACCAGACACCCAGCGAAACCCACGCCGGCTACCAAAAAGCGGCATGAGAGCGCAAAAGACCATGTCCGAGAATCGCGGGGCAGATCAGCTCGTGGACGCCGACCTACCCGCGGTGTCGGCGTCCGTCGTGAAGGTGTCGATCGCGCTCGAGGTGCTGACCGCGTTCACCGACGGCCGACTGGACCCGCGGGCGGTGGTCGAGCTCCCGGCGTACAACCGCACGCCCGGGCCGACCGGGCTGTCGGCGTCGCCGACCGACGCGCGCGCGACCCTGGAGGAGCTGGTAGCGCCGATGCTGACCATCAGCGACAACGAGGCGGCCGACGTCCTTGTTGCGCCGGGTCGGCATCGACGCGGTCAACACCCGATCGTCGGCGCTCGGACTGGCCGACAGCCTCATCGTCTCGGATCTCCGGACGATGATCGCGTCACTCGCGCACGACACCGGATTCCCCGACTGGGCGGCGATGACCGCGTGGACCGGCAGGGACCAGACGCCCGATGATCTGACTGGCTTCCTCGGGCAGCTGGTCGCGGCCCGGGCGCTGGACCCCGCTGCGGCGACGCGGACGACCGCCGCCGACACGGCGCAACTGCTGCGCCTGGTCTGTCGGGCCGAAGCCGGACCCGGGGTGGTCTGCTCGCAGCTGCGAGCACTGCTTGCCGGGCAGGCCAGCCGCGCTCGGATCGCATCCGGCTTCCCACCCAACGTCCGCATCGCGGCAAAGAGCGGATCTCTGATGGGCGTCGTGCGCAACGAGGCCGGGATCGTGACCGACCCGGACGGGCGGCCCTGGGCGGTCGCCGTGTTCACCCGAGCGGACCGCCCATACGAACGGGGAGCCGACATCGACGCCGCGATCGGCGAGGTCGCCGCGCGGGCCGTCACCTTCCTGCGAGCGACGACCTGATCTCTGCTCAGACGGCCGCGAACCAATCGGCGGCGGGCCACCGCGAACGGGCGGCCGCAGCTCTGGGGAACCGGGGGCCACTCCGTCCGTCCGACGTACCGTCCCGGAGGTGTATCAACGGACCACGGCCGACCAGCTCCGTCGAGCCTGGGGGTTGGCCGAGGACTACCGGGTCGACGCGGTGCTGGCCTCGGGTGCCTGGGATCTGCTCGGCGACTCCCAGCACCGCCCCCACCTGGTCCAGTCCCTTGTCGACCTCGGACTGGGCGACCTCGCCAACAGCGGCGGCCCCAGCTCGTTGCACCGGCTGACCCAGCCTCAGTTTGGTCACGCCAGCGAATTCGTACACGAAGGTCGGCGTGTCTGGTTCGTCCCCGTGATGGGCACCGCCGTCATGTCCCAGTACCTGCACGCGGCGTGCCTGCTCGGCGCCCGACGGATCGTCCTGGTCGGAACTGTCGGCGGGCTCGCCCCCTCACTCCATACCGCCGACATGGTCGTGCCCGACCGGTCCGACGGCACTCACTCCGCCTGGATGTACCACCGCAACGACGACCCCGCGACACGTCCGGACCCTGCGATGGCCGAATCCCTGGTCCGCCGGCTCCGCGCAGCACTGCCCACCGGAGCAACCATCGCGCAAGGCCCGACCACCACCTGCGAAACGATCCTCGCCGAGACCGCTCGAGATGTTCAGCAGTGGTCCGCCGCCGGCTACCTCGGCGTCGAGATGGAAGCCGCGGTCACCTTCGCGATCGGCCGCCACTTCGACATCCCCGCCGCAGCCGCCCTGTACGTCGCCGACACCCTCCTCACCGAAGTCGGCTTCCTCGACCCCGCCTACGCAGACTCCAAGGCCGCGCGGTCCCACGCCCGACAGGTCCAGTACGACGTAGGCCTCGCCGAACTGCTCCAGCTGCCCTGACCGTCAGCGGCGGCGAGGACATCGGCGCGACGGTCCCCTGTCGGCTCTCGCCACACCGGAACACGTCGTTTGGAGAGCTTCGGCTCGGGAATCCCGTCCGCTCGTCTCGGCTCTTCCTTCGTCGGCCGTGGATCACTGGTCTTCATCGACCCGCCGCCTGCTGTCGGTTTTCCCTCCCTGCAGCGCCGTCTGGGTGCGGTGACTCGAGTCGGACGTGGAGCAGGTCCCCGGTTGCCTCGTAACCGAGCTGGTCGTAGAACCGGCGAGCCGCGACGTTGTGGCCGAAGACCGAGGGGGCGCCGACCGCGACGCCGCAAGGTGCCACCGGACGACCCACTGCACCTCCGTACCGAAAGCCGTACCAACCAACGCGCTCCCGATCGCAACAGAATGAACGACACGACTTTTGGGACGGCCAACTTCGTGCCCCAAGCCGACGTGTCGGAACCGATCGAAGCTGGGACGACGGGACGCGTTGCCGACGATCGGCAGCGCGGCGCTCGATATTTCTCCGACCGGCGCCACAAAGCGGTCAGACGTCGACTGAGACCGAGCGACGATGCTGCAGGCCGGCGCCGCGCCCACTCGTGCACCTACGCGCCCGAGAGCCCGGGGAGGGACCACCAGGAAACTGCAGTTACCCGAGGCGCCGTAGCGCTGTCTCGACGGCGATCTCGACCCGGGAAGTCATGCCGGGGATATCGACGGGACGGCGCCCAGCGACCTGACCACGGATCCACTTCGACCCGCTGTCGTCGTAGTGCAGCAGGGCGTACAGGTCCCACCACGGATCGAGAGTCACCCCGGCGATCGACTCATAGAGCGACCGAAGCTGCTCGGACCACTCGGGCGAGTAGAGCGCCGCCAGGTACCGCCGACAGTGCCCGACGTCAATCGCGCGCGCCCCCCGATGGATGGAGTTCCAGTCGGTCAGTCCAGTGATCCTCCCCCGCGACCACAGCATGTTGACAGGCAGCAGATCACAGTGCAGAAAGACGGCAGTGTCCTGTGGCGGCGCCGCCGCCATGAGACCAAACGCCGCCTTCCAGACAGCCGGCTTCTGTGCGTCGACCGGCACCTGAAAACCGCCTAGAGGAGCGATCCAAGAATCCGTCCAAGGTCTGAAGACCTTCGCGGGGAGATCGAGGGAATGCACCAAGACAGCAATCTCCGCGATCCTCGTCATCCACGACCGAGGTTCCGCCGGATTGAGGTGGACATGCCCCTGCAACCGTGTCATCAGCAACGATGGTGCGTCCCCCGTCGAAACACCAGCGACATCAGCAGCCACGATGCTCGGGACCGGGAGCCCGCTTCCCGCGACCACACCAAGGTTGGCGATCTCCTCCTCCAAGCTTGCCTGGAGGTCAAGCCCGCCCGGGTACTGCCGCAGTACGACGAACGTTCGCACTCCGCGTCGCTCGACAGTCAGCCGGTTCACGGCGGAACAGACGCCACCGGTCAATCGGCGATGGCCAACGATGCGACTGCCCGGACCCATCGACGCCGCAACCCAGGCGAGAGTCTCCGGGGAAGGCCGACGCTGCCTGAACCCGCCATCCCTCCAATCGCCGTCGGTCATGAGCGCGAGCATAATCGTGAGGGGCGTGCGGCGACAGGAATTCCCTGACCCGCCAGCGGAAGCGACCCGGCTGCTGGATGGCCGTCCCCATTTGGCACGGGTCGCGATTGGGCAGGCCGGTGAGGTGGACTACCTGACCACCTGAAGGACAACGACTTCGTCGGACGGGCGAGCCCGCCCTCATCAAGAGGACGATCCGTGCGCCGACACCGCTACCCGGGTTCGGCCCGTCCCGCCGTGTGGGGCTCTGAGCAGTGTCAAGCTGCTCGCCTCCCGGAAAAAGCCAGCCAGGGGATGCACCAGATGGGCAGGTCGGTGGTCACACCAGTGCGGGCCGAGGACGGTGGACGGGACACGTGCTTGGAACAGCTGTCCGGGCACTACGCCGCCGGCCGCCTCCCGCTCGCAGAGCTCCACCGCGTCCGGGACCGGGCCTTGCGGGCCCACACCGTCACCGACGTGGCAGAGCTGCTCGACGACCTTCCCGGTCCCCGCACTCACCGGCTCCCCCGGGGCTCGCACTAGATCCGCTCGCTCGCACGCTGGGTCCCCGTTCGTACCGCCGTGACCGTGCTGCTCCTCCTAGGAGGCGGTGGCGTCGCCGGTTGACGCAGGTCGTGATCGGTCCGGTTCATGGTCGACGGTTGCTCTGTGGACAAGGACTCGCGCCGCTCGGCGATCGCCTCGAGCACCTGGAGGCCTAGCACGTTCGTCGACACACAGGCTGTCGGCCTGCGCAGGGTCACGGTCCTGTGCGCTCACTCGTCCGCGAAGGTGGAGTGCCACGGTGAACCGATAAGCATCGATCGCCTCGCGCCGAGTTGACGACCGTGATCGGCGGAGGCTGCCGGCACCGGCGCCTGGCTCCCCGAGAGCCGGCGCTGTCTTCGCCGTCGTCCGTGGCGCCACGGACGACGGAGTTGCGTACCGCAACCCCCAACGGCGAGCTTGTTCGGGCACTGACACTCAGCCACCAAGAGTTTCGGTACGACCCTCACCGGCCCACAAGCTCGTGCCGTTAACGATCGTTATCTGGACGTCGTCACCCACGGCCGGCCATGCGTTGCCCGGGTCGTCCGACGCGGCTGCACCGTCCCAGATACCAAGGAACCGATACGCCCCTCTCGTCAGCGGGCGACCGGCAAAGGGTTGGGGTGAAGGGCACAACCACACTGAGGAGGACCAGATGCCGAACCGCTACCGGCGCTCCGCGGGATCGCCGGCCGAGGTCGCGCCGAGCGCAGCCGGCCGTCTCGCAGGGGATGGCTCATCGGGGTTGCCCACTGCGGAGGGTGACAACGTCTCCGACACGGATGGTTCCGGCGCAACCAGAGCGTGCTTGCAGACCGAGCGCCGTGCCGTGGTGCGCCCCCAGCGACCTCAGGATCTTGGAATCAACGGTGACCCCGTCTTGAGCTTGGTCGACCATCACGCAGCGGGGCATGCCCGGCCCCACATGCAGGACCACCTCGCCACCGATAGCTAGCTCCGCGTCGGCCCAGTCATCCTCGACGTAGCCGGGCTCGGGACCGGTGTCGATGATGATGTTGGCGCGGAACCGACGGTGGTCAATGTTGGCGCCGACGAGGCCCTCGATCGCAGCGATGGACGAGGTCGTCAGTAGATGGACCGGGGACTCGTCGTGGTGCTGGATCGTTGTCTCCGACCGGAGCACGAGCCGCCGACCAAAGGCTGCGGTCAGTGCCGTGGACGCGGCTGGGTCATCGACTCTGTACTCGACCGCCGCCGGGCTGATCAGGACAGGGACATCATCGTCACCCTCCGCCCTGGACCGCCACCTCATCAGGCCGATCACCGGGCGAAACCGGCGGGTGCGTTTGCCGCTGGCGATACCGCCGTCATCGCAATAGGCCGCCCATCCACGATCGTGTCGCAATCCCTTCTCGGTCAGCTCAGCAGACGACAGCGATTGACCCGCGGTCGACTTCACTGGGTACCGGTAGAGCGCCTGCACAGTCCCGACCGGAGTCTCCTGATGCGACACCCCGGCATCCTCTCAGCCATCCAGACGATTCCCGGTAGCCGAACCACTACCGAGGCTCCGGAGCTCTGCCGTCCAGGTCGCGCCGAGTGCTGCTGGCTGTCTCACAGGGGATCCCCTTACGACAACGAGTCGGCGCGCGTGGGGCGGGGCAGCAGGTCAGCCGATGACAGATGTCAGGTCGGTGATCGGTGTGTCGGTGTGCTGGGCCCAGGCCTGGAGGGTGGCGGTGAGCGCGAGGGCGCTGCCGTAGAGCACGTGCTGGCCGCCCTGGCGGGCGATCAACGTGTCCAGCGAGCGGAACGCCCGTCGCTTGCGGGCGAGGGCGAGGACATCGACCGCGGCGCGTTCACCGACCCAGTGCCCGGCCGGGAGCCGGGTGCTCACGGCCAGGCTCGGTGGTGTCCGCGGGTCATGACCGGAGAGCCAGTCGTCGAGCAACCCCAACGCGACCCCGATGCAGCCGGCGACCGTCGGGGCCGAGGCGTCCGGGGACTCAGGCTGGGCCCGGTCCAGGGCGGCTGCCGCGGCGGCGGTGTCTCCGACGGCGGCCGCCGCGACCGCCCGACGCAGCGTGTCGACCGCGAGCTCGCGGGCCGCTCCGACCGGGGTGAACAGGGTCATGTTCTGCCGCTCGACCGCGCGCGCCATCGCAGCCTGCAGCGTCTCCAGGTCGGGCACCCCCGCAGGATCGTCGAGGTCGATGCCCTCCTCGGCCAGCAACGGGGCGAGCTCGCGGAGCATGTCGTCGGCCATCCCCGGCCGGTGCTCCACCCGTGGCGGACCCGACGAGGGCTCCGGGGTGCTGCGGTACATGTCGGCCACGGAGACCATGGTGACAGCACCATCGAGCTCTCAGCGAAGGCGCCCACCATTGCTGGCCCGCCGCAGTCAACTTCGGACGTGTTGTGCAGCGACGTGGAAGTAGGGCCCTCGCCTGGCAGACCACCAGCGGACCTACCACCGGCGACCGTCCCACCTCGAACTCGGCTGTACCGCGCCCGAAGCCGCCCCCAACGGCACGCGGAAGAGCGCGCCCACGACCTTGACCACCCCGACGGGGGCGACGATGCTCGGGCCGGGCCGGGCGACCTCCCGTCGCACCCCCGGTGCTGACCCTTGCAGCTCGACTGCCACGAGGCGCCCGGCCCGCCACCGCTCAGACGGACCAACGCGGCGCGGAACACGACCGCCGCCCCGTTGCCGTATGGGGATCGTCTACCGGCACGCGGGTCAGAAGTCGTGCACGTCGGTCACGTGGTCCAATCGAGTGGGCAGGGTAACCTGCACGGGTGGAGGTCGCGGACGCCGCCCGCAAGCACGGCGTCGACGGCTCCGACATTGAACACGCCGTCCGCAACGCCATACGCGTCATCGACCAAGGAGACCGCGATCTCTACATCGGTGCTGACCGTGCGGGCCGGCTCCTCGAAGTCGTCGTCCTCGACGACGACGGCGAACCGGTGGCCATCCACGCGATGGCCCTCCGTCGCAAGTTCTACGAACAGTTGTGACCAGCACGTGACCAGACCACGAGGTGATGACCGTGCCCCGCACCCGCGCACAGCTGCAGCAGGCCGCCGATGACGCCGAGCGGTGGCTCGACTCCCTGGATCCGGCAGCGATCGCGTCCCCGGACGCTGACGCGTCGCATCTGCGGCGCCTTGGAGCCGCGGTCCGTGCCGCTGCGACTACCCAGGTGGAGCTTGCCGACGCCGTTGCCGCGGCCCGAGACCACGGACACACCTGGACCCAGATCGCGACCATGCTCGGGACCAGCCGGCAAGCCACGCAGGAGCGTTACGGCGAACCGGAGTCGGCCGTGACCCGCGGGTGAGCTGCGGCGCGCACCTCCGTCACCGGCGGGACACCCCGAGAAGGATCCTCAGCCGCGACGGACTCGCGGCTCGGCCAGGTGATGCTTGTTTGCCTGCTGGTCGAGCTGGCTGTGCGGGCGGGGTTGTGAGGAAGGGCGACGTCAGGCCCCGCGAGGCGAAGCGCGAGTCCGCCGCCGCCGGCCGGGAGCACCACCCCAGCTGCGCCTGCACCCCATCGAGTTCCTCTAAGCTGCCGGGTTGGCGTGGGCGGGCCCGGACCAGCCGCGCGCACCACCCGATCTGCCCGGCCGCTGCGCCGTACTCCTCGACGACGTCGACCGGGCGGCGGATCACCCTCCCCGGCCCTGCTGTGCTGCTCGCGTTCATCGCCCCTCCCCCACTGCTGTCCCGGTCGTTGGTGTGGCGCGGTGCAGGGACCGGGCCGGCTTCCGACCTCACCACCGGCCCGGTCCCCGCACGGGTCAGACCCGCGCCGGCTCCGCCGCCGCGCTCTCGGTCTGCTGGCGGGCGCGCTCCCAGTCGATCTTGCGCGGGATCGCCGCGCTGTAGGTGAGGCTCACGCAACGACGTCGACCCACAGCTTCTCACCGGTCCGCGTCTCCCCCGTCGCCCTGTCCGGCCACACCTCGGTCCGCAACCGGCCGACCAGGACCAGCCGGGTCCCCCGCCGGGCCGACTCGGCCAAGTTCTCCGCCGAACTCCCGAACACCACGAAGTTCACCGCAGTGGGTTCGGTCTCCCCCCACTCCCCCGCCTCGTTCTGCCGGCGCTCACTGGCCAGCGCCCGGCCCTGACACGCCGCGGTGCCCCTACCGGTGAACCGCAGCTCCGGGTCCGCGGCGAGATTCCTCTCGATCACAACGGTGGTACTGGACATGGCGATCTCCTCAAGCTTGTGCGCTAGGTTTGTCCCGTTCGCCTTGTATACCTGTTTTTTAGGCTATACCGGTATATATCGCCAGGGTCGTGATGTGTTGTTCGGCGGGCCGCCCGAGGGCTGGTGTCCGGTGTCGCGACTGGTGAGGTCGTGGTCTACCTATCCCGCAGAGTGGCCGGGGGCGCGGGGGCGGAGCCCCCGGGTGGCTTTCCGGTCCCGTCAGGGACGGCTGCTCGTACCCCGCGGGGGCTTCAGGTGTGGGGCTGGTCGGGGTGTCCCTTGAGCGGCGGGCGGAGCCTGCCGGGCCGGGTCGGGTTCGGCAGGGGTTCGGGGCCCTCCGGGGTGTCCCTTGCCGGTTCCGAGCTGGGCTGGCACCGTCAGGCGTCGTTCACGGGCTTCCCCGGACTGGTCCGGGCCAGCCCGCACGACCGCGCCCGCCGCGCTGACACACCAGCCGGGTCGCAGTGGCCGGCGGCGGCGGTTGTCAGACGGGCCGGCCGACCCGCAGGGGTCGCTTGCGCGGAGGGAACGGCTTGCCGGCGTGGTGAGCGGTCCGAAGCCGGCCGATCTCCTGGTGCAGCGCACGGTTAACCAGGTCGGAGAGGTTGACCGGGCCGTCGGGGTCGTTGGCCAGGTACATGATGGCGTCGCGGGCTTCTTCGGAGATCGCCTCGTCGATGTAGCAGGTGAGCTGGGCGCGCCCAGCTCGGATGCTTTTGTTGCTGGCCCGCTTTGCGAGCACGGGGATGGCCCGCTCCCCCACCGCGGCGCTGGCGTCCCCACCGGCCCGGTCCTCGCCGCGGCTGTCCGTGGTCGGGATGACCGCGGGCATCCTGCGCCGTGGTCGGTCCAGCGGGTTGTCCCCCAGCCCTCGGGTGGTCATGCCGGTGTCCTCTCCCGGGTGAGCAGTTCGGCGGCAGCGGCGCGGTATTGGGCCGCCGCCCGGCCGGTCGGGTCGGTGACGGTCACCGGCGCACGGCGCGTGTAGGACTCCCGGATGCGGACGCTGCGCTGGATAACCGTGTCCAGCGTCGCCTCGGGGAAACGTGTCCGCAGCGCCGCGATGACATCGGTGTCCAGGCGCTGACGCAGGTCGGCCGCGACGACCAGCACGTGAGCGATGCGCAGACCAGGGTTCAGCCCGTCCGCGACCTCCCCCACGGTGTCGACCAGCTCGGCGACGGCCTGCAGCTCGACTCCGCCGGGCAACACCGGGACCAAGACCTCGTCGGCTGCGACCAAACCGCTGACGGTCAGCAGTCCGAGCGCCGGCAGGCAGTCGATGAGGACGACGTCGCGGTCACGGGCCTCGGCCAGTGCCTTGCGCAACCGCAGCTCCACCCCCGGCTTGGCCGACAGGCCCCGTTCGACCCCGGCCAGCTCGCTCGTCGCGGGGACCACCTCCACCCCGGGCACCGCGCTCGCGACGGTCGCCTCGTCCAGGCTCGCTTCCCGCATGAGCACGGAGAGCACGTCGAGTGCGCCGGTCTGCGCACCGAGCCAGTCGGTGGCGTTGCGCTGGCTGTCCAGGTCGACGACCAGGACGCTACGACCGGTCTCGGCGATCGCCGCCGCCAGGTTGACGGTCGTGGTCGTCTTGCCGGTGCCGCCCTTCTGGTTCGCGACGGCAATCACCCTGCCCTGCATGCGTTCACGGTAACACCTGTTGTACCGGTATTAACTGCTGCGCTCGGTTGGTGTGTCGACGGTGTTCCCGGCCCGGCCCGACCGGAGACCGACCGGTCGGGACGGGCCGGGTGTTACTCCAGCTCGTCGCCATCCCCTTCGAGAAGTGACCGCAGCAGCGTGACCGGTCGCGGAAAGTTCATCGTGTAGGGCAGCACCGTCAGCCCTGCTTCGCGGGCAGCGTCCTCCATCACTGCCCGGTCGGCGGCCTCGGCGCGCAGGTCACGCAGCCGCTGGGCGGTGTGGGCGAACTGGCCGGATCCCGCCGTGCGCAGCAGGTCCGCAACGGCGCCGTCGTCGGCGTCGAACTCGGTCACCACGGCGGCCTCCTCGAGGGTCAACTGGTGGGCATCCGCTGTCTGGACAGCGACCTGGGACCGGGCCGCGGTCAGCGCGGCGTCGACGCCGGCGCGCGGGGTCTTGGTCCGTCGAGCGATCGATGCAGCCGTCAGGCCGAACGCGGCGAGCTGGGCGACCGCCCCGATCCGCTCTCCGGTCGACAGAGCCGCACGGTGCTCGTTCTCGGCCCACTGCTGCACGACGCGCTCGGCACTGTCGCCGTCCTGGTCGGTCCCGGCGATCAGGACCGGGCGCTGCCCAGCCCGACCTCGACTGCGACCAGGGTCCGACGGTGGCCCATCCGGACCCGGAGCTGCCCGTCCGGCAGGCGGACAGCCACGATCGGCACGAGGACTCCGTGCTCGCGGATGGAGGCGACCAGCGTCCGGGTCGCGGCGCTCGACCCGGACCGTCCCCGCTCGGTGAGGCCGGTGCGGGCATTCCGGTCCACCAGCAGCTCGGCTGGGTCGACGTCGACCAAGCCCATCGCGCTGTCCGGGGTCGCGTCGGGGTCAGCGGTGCGCGTGCTCGTCGTGTCCTATTGGTTGTCAGCTATACCGGTATTAACAGGAAGTCTGTAGATACTCAGGCCGCGAGGTGGGAGGCCAGTCGGTCGTGTAGCCAGGGCGCTCCGTCGGGGAGGAAAACGACGTGGCTGGCCTGCCAGTCGACCGCGCGGCGCCAGACCAGCGGGTCGTCGAGGTTGCGGCTCACCAGCAGCACCGTGGAGGTCGCGGCGTGGGCCAGGACGTCGGCCAGACTGGGCACGAGCAGCAGGAGTCCGGCGCCGTCACCGATGCGGTCCGCGTCCGGCACGCGGGGGTCGTCGTCTTCGTAGCTGACGTGGTCCACGGCCGGGATCAGGTTGCGAATGGCGGTGGTCAAGACCGCGTCGCGGCTGACGAGCAGCACGGCGGCGCGATTGGTCCGGGCGGTCTGGGTGTCACCGAGCTTGGCCATGGGGGACTCCGTTCAGGTGCGAGGACATCGTCTCGAATACCTTTAGCCTAGGCTATACCGGTATTAATGTCTAGAGATAGGTCAGGTGTTCTCGGTCGTGGCGGGGGAGCGGTGGCGCTGAATCTGGGCGTACGGGACGGTGTCGGTCCAGTCGTAGCCGGTGGTGACGGAGACGGTCTTGCGGTTGGTGCGGACGACCTCGACCCAACGGCCGCGGATGCACACCGCGTCGCCGCGGTGGACGGTGTCCTGGGTGTAGCCGGTCGCGGTCCCGCTAGCGATTTGGTCGGCGCGGACGGTCTGCCAGTAGGCGTGGTGGTTCTGGTCCCGGTCGAGCTGGGCGAGCAGTCGGGCTCGGTGCTCACCCTCGGCAGGTGGGTAGGTCTCGACGTACCCGCCAGCGAAGGTGTGGGAGTAGCCCGCCAGTCGCCGTTCGACGTCGCGGATCGCCGCTGCCAGGCGCTCGACCCGGTTCGCGACGGTGACCGGGCTGTATCGGGCGCCCGTGCCGGCGGCGGCCTGGGTGTAGCGGTGCTGAGCGTCGCGCAGTTCGTCGCGGGCGGTGACGGCGCGGTCAGACAGGGTCGCGATCCGCTCGCGGTGGTGGGTGTCGCGGGCCTGGGAGTGGTGCCCGACGAGGACCGGCTGTCCGAACGGGATCACGGCGGCCATCGCTGACGCGGTGGCTTCCAGGTGCTCGGCGTACTCGGCTCGGCGCTGTACGGCTTCGCCGAGGTTGGCGACGCGCTCGGCCTGCCGCATCCCGCGGTCGGCTTCGATCTGTGCGGTGTCCCGGTGTCCGGAGTCGATAGTGACGGTCACGGTGAATCCGGCGTCGCGCAGCCCGGTCGCGGTCGTCTCGATCCGGGAGGTGTCGGGCGCTGCGTCCCGCGACCGGGGCACGTACCAACTCCCGAGGTTGCGGCTCCACCACCAGGCGTTCGCCTTCAGGACGGGAGCGGACCCGTCCCCGCGGGCGGTCCCGGCGACCAGGGTGCGCTCCGCCGCTGTGTGGCTGATCACCAGGTCGCTGCTGGTGTGGGTCTCGTCGGACATCGTGGCTCCATTCATGATCGGGGCTGGCGACTAAAATAGTACCGCTATTATAGATAATACCGGTATTGACGTCAAGCCGCTGACCCGCGGAAACGGTTCTCCGAACGGTGGTGCGGGTGATCGGTTGGCGGGTGTCTCCTGACCGAGGTCGGGGTGTGGGGCGGAGCCCCGCGGTCTGTGGGGGCCGGCCCCTTGGGGCCGGCGGTGACCGTCGGTGGGTGGTCGCAGTGGGGGTGGAGTTGGTGTCCCCGTCCCTGGGCGCGGCGGGGTGTTGACCGGGTCGTGGTGGTGGGGGCAAGGGCGCGTAGCGGCGTAGCGGACCCTTGCGGCCACTGCCGCGGGCTGGTCCCGTCGGGGCGGTGGGGGGCGGGGGCGCCGGCGACCCGGACCACCCAGCCCACCAGCGGACCCGCACCCGGGGGAGCGGGCCGGTGCTGCTGGTCCGGGTGTGGGTTCTGCGCGGTCAGGGGCTCTGCGGGTCGCTGGGCGGAGGGGTGAGGTGGGCGTCCGGGTCGTCGAGCGGTGCGGCGTGGTCGGGGGGTGCGCCGGGCGCGGCGGGGGGGTCCGGGGCTGTCCGCACCGCCGGCCATGGCACCGGGTTCCCGGCGGCCGGCGGTTCCCCGCCGTCGGCGGGGGACCGCGCGTAGGTCCCGGCGGCCCGGATGGCCGCGACCCGCTCCCGGTGCGACGGGGCCGGTCCACCGTCGGGGGTTCGCCAGTCCCGCATCCGGACCACGAGCCAGCCGGCGGGGTTGTGGATGGTGCCGGGTCCACCGGTGGTGGGGGAGTGCCGGCGGGGGCCGTCGGTGGGGTGGTGGTCGATGGCGTGCTGCACGTCGGCGGCGGTCCACCCGGCGGTCAGCCAGGGGCGGAGCAGGTGGCGGAGCAGCCGGGCGCTGAGGGGGGTGAGGTCGGGGGAGGCGCGGCGCAGCTGGTGGGCGATGCGCAGCCGGTCGGCGCGGGTGCGGGCGGGCTGGTGGGTCGGCCAGGGCCCGCAGGTCGGGCACGGCCCGGACCTGGCCGGGGAATCGGCCGGGCCGGTCGATTCCGGCTGGTCTGGTGGGTGCTGCCGCGTAGCGGCGTTGTTCCCGCCGCGCAGCGGCGCTCCCGCTGGGGCCCTGGTGGCGGTGCAGCCTGGCGCGTGCGCGCGCCCGTTCTGGGTCTCAGCTCCGCTGAACCACTTAGGGGTGTCAGTTTCATGCACAGCCCCACCACCGGGACCCCGCCGGGCGGGGGCTGGACTGCTCGGGCCGGTGGTCGCGGTGGTGGGGTCGTCGGCGGCGCGGGGGTGCCGGGACCGGTCGGCGACCACCCGGCCGTCGTCGCCGACGGTGAGGTCCCCGGTGTGCCAGCGGGGATCCAGGGCCACCAGCCCCGGGTCCGGGGGCTGCCGGAGCACGGGGGTGTCGGGTTCGCAGGGGACGTACACGGCGGCCTCGTTGACCGCCTCCCCGTCCGGGCCGCGCAATGTGCCCAGCAGGGCCAGGGGGGTGGTGTCCTCGGTGCGGCGCCCGGTGGAGACGACCCCGAGCAGGGACCGGGCGCGCAGCCACGCGAGCCAGCGGGCCACGGTGGACCGGGACACCCCCGTGAGGTGGGCGAGGCGGTCCCAGCCCCCGGCGTAGACCCCGGTGGTCACGTCCAGGTGCCGGGCCGCCACCACGGCCAGGGCGATCCGCCGTTCCGCGGCGTCCAGGCGGAACTCCGCGAGGGCGGTCTCCCGGACCCGGGCCAGCCACCGGTGGGCCTGGGCGGCGCGGCGGTGCCCGGGCGGGATCGCCCGGGCGATCCGCAACGGGCTCGGGACCCGGCCCCAGGCGGCGGGGCCGTTGCCGACCCGGGCGGTGTCGGTCCAGGTCCAACCGTGCCCGTCGGCGGAACGCAGCCGGTCCTCACGACCACCCCACCGACCGCGGTGAACGTCCCGGTTCTGGTGCTGGCGGGCTCGGCGGCGGGGGAGCCACACCGTCTCCACCGCCCGGCCCTGGGCTCCTGAGCTGCGGGACCGCGGCTCAACGACGGGGCGGGTCCGCAGCGCGGCGCGGGCCGCCAGGTAGGCGGCGGTCGGGCCCACCCGGCCCGTCATCAGGGCGGGGGTGGGCTCGAACAGCGCGTCCGGGCGGCCCAGGGCCGCCGGGGCGGTCACCGCCGCAGGCGGCGCCGGCCACGCGCGAGACAGGGGTCGGGTGGGGCAGCGGACTCACGGCACGCCGATGACACGGCCGCCGACCGTCCGCGCCCGCCCGGACGGGGCGAGGTAATGTCTCCTCCTGCAAGGTCTCGAAGCCCTGCACCCGAATCCGCCGGCCAAAGCGTCTTCCCGGGTGTGGGGCTTCGTGCTGTCCGGGCACCGGTCGGTGCCCGGAGGGTCTAGGCGATGAGGCGTTCCTCCAGCTGCGGCGCCGGTGCCACCAGAAGTCCGCGGCCGAAGTGTTCGGCTACGAGGTTGGCGAGGTAGTCGCTGTAGGTGAGGTCGAGTTCGTCAGCCTCGGCGCTCATCCGCGCGGCGAGGTCCTGAGGCAGCCGGGTACTGAACAACTTGCGATCGCCCTTGTGAGGACGGCCACCGGCGTTCCGTTGACGTGCCATGGCCAAAGCGTCAGCGATGCGGTAGCAGATATTGCGGATCTTGACCGGCGTGTCGGCCACCGGTCCTACGGTCATCGAGTGGTCGAGCGGTACGCCGTTCGGGGTCGACCGCAACCGCAACGGCTGCCGGCGGTACATGCCGGACTCCGGTGGCCACCCGGAACGCTGCACGGGTCAGGTGACCTGTGCCGGGCTGTACACGACCCGGCAGCGCCGCTGGCGGGTGTGGTCCTGCCGTGAGCACCTGGCCGGCGGAACTGACCGGGTCGCCCGGCCACGATGAACCGCTGGCCACCACGTGGGTGCGCTGGATATCGCGGCACGACGGCTCTCCGTGACGGTGACCGGCGAAGGTCGCGCCGCCGGCGCGTGGGCGGCGCCACGGCGCGGTCCGCGCCGCGGACCACGAACCGGCGTCGCCGAGCTGGGCAGACCTCGGTCGCACGCGGTCCGACACTGGGTTGTGCCCCCGAACCTTGAAGGTGACATCGAGTTGGTCGCGATCAGCGAGGACCAGTTCTCTGAGCGCATGCCCCGGCTGAAGGCGGGTTACGCCGAACACCTGCGGGCGACGGGGATGTCGGCCGAGCGGGCCGCAGAGAAGTCCGAGGAGGTCCACGCGCGACTGCTTCCGGACGGCCAGCCGCGGCACCAGGACCGGCTGCTCACCGTGCTGGTGGGCGGAGTACCCGGCGGTCTGCTCTGGCTGGGGCCGCTCGACGACGAGCCCGGCGTGTGGTGGGTCTGGCAGATCGAGGTCGACGAAACGCTGCGCGGGCGGGGTGTCGGCCGGGCGGCTATGAAGGAAGCCGCGGAAGTCGTACGCGCGGGCGGAGGGCACTCGCTGGGACTGGACGTGTTCGGCGACAACCTCGCAGCTCGCCGGCTCTATGACTCGCTCGGGTTCCGCACGACCAAGCTGCAGATGCGGCTCGCCTTCTGAGCTTTCCACCGCCCTACGCACGGCCGCCGATGATCTGAGTGCTCCAACTTCCTGTAGGACTCAGGAACGCAGGGTGCCCAGACTCAAATCGGTTGCCCGAGACGAAGGGGAGCCAGTCCATAGTTGGTGGATAATACGAATTATGCATCATAGATGGTCTTCGGGGAAGGTAGTGGGGGCCGGGGCTAGCCCACCTGATCCACGCGGACTGCTGGTGAACGCCCGGTGTCGAAGACTGCCTCGTACTCTTC
>JAABUT010002725.1_pt1 | contig 16361 bp, 15 predicted proteins | sample 5559281 | NCBI WGS metagenome assembly JAABUT01 (sample SAMN10711880, study PRJNA513359) | rock metagenome | isolation source: Antarctica rocks | place: Antarctica: Victoria Land, Ricker Hills nord | collected 2016-01-04 | reverse complement strand
CCGCACCCACGACAATGCCTGCGGCGACGGCACAGCAGAAGGCGAGCGGCGCGAATCGGGCCGCGAACCGCCGCCCGAACGTGCCGACCTGCAGAGCCACCAGCTTGACGTCGACCATCGGCCCGACGACGAGGAAGACCAGCCGCGACGTGAGCGAGAACTGGGTGAGGCTCGCGGCGACGAAGGCGTCGGCCTCGCTGCAGACAGCGAGCACGACCGCGAGCACCGCGAGGGCCGCCACGGCGACGACGGCGCTGCCCGACAGGGAGCCGAGGACGGAGCGGGGTACGACGACCTGCAGCGTGGCGGCGAGCCCGGCGCCGAGGACGAGATAGCCGCCGGCCTGGGCGAAGTCGGCCAGGGCGACCTCCCGCACCAGTCGCAGCCGCGCACCCCACCCCGCCGGCCGCTCCGGGGACGCGGCGAGGGGTGTGACCGCGCTGCCCCACCGGTTCCACAGCCAGCCCACCGCGATGGCGGCGACGAGGCTCGCCACGACCCTCGCGACGGCGACCCCGGGCCGGCCGGGGAAGGCCACGAGGGTCGCCACCACCACCACCGGGTTCACGGCGGGCGCGGCCAACAGGAAGGTCAGCGCCGCGGCGGGGGGGACGCCAGCCCCGACAAGTCGCCCGGCGACCGGAACGGAGCTGCACTCGCAGCCGGGGAGCGCCGCGGCGCCGACAGCGGCGGCGGGGACGGCGAACAAGGGCCGGCGTGGCAGGGCACGGGCCAGCACGCCGGGCGGGACGAGCGCCGCCACCGCGCCGCTGACCATGACACCGAGCACGAGGAAGGGCAGGGCCTGCAGCACGACCGCGAGGACGACCGTCGACCAGGCCTGCAGCGCCGGCTCGGCGCGGCCCCGCAGCAGCACCGCCGCGGCCACGATCAGGGTGGCCAGCAGCCACGGCAGGCGCGACGCGGGCCGAGGCGCTGCGGCCCCGGGATGTCGTCCGGCGGCGGCGGGCGGCGCGTGGACCCCGGCCGCCGGTGCCGGTGCCGGTGGCCGGGCGTCGAGGAGGGTCACTCGTTGACCAGGGTCGGCACGCTCACCCGGGCGACGCTGACCCGGCGGGCCACAGCTTCCGGCGCCTGGATGTCGAAGGGGATGTCACCGCCGAAACGCGCGTCGCCACTGCCGCCCTGCGCGGGGGGGACGAGATCGGGCTGGTGCAGCACCCGCCGACGACTGGCGAGGAGCCGCCCGGAGGCGTCGTAGAAGTCGGCCTGGACCTCCATCTCCAGCAGGCCGCCCTTGTCGTCGAGCTGCCCGAAGAGCCCGTCCACGTGGGCTTGCGGACCGGTGCCGAGGGCGCTGCGCCGCAGCGTCAGGCGGTCCGTGAACGGCCCGTCGACGAGGACGACACCGCGACCGAGCCCCGGGCGGGCGGTGCCGGCCGTCGCGGCGACCGCGGCCAACCGGTCGGGGGCCGGGAAAGACTCGGCCGGGGTCGGCGTGGTGCCCGCGGCCGTCGTGCCGGCGGTGGCTGTCCCGCCACCCGTGCCGGTGGCCGACCCGGCGCCGTGGTGCAGCGGAACGACGAGGATCACGGCGGCGACGGCGAGGCCGATGCCGAGCGGGGCGAGGGCGGTCCAGCGGGGGCGGGTCAACGTCGGCTCCTCGCGGGTCGGTCGCTAGCCGCCGAGCGTGGTGAACGGGCTGGCCCCGCCGGCGCGACCGGCCGCGCCGGGCACGGTCACGAACACTGTGCGGAGCTGCCCCCGCCGCAGCGGGACGAGCAGCGGGGTGATGCTCCCCCGGCTCGGGACGACCCTGGTGCCGAGGCTGCGCCGGCCTGCACCCATGACCTCGACAAGGTTGATGCGCTGCCCGACCGCCGCACCGTTGAGGCTCTGCACGCCGAGGAAGTAGCCGCCCTTGCCGGCGTGCAGCACGACCCGGAAGGTGACGGGCGGCGGCGCCGGAGCTGCCGATGCCGGCGGGGCCCCGGCTGCCGGCGCGCCGGGAGCCTGGGCGCCCGGGTCGCCAGGAGCGCTCGGGCCGAAGGGCTTGTTGCCCAGGGCGGCGAGGGCGTCGTACATCTTCGTGTAGAGGTCGGTCTGGTTCTGCGAGGCCGCGAAGCGGGCCGCCTGCGGGCCGCCGGCATAGACGGGCACGTCGGCACCCGTGTGGTTGCCGGAGAGGTAGCTCAGCCAGAGCGAGGCGTCCGCGGTCCCGTCGACGACGCCGGCCGGGTCGTCGGCGGTGCGGAAGGTGGCCGGCGCGTTGTTGAAGGCCGGGTCCTTGTAGGCGGTGGGTCCGGTGGGGGTCGTGGGGTCGCCGCTCGCGGTCTGGCCGCTGGGGGCGTTGATGAAGCCGAAGGTGCGCACCGGGTAGTTGCGCTGGGGGGCCGCACCGCCCGAGCTCGTGGTCTGGGTGCCGTCGGCCCGGACGCTGTTGCCGAAGCTGCGCGTGGGGGTGCTGTTGTTCGCCGAGTTGCCACCGGCGGTGATGTCGCTGCCGTTGGGGCCGGCGCCGGCGCAGCGCGTGGGGTCATCGGTGTTGCCGGGGGGCCCGTAGGCCTCGGAGTTGGTGAACGTGCCCTTCTCGATGATGTTGAAGCCGGCGCACTCGTGGTCGGCGGTGACGATCACCAGGGTGTGGCCGTCGCGCTGGGCGAAGTCCCTGGCGACTGCCACGGCGTCGTCGAAGGCCTTCATCTCCCCCAGCGTCTGCTCGGCGTCGTTGGCGTGCGAGCGCTTGTCGATCGAGGCGCCCTCGACCTGCAGCAGGAAGCCCTTGGTCGTGCTCGAGTTCGCGAGCAGGTCGATCGCCTTGCCGGTCATCTCGGGCAGGCTGGGCTCCTGCTTGACGGGCGAGGCGTCGGCTGCCTTCGCCTTCGCGGTCTCCACCGTCATGTTGCCCCGGTTGAACAGGCCGATGACCTTGGTGTCACGACCGCCGACGGCCGCGAGATCGGCGCGCGTGGCGACGCGCTGGCTGCTGGCGGTCTGCGCCCCGTTGTCGGTGCCGCGAGCAGGATCGCCGAAGCTGCCGAGCACCTGATAACCGTTGGAGCGCATGGCCGACTCATCGGCGGGCTCGAAGCGCGAGACACCCCCACCGAGGAGCACGTCAGCCACGTTGTTGGTGGCGATCTGCTCGGCGATCGGCTTGAGCAGCAGCGGATCGGTGTCCGGCTTGCTGATGTCGACGCCGCCGAGCTTCTTGCAGGAGTTGTCCGTGTAGACCGGCCCCTGGCACTGGCGAACGAGCGTGTGGCTGACCATGACCGCGGGCGTCGCGTCGGTGATCTCTCCGGTGCTGACGTTGCCCGTGCGCATCCCGGCGCCCTTCGCCTGCTCCATCAGCGTGGTGAGCTTCCTGCCGTTGGTGTCCACGCTGATCGCGTCGTTGTAGGTGCGCTGCCCGGTGGACCAGGCGGTGCCCGTCGCCGCGCTGTCGGGGACCGAACGCCCGAAGCTCGTCCCCCGCTCCACCGAGTGCACGGAGCTCGACCCGATGACGGGGAGCTGTTCCATGGCCAGCCGGCCGTCGTAGCCGGTGAAGCGCTCGCGGGCGGCGGTGACGTGGGTGCGGCCCATACCGTCACCGAGCAGATAGATGACGTTGCGCACCGCGGCGCCGTCGGCGGGCGCCGCGAGGACGGTGCGGCCACCGGCCAGCGCGACCGGCGCCGTGCCGACGACGCCCATGAGGGTGGCGGCCGCGGTGCCGGTGGCGGCGACCGTGGCGAGGAGCCGGCGTCGGGGGGTGGTCACAGAGGTCCTCCTGGGGGCGGGGGTGCGGCACGAGCCAGTGGGGTCGGGCGGATGCACGGCGGACGCGGGCACGCCAAGACGAAGCCCCCGCCCCCGTCGGGTGAACGCCGGACGAACCCTGAGCCGCGTGACCCGGCCGTCCGGCGCGTGCCACGATGGGGCCACCAGCGACGGTGACTCGGAGGACCGCATGACCGTCCAACCCGGAGCCGAGCCCTATGACGCCCAGGGCAGCGGCGACCTCGGCCGGGTCGGCGTCCTCGTGCTGCACGGCTTCACGGGATCACCGGTCAGCATGCGTCCCTGGGCCGAGCACCTGGCCGCGGCGGGCCTGACGGTCCGGCTGCCCCGGCTGCCCGGACACGGCACTTCCTGGCAGGACATGACGACCACCCGGTGGCCCGATTGGTACGGCGAGGCCGAGCGCTCCTTCGACGCGCTCGCCGCGGCCTGCGAGGCGGTCTTCGTCGTCGGCCTGTCGATGGGTGGCACGCTGACCTTGCGGCTGGCCGAAGAGAAGGCCGGCACGGTGCGGGGGGTCGTCACCGTCAACGCCAGCCTGGTGAGCCCGGATCCGCGCATGCGCGCCTTGCCGCTGCTGAAGCTGGTCGTGCCGTCGCTCGCGGGCATCGGCAACGACATGAAGAAGGAGGGCGTCGACGAGGGCGCCTACGCCCGGGTCCCGCTGCGGGCGCTGGCCTCGCTGCTCGAGCTGCAGCGGCTCACCCTCGCCGACCTGGGGCGCATCACCTGCCCCGTGCTGGCCTTTCGCTCACGGGTCGACCACGTGGTCGCCCCGCAGAGCGGCGAGTTGCTGCGCTCGCGCACGGCGAGCGGGCGTGTCGAGGAGCGCGTGCTCGAGGACAGCTATCACGTGGCCACCCTCGACAACGACGCCGCGGCGATCTTCGCGGGCTCGCTCGACTTCGTCCGGGCCGGCCTCGCCGCGCCCGCAGCGTGACGGCCGTGCCAGCCGTGCCAGCCGTGCCAGCGGGGTGCGGCCGGGCCGGCGGGGCCGGTCGATCGTGAGCGCGACGTGACCCCGGAGGAGCGGCCGTCGCCTCCCACGGGGCGGCGCAGCAACGGGCTGCCCGCGGCGAGCTGGGCGGCGGTGGGCGATGTCGACCCGCGCCAGGCCGGTGACCTGCTGGCGGCGCTCGGGGGTGCCGGCATCGCGGCGTACGTCACCCCCTCGACGGGCTCGGTGGGCGCCTATCTGTCGGTGCAGCTGCCGGCCCGTCCCCTCGACCGGCTGCACGTCGACGCCGCCCGCCGCTTCGACGCCGTCGCGGTCGTGCGCGCCGAGCTCGACGGCGACCGGACGCCGAGCGACGAGGATGAGGCCTTCGCGGCGATCGTCGCCGGCTGGGGGACGACGGTCGCGCACCCGCTGGAGCCGCAGCCCCCGCTCGAGCAGCCCGGTGGCCCGCCCGCGCGCCCCCCGCGCCCGGCCGGCGTGCTGCGGCCCCCGCGGCGCCGGGCCGGTGACCAGCCGCAGGACGCGCCGGCCCCGGAGCCAGCCGACGGCCGGCCCGACTCCGAGGAGCACGCGGCCGACTCCGAGGAGCACGCGGCCGACGACGAGCCCGGAGCCGACGACGATCACTACGTGGCGCCGCCCCCGCCCCCGCTGCCGCGCTGGCAGCGTCCCACCCTGGTCTGCGTGCTCGCCGTCGTCCTCGGGCTGGGTGTGCTCGGCTGGACCTCGATCTCGCACGAGTCGTCGCAGTTGATGTTGCTGGCCGGGGTGCTGCTCATCGCGGGCGGTACCGCGGGCCTCGTGAGCCGCCTGCGCGACTCCACCGAGGAGGAGGGGGACGACGGCGCCGTCGTGTGAGGCCAGTCGGCCAGCACGATCGGGGGACCGCAGCGTGTAGACAGCGGGGCGTGCAGCACTCCGAGCAGGTCGAGATCACCGGGCACCTCATGGACAGCGGCGTGCTCGCGCGCGTGCTCGACGACGTCCTGGACTACGGGGGCGACTACGTGGTCGACCGCATCGACTTGGGCCGCAACCACGACGACGAGTCGCACGCGGTGCTGACGGTGAGCGCTGGCACCGACGAGCACCTGCAGCGCGTCGTGATGCGCGTGCACGCCCACGGCGTCAACCTCGTCGACCCGGGCGAGGCGCTCCTGCGCGAGGTCGAGCGCGACGGGGTCTTCCCTGAGGACTTCTACTCGACGACCAACCTCGAGACCGTCGTGCGCGTCGGTGCCACCTGGGTGCCTGTCGAGCAGCCGGAGATGGACTGCGGCCTCGTCGTGACGGGCAGCCGGGTGCGCACGGTGCCGGTCAGCGACGTACGACGGGGGATGTCGGTCGTCTGCGGAGCGGGTGGGGTCAAGGTGGTGTTGCCGCAGGTGGAGCACTCCGCGAGCGAGTGGGGCTTCATGAATTCGGCGGTCTCCAGCGAGAAGCCCCAGGCGCTGCTGGTCCGTCAGATCGCCGCCCAGCTGCGCGAGGTCAAGGGCGACGGCGGCAAGGTCCTCTGGGTCGCCGGGCCCGCGGTGGTGCACACCGGTGCCGCACCGGCGATGGTGGCCCTCGTCGAGGCCGGTTTCGTCGACGTCCTCTTCGCGGGCAATGCCCTTGCGACCCACGACATCGAGGCGTCGCTGTTCGGGACGTCGCTCGGCGTCGACCTCACCGCCGGCCGCGGGGTGGAGCACGGCCACGAGCACCACATCCGGGCCATCAACCGCATCCGCGCGGCCGGCTCGATCGCCGCGGCGGTCGAGAGCGGGGTGCTGACCGGCGGCGTGATGCACGCGATGGTGCGCACCGGGAAGCCTTTCGTGCTGGTGGGTTCCGTGCGCGACGACGGGCCCCTGCCCGATGTGGTGACCGACGTCGTGGACGGGCAGCGAGCCATGCGCGCGCACCTGCCGGGGGTCGGCTTCGCGATCATGGTGGCGACGATGCTGCACTCGATCGCGACCGGCAACATCCTGCCCGCCTCCGTGCCGCTCGTCTGCGTCGACATCAACCCGGCGACGGTGACGAAGCTGGCGGACCGCGGGAGCGCGCAGGCGATCGGCATCGTCACCGACATCGGCCTGTTCCTCGAGCAACTCGCCCGCGAGCTCGTGCCGACCTACGTCTCGTCCTGAGCCGGCGCTGCCCGCGCCGGGATCGCCGCGATCAGGGCCGGGCGAGATCCGCGGCGCCCACCAGGCCGGCCTCGGCGCCGAGGGCGGCCGCGACGATCGACGCGAGCGGCCGATGTCCACGCCCCGTCAGGGCCGCGGCGAAGGCAGCGCGCGCGGGCGCCAGCAGCAGCTCCCCCGCCGCGGAGACCCCGCCGCCGATGACGAAGCGGCCCGGGTCCAGCACGGCCGCGAGGTCCGCCATCCCCTGGCCGAGCCAGCCTCCGACGACGGCGAAGCACTCGAGCGCCAGCGGGTCGCCCTCGCGGGCGGCCTCCGTCACGTCCCGGCCCTGGATGTCGCTCGACACCCCGTCGGCCAGCTCGAGCAGTCGGGCCGCCTCGTCCGGCGCCGCCGCGGCCGCCTCCCGTGCCTCCGTGACCAGCGCGCGCCCGCTCGCGTATTGCTCCCAGCAGCCCCGGTTGCCGCAGCCGCAGCGCCGGCCGTCGGGGACGACCCGGACGTGGCCCGGTTCGGCGGCGATCCCCGCCGCCCCGCGATAGAGCCGGCCGCCGAGCACGATCCCACCCCCGATGCCGGTGCCGACGGTCAGGGCGCAGACGTCGGGTACGCCGCGACCGGCCCCGAAGCGGCTCTCCGCCCAGGCCATCGCATTGGCGTCGTTCTCCACGACCACCGGAAGGCCGATGCGGGCGGTGAGGCGGTCGCGGAGTCGCTCGTGCCGCCACGCCAGGTTGGGGGCGAAGAGCACCACCGCCCGCGCAACGTCGACGAAGCCGGCGGCACCGACGCCGACGGCCACGACCCCGGGGTGCTCCTCGCGCAGCTCCGCCACGGCATCGGCGACGACCACTTCGATGGCCGCCGGGTCGGTGGAGGGCGACGGGCGCCGGCTGCGTGCCAGCACCCTGCCGGCGCCGTCCACCACGCCGGCGGCCACCTTGGTGCCGCCGATGTCGACACCGATGGCGAGAGACACCCAGTCGGCCCGTCAGTCGACGTCGACGTGTTGCACGGGCGTCCACTCCCTGGCGGCCGACGCGCGGGTCTCGACCACGCTGGTGACCGCCGCTGTCAGCGACGACGCGGCGGCGGCCAGGTGCTCCCAGACCTCGGGGGACGTGCCACGGGCGAGGGCGATGAGCTGGCAGATCGGGCAGAGAGTGCACTCTGCCGAGCCACCGACGTGCGCGGCGGCCCCGGCGAGGCCTTCGGTGAGCCCGCCCGAGAATCCCTTGCGCTGCAGCCACTCCTCGAGTGCTGCGGCGAGTCGGCTTGCCTCCTCGCCGATGGGCGATGTCGTCACGAGCGCAGCCACAGGTCGGGATCGGGCGTGAAGCGCACGACGAGGCGCCCGTCGCGCAGCACGGCACCGTCGAGGGTGCAGCGGCGCAGCGCCGAGGGAAGGGCCAGGACGCGGCGGTGGCCACCCACGGTGACGACGACCTCGTCCCCCCGCCGCACCAGCGCGACGTCCCCGCGCTCCGCGAAGGGCAGGGACAACACCAGCGCGAAGCCGTCGGTCGTGCGCTCGACCGCCAGCGGCGCCTCGCCGGCGGCGCCGTGAGCGGTGGGGTCGGCGTCGCCGTAGACGTCCTGCGCCCAGGCGGCGAGCGCGGGCAGCCCGACGGGTTCAGTGCCTGAATAGGGCGCCCGGAGCAACGGCAGAGGCGCGAAACCCTCGACGACCTCGGCGAGCCGGGCCTGCTGCGCCGTGACCCAGCCGGCGCGCCAGTCGTCGGCACCATCGGCGGGGAAGACGCGGTTCGCGAGGACGCCGTCGACGCGGTAGCCATAGAGCGACAGCGCCGTGAGGGTGCGCCGGGCCTCCGCCACGACCACCGCCTCCGGGGTGAGCACGAGGCGCACCGAGGTCACCTCCCGGTCGGTGAGCAAGGCGTGGACGTCGGCGAGCTGGCGGTGCAGGCGCTCGACGGCGTCGAAGACCCGCTCTCCCGGCATGGGAGCGCTGCCGACCCGGCCGAGCAGCGGTCGCAGCGACCGAACGACGCGGCGCTCGGCCGGCCAGACTCGCGCCATATACCACCGCAGCGCCTCGGGAAGCGCCAGCAACCGCAGCGTCTCCGCGGTCGGGGCGCAGTCGACGACGACAAGATCCCAGCGGCCCGAGGCGACCTGGTCACGCACGGCGAGCAGGGCGACGACCTCCTCGGCGCCGGGCAGCACGGTCAGCTCCTCGGCCTCGACGGGGTCGACCCCCCGCTTGGCGAGGACGTCGACGAGCCAGCCCTGCACGTCGCGCCAGACGGCCTCGAAGCGGGCCTGCGTGTCGACCTGCATCCCCGCCAGCGCCAGCCCGCCGTACGCGCCGCCGTCAATGTCCGTGGGCTCGGGGCCCAGCGCGACGCCGAACGCATCGGCCAGCGAGTGCGCGCCGTCGGTGGAGAGCACGAGGGTCTTCAGGCCGCGCGCGGCGGCATGCGCGGCGGTGGCAGCGGCTGCAGTCGTCTTGCCGACCCCGCCCTTGCCGGTGAACAGCAGGACGCGCACGTGGGGAGGCTACGGCGACTCCCGGGCGGCGCCGCCTACAGCGACTCGACGCGCTTCTTCAGACCCTTCAAGGCCGTGTCCATGATCACCCGCTCGGCCTTTCGCTTGAGCAGACCGATCATCGGCATGCTGACGTCCACCGAGAGCCGGTAGGTCACCGTCGTGGAGTCCCCGGACGCGGCCAGGGCGTAGCTGCCGACCTGGGACTTCTGCAGCTTGCCCTGGACCAGTCGCCAGTCGACGCGCTCGTCACCCGACCATGTGTAGGCGAGCGTGTAGACGTCCTTGATCGCGCCGGCGTCGACCGACAGGGTGACCTCTTGGGCCCGCCCGTCGTCGCCGGTGGAGAGCACCTCGGTCGCCTTGACCCCGGCCCACTGCGGGTAGCTCTCGAAATCCGCGATCACCGCCATCACCTCAGCCGGCTGCGCTCGCACGGTGATGGAGCTCTCGCTGCTGTCGGCCACGGCCCGTCAGCCTAGAGGCCGGCACCGGCCACCGCGAGCCGTCAGCCCAGCAGGGCCAGCAGCCAGACGAGCAGCGCGACGACGGCAAGGGAGAGCCCGAAGGCGAGGGCACCCCGCGCTCCCCGGCCGAAGCGCATGAGGTCACCCAGCAGAGGCAGCCGCAGCGTGGGGGCCGCATCGTCGCGGAGACCGTCCAGCATGCCGCCCCCGCAGTGCGGGCAGGTCTCGTGGTCCAGGCGCATGAGGCCGCCGCACACCGTGCAGGGGACGTGCGGGGCCGCGGCGCCGTCGCCGGGGGGGCGCTCGGCCGGGGCGTGCGGTGAGCTCTCCGAGTTGGCCCGGACCGGCCCCGACGCGATGCGGGGAGGCGGCACGGGACGCAGGTCGGCGTAGCACAGGGAGCACCAGTCGGCATCGGCGCGGGCGAGGGAACCGCAGGAGGGGCAGCGAGTGGCCGTGACAGGTGCGGCAACAGGCCCCGCCACGGGTCGCTCGACCGCATCGGACGGGGACGTCACGCCTGGGTCGTCGGCAGGTCGGCGGACCCGCTTGACGTCGGCGTGGGCATCGGGGGGGCCGCGGTCGGGGGGCCCAGCACGCGACCGGCCTCCAGCTCGTCCTTCCAAGCGTGTACGGCGACCTTCCACGCGCGGGCCCGCCGGTCGCGCACGGCGACGGCCCGGCGCGGCGGCAGGTCCGACACGGCCTCGGTGCGCGAGCCCCGCCGGGTCGGGTCGGCCCGCAGATAGTGGTGCACCAGCACGCCGCGGCCGGACGGCTCGCTCCCCCACGGCTCGAGCCACAGCTCGCAGGAGCCCACGAGCGCGCCCGTGCAGGACCAGCGCAGCCCGGCGAGGCCGCGGTCCTGGAAGACCACGAGGTCGAGGTCCGGCCACCACAGCCGCCACCGCTGCGGGTCGTGCGCGACCGCCGCGACCAGCTCGGGGTCGGCGGCCAGCCAGGTCTCGTCCACGAGGTCGATGGCCGGCATGAGCGCAGTCTGACGGACCGTGGAGTGGGTGAGCGCCCTGCTGTGACGCGCGTTACGGTCGGGACCGACAGCCCCGACCAACCCACGCTTGGAGCATCAGGTGCAGGAGTTCTCCGCCCCCGCCGTGGTCACGGTCCCTGCCGACGCCGCGCTCTGCGACGCCGTCGACCGCAACGCCAGCGAGGACCCCGACCGCGCCGTCTTCTCCCGGCGGACCTCCACCGGCTGGGAGGGCATCACGGCGAAGGAGTTCGCGTCGCAGGTCCGCGCGGTCGCCGCCGGCCTGGTGGCCCGGGGCGTCAAGGCCGGCGACCGGGTGGGGCTCATGAGCCACACCCGCTACGAGTGGACGGTCGTGGACTACGCGACGTGGACCGCCGGCGCCGTCACCGTGCCGATCTATGAGACCTCGTCCGCGGAGCAGGTCGAGTGGATCCTCGCTGACTCGGGCGCCGTGCTCGTCGTGGTGGAGACGCCCGGCCACGCGGCCACCGTGGCGGGCGTGACCGACAAGCTGCCCGACCTCACGGCCACCGTCGTCATCGACTCCGGCGGCATCGACGAGCTGACCGGCGCCGGCAGCGACGTCCCGGAGAGCGAGCTCAAGGCCCGCCGCGCGACGATCACGACCGACTCGCTCGCCACGATCATCTACACCAGTGGCACGACCGGGCGCCCCAAGGGCTGCGAGCTCACGCACGGCAACCTGCTCTTCGCCGTACGCACGACGACGGAGGACCTGGACAGCCTCTTCGACCCGATCAACGGGTCGACCCTGATGTTCCTGCCGCTGGCGCACGTCTTCGGCCGGCTCATCCAGTGTGGCTGCGTCGAGAACCGCGTCCGGATGGGCCACAGCGCCGACATCAAGAACCTGCTGGCCGACCTCACCGCCTTCCAGCCGACGTTCCTGCTCTCGGTCCCACGCGTCTTCGAAAAGGTCTATAACTCCGCGAAGCAGCGGGCCCATGGCGAGGGTCGAGGCAAGATCTTCGACGCGGCCGAGAAGGTGGCCGTCTCCTACAGCGAGTCGCTCGACGCGGGGGGTCCGAGCCTCGTGCAGAAGGGCCAGCACGCTGTCATGGATCGGCTCGTCTTCGGCAAGCTGCGGGCGGCCATGGGCGGCAAGATCTCCTACGCTGTCAGCGGCGGCGCTCCGCTCGGCGCCCGGCTCGGCCACTTCTACCGCGGGATCGGCATCAACATCCTCGAGGGCTACGGCCTCACCGAGACCTCCGCCGGCGCCACGGTGAACGTGCCCGGCAAGCAGAAGATCGGCACGGTCGGGACCGCCATCGCCGGTGTGAGCCTGCGGATCGCCGACGACGGCGAGATCCTCATGCGGGGCGACAACGTCTTCGAGGGTTACTGGCACAACGAGGCCGCCACGGGTGAGGCGCTCACCGACGGCTGGTTCCACACCGGTGACATCGGCGAGATCGACGACGACGGCTTCCTGAAGATCACCGGCCGGAAGAAGGAGATCATCGTCACGGCCGGCGGCAAGAACGTCGCGCCAGCGGTGCTGGAGGACCGGCTGCGCGCCCACAAGCTGGTGAGCCAGTGCATGGTCGTCGGCGACCAGAAGCCCTTCATCGGGGTCCTCATCACCATTGACACCGACTTCTTCGGCGCGTGGAAGTCCGAGCACGGCAAAACGGCGGACGCCACCGTGGCCGACCTCCGCGAGGACACCGACCTGCGCAGCGAGATCCAGACCGCGGTCGACGACGCCAACAAGGCCGTCAGCAAGGCCGAGTCCATCAAGATCTTCCGCATCCTGGGGGAGGATTTCACCGAGGAGAGCGGTGAGATGACGCCCAGCCTCAAACTCAAGCGCAACGTGGTGATGGCGAACCACGAGGCGGAGGTCGCTGCCATCTACAGCGGCCGCAAGGACGACTGATCCAGCGCCGTCGTCGAAGCCGGCTTGCCGCCGGGCGCTAGACCTGCAGCAGGCCGCGGAGCCGGGTGGCGAGGGCGTCCCACCGCCACGCCCGCTCGACCCAGGCCCGGCCGGCCATCCCCATCGCACGGGCCCGCTGCGGATCGGCAAGCAGGTCACCGACCGCGCGGGTGACCTCCGCCACCGACGCACCGTCCACGACGACGCCGGTCTCGCCGTCGAGCACCGCGTCCGGCGCCCCCCCCGAGCGGCCCGCGACCACCGGCAGCCCGGTCGCGGACGCCTCGAGATAGACGATCCCGAGCCCCTCGACGTCCAGCCCGCGCCGGCGGGTCCGGCACGGCATCGCGAAGACGTCGCCCGCGGCGTAGTGCGCCGGCAGCTCCTCCCACGGCACGGATCCGGTCAGGGTCACCGCGCCGGTGACACCGTGCGCGCGGGCGAGCCGGTTGAGTCGATCGGCGTCCGGCCCTCCGCCGACGATGAGCAGCCGCGTGCCGCGCACCCGGGCGCGCAGCGCAGGCAGGGCAGCGACGAGCCGGTCCTGACCCTTGCGCGGGACCAACCGGGAGACGCAGACGACGACGGGTACGCCGACGAGGCCGTGCCGCTCCCGCACGCCTCGCCCCGACACCGCCGGCGAGAAGGTGTCGGTGTCGACGCCGCTCGGCAGCGCCACGAGTTCGGGACGCGGTCCGAGCGCCGGCTCCAACCGGGCCCGGGTATAGGCGCCGAGGTAGGTCACGACATCGACCGAAGAGCCGATGCGTCGCAGCGCCTGTCGGGCCCCCGGCAGGAGCGCCCACCCCACCTCGTGCCCGTGCGTCGAGGCGACCGCCCGCTCCAGGTGCGCCCCCCGGCGCAGGGCCGGCGCGAGCAGTGCCAGCGGCGCGGCCGCCCCGAACCAGACGGCCTGGCACCGGTGCGCCCGGGCCACGTCGGCGGCGTGGCGCGCGACCGCGGGCGTCGGCAGCAGCACGGACGCGGCGTCGCGCACGACCGGGAAGGGTTGGGCCGCGTCGAAGGCCGCCTGCGCGTCGGCGTGACCGCGCCACGATGACGCGTAGACGACCACCTCGTCGACCGGCTGGCGCACTGCGAGGGCCTGCACGAAGGCCTGGATCCCGCCCGGCCGCGGGGGGTAGTCGTTGGTGACGATGAGGATGCGGCTCACCCGCCGAGCCCCCGCACCTCGGCCAGCCAGTCGGCGGTGAGCGCGTCGGGCGTCGTACCCAGCCGGCGCAGCGCCGACGCGAGGCTCGTGCCGCGGCCCACGGAGCGGTAGAGGCGGAGCAGGGCGGCGTCGCCGTAGCGCCGGGCGAGCAGCCGGGTGGCCAGCCAGGCCTCCGCATAGACGGCGGCGAGGCGCGGCGAGCCCCCGGTGAACTCGTCGTCGGTGGGGAGCGTTGCGGGCAGGACCCCGCGGCGCACCTCGGCGGCGAGGTCAGCGGCGATGCGGTCGACCGCGAGACCGCTGTCGCGGAAGCCGATCTCGTCGGCCAGCCCTTCGACGAGCCACTGTGGCAGTCCGGACCCCGTGTCGGCCCGGGTCGCGAGGTGCGTGACCTCGTGGGTCAGCACGACCTGCCGCCCGCGAGGGCCGGCGCGGGTATAGACGGTGGGGTCGACCGCCACCCGGTCCCCCACCGGGGTCGGATCACCGGTCCCGGTGGTGCCGAGCTCGGAGGACTGCACGGCGGCGTACGCGGAGAGGTCGGCGGTGGTCTGTGCGAGCGCGGCGAGCTCGCGGGCGTCAGCGGGAACGAGCACGACGACACGCTGCGCCCAGCCGCGGCCCACCACCGCGGTCACCGCCACCACCGCGTGGTCGGCCTCACCGGCCAACTCCGCGGCGAGCCCGGCCTGGTCGGGGTGGGCGAGGACGAGGCTGCGCCGGCCCCGGGTGGCGACGACCGGCCCGAAGTCCCAGAGGTCACGCGCGGTATGCCGGTCGTCCTCGCCGGTGAGCAGCCACGCCTCCCCGCGCCGGGCGAAGAGCGGGGCCTGCTCGAGGCTCGCCGGCCGGGCGTCGAAGCCGGCGAGGGCATAGCGCAGCGTGACCCTGGGAGCCCACCGATCCCCCGTGCCGACGGAGGTCTCGGGGTGCAGGTCGTAGGACCACGACGCCAGGGGTACGTCGGCCAGCGCGTCGAACAGCCGGGCCTGGGCGCGGCGCAGGTCGGGGCTCGCCGGGTCGACGGTCGCGAGGAAGGCGGCCCGGTCGCGGTCGCGGACGGCGGCGCCGCGGCGGCCCAGGAGGTCCCGGACCGCGGCGTCGCGCTCGGCTTCCACGGGCGGGCGCGGGCGGCCGGAGCGGGCGCCTGGGCCGACGGAGGATGTGACGGGTCGCCCTCCCGGTGTGCCGCCCTCGGTGGTCAGCCCGAGGGACGCCGTGGTGAGCAGCACCGCGAGGGCGACGGGCCACGCGAGTGCCGGCCGCCGCCTCACCCGAACGCCGTCTGGGCCCGGCCGAGCCCGGCCGCCGTCGCCGCCCCCGCGCGCTGCACGACCGCGGTGTCGCGGGCGAGCGCGATCCGCTCGCGGTCGAGCGCCCCGCGGCCGGGGTTGACGAGGACGGTGTAGGCCTTGCCGGCGACGGCCGGGCTGTAGGCCTGGGTGCGCTGGTCAGGGTAGAAGCCGTCGGTTGCCCGCTGCAGCCATAACGCCTGCGCCTGCTGCAGATCCGAGTACGCCGACCACCCGGTCGCCTGGCTGGCTGCGAGTCCCTGCAGGGCAGCGACCTCCATGCTCGCGGCGGCCGCGAGGTCGCGCAGGGCCATGGCCTGCGGCGGGCTGAGCACGGGCAGCCTGGCGGCGCGGCCGAGTCCACGGGCGGCGCTGGCGTAGGCCTCCACCTGGCGCGGCAGAGTTCGCTTCGCCGCCGCGGCAGTCGTTGCCGGCCGCGCCGACGCAGCGACACCGCGCCGCGCGACCTCGAGGTCTCCGCGCACGGCCGCGGCGTCGACCGCGTCGAGGGCCGCGGCGCCCGGTCCGAACGCGGCGGCGGAGCGCAGCGCGGCCGCGCGCGCGGACTCGAAGGCCAAGCGCGCGTCGGTCAAGGTGGCGCTGCTCGGTGGCGGGTCGACGATCGGCGTGCGGGCGGTCTGACCGTCTCCCGGCCGCGGCCGGGAGCCACCGCCCGCGCAGCCGGTCGCGAGGACGCCCGCGGCCAGCAGGCTGGCTGTCAGCGCAGCAAGTGGCGCGCGGACCGGCCGCCTCACTGCCCGGTGCGTCGGGCGGCGGCGCCGGCCCGGCGGCCGGCGGCCGCCGTCGGCAGGTCCCCCCGGCCGAGTCCGGCCGCGTAGGGGTCGAGGGCCCGCACGGCGGCCGCCCCCTCGTCGAGCACCCACTCGGCACACCGCGCCCGACCCCGCGCGACGAGCGACAGCCGGACCACCCAGGAGCCGTCCAGCCTGCGGTAGGCCGACCACTGAACCGTGTCCGGCTTGAGGTGCTGCGTCGATGCGAGCGCGGCCGTGACAGCAGCGCCGAGCGTCGTGGGGGAGGTGCCCGCGCGCCCCATCTGATGCGCGCCGCGGGCGACCCCGATCACCCGCTCCCGCTCGGACAGGACCGGGCCCGCGAACCGCTCCACGCGGGCCGGTGGCACGCCGGCCGCGGTGGCGACCTCGTCGACGGTCGCACCCGC
>JAABUT010002724.1_pt1 | contig 16364 bp, 19 predicted proteins | sample 5559281 | NCBI WGS metagenome assembly JAABUT01 (sample SAMN10711880, study PRJNA513359) | rock metagenome | isolation source: Antarctica rocks | place: Antarctica: Victoria Land, Ricker Hills nord | collected 2016-01-04 | reverse complement strand
TATACGCCAGTCGTGTACGCCCGGATTTTGGCGTATATACAGGGCAGATTTACCGTGGACACGTATGTACGCCGGTATATACGCGTACACGTATGTTATACGCATCCGTACATCCCAACCCTACGGCCAGTTAAGCAGTGATCGTCGTATCACATTCGTTGTAGCGCCAAGCGAGGCGTCAAACTGCAGTTTGCGACGCGAACAGCCGCTTTTCTCCCAAAACTGCAGGTTGTTTGCTGGCTCTGGTCATATCGGCACACGCGCGGAGAACGCAAGTGAGACTTTCAACTGCCGAGATAGTTTCCTGGTGACCGCCCGAAGTCGGCTCGATACAAACTGACATGGCTTTTGAATTGCCTCGAGCCGCCGAGCTTAAATGCTGTTAATGAAGGTGTGTGTTACAAGCAATACTCCTCTATTTTCGTGACGGCGTGATCTTTTGACGTCTTGTGATTATTCAATAACATAGTGTGATACAATGCAGGATCTCTCACCAAACTGATGGATGCAGGCCCTATTTAAGCCGAGCTGGAGGAGCTGGAGCTGCTGAGGATGGTGACCAGAACTGCAGAGCCTGCAGCTGCTGGACAGACCAGCCAATTTCTGCAACAGCTCGACCCAGCAAACTTTACCCCAGCTCCGAATGTGGATTTCACCTTCTGTGCTGCCCTCTTCAGGGACGCTCGAGGTACAGCATGTGTACCTAAATGAAAACAAAGAGCACCGAGCAATACATATCTTGCATTGTCAAGTCATTCATTCAGAGCCTGTTGGGTGCCCCTGTCTGTTGCAGACTAAACACTTCAGGAACATGTTAAAACACAAAAACGAGTCTGTTATCACACAGACTCAAATCTGATAGGCAGAAAATTACTTACGTCATACAGTCAATCTCATATTCATGCATCAAATGGTTTGATGAAATAGTCATGACAGTCATAAGCTGGGTGGCCTCCTTGTGCTGCAAGTGAGCTGCTTTGTGATGTCTGTCTGGTTGTACCTGCCTGCCTGCAGTTGCTGGCTATGCTGTGTTGTATCTTGCATGTTATGCTACTTATCTGCAACACATCTGGAAGTCCTTCTGCTGGGCAGCATATTCAGCTGGAATTGATGTTATTTCAGGCTCCAAGGCGCATGGCAACAACAACGACCCAGCAAATCAGCTGAATGCTGATGACTACATGCCAGGCAGCAGGGATGAGTCAACATTCACCGCAGATAGCCCCACCGATATCATGAATGCAGCTCTTCTTCATCCATGTTCAAAGACACCATGCAGCCCATGGCAGCACATCTATTGCAGCCTACAGCAGCTGCACACCGGCTACATACCAAGCCCTGGTGTGCAGCAGAAGCAATTTGTGTTTTCCAGCTCACAGCATGCTCCAGCTGGTGTGAACTCTGGTGTTTCAGCAACTGCCTCACATGCTCACAGCACAGCATCACAGCTCTTTGCAGCTATGGGTCCAGACATGGCAACGCTGATGCAGAGCAGTGCAGCTTCAACGCCTGATTACTCCATTCTGGCAGCCCAGTTGGATGTTGTAGATGCTCAGCTTTGCTCAGCTGCTATAGACCCATTTACAGGGCCCACTGCTGCAAAATCTGTTTCACCAGTCACGAAGCCAACACCGCAGGCTGCTGCAACAGCGGCATTGAGGCGTGCACAGCAGGCACACCCTGTCAGCAACACGGAGAGAAACATCTTGCATGCTCAGCTGATGCAAGCTCACAGCCTCACAGAAGCAGCTCACGAGAGCCCAAGATTAAAGGTACACACTTGATCAGCTCAGGCAGCAGCAGCAGCAGCAGCAGCAGCAGCAGCAGCAGCAGTTGTTAACAAGCAGGAGTCTGGCAGTCAAGGTCTCTCAGGACTCAACAGCCATGTTGCGGCTAAGCGCCACATGAGCCAGACTATTAGCAGGCAGCACAGGGAGGATCCATATGGTAGTGTTGCTGGTTACGTCAGGGGTAAGAAGCGCAGCAGACAGCTTGGTGGTGACCGGAATTGGATTCCTGCAGTCAAGAACCCCAAGACTGCCTCATTGCTGAAACGGCACACGGTGCCCAAGCAAGCCCACACCCCTTCAAAGCCGCTGCAAAGGTGGCTGGCACTGGCTTCACAGGCACAAAGGGTGCAAGACATTACAGCAGTGCTACCTCAGCCAATAGGCGCACAGGGAAGCATGCCAGAAGTCACAGTAGCATTGCGGAGGTGAAGGCTCCTGCCCAGAAGTCCCCCCTTTGCAGACACACCAGCAGCATCAGCCTGCCCATTGCTAAAACTGAGATGTCTGGGGGCACTGTCAATCACCACACAGGGCTGCATGCCAGGGCAGACAGTAGGGCTGCACAGATGAATGCTCCAGCTCAGCAATTCCCTGTTTGCAGAGATACCAGCAGGGTCAGCTTGCCCACTTCCCCAAATGCTGATGCCTCTGGCGATCCGAGAGAACAAACAAGCACTAGGCAGGTCAACAGTGCACTCAATGCTGACAGTGCCCCCAACGCTGACAGTAGACCCTATGCTGGGGATGTTGTCCGTCAGAGGGGAACCAAGCGAAGCACAGAGCGGAGCAGCGGCGAGGATTTGCACCCTGCAGCCAAGAGGGTCCAGGTGGCTACCTTGGTCAGGAAGTGGTGTGGGTCAAGTTTGGCAGTTGCAAGACTGGTACCTGCTGGCCTTCTCGGGTAAGCTGCCCTTGTCCTGCAATAGTTGTGATTGGGCTTACTTCATTGACAATACAAGCGTAACCATCATGATGACATTGCATGTTCTGAGTGTAATATGTTGAAGACTGACAATGACATGAAACACTTACAGTACAGCAAAGATTGAGGAGCAGAGGTGGTTGAATCAATGTGAGCACAAAGTTTGTATGGTTGTGAGCTTCACACATACTGCCCAGAAGATCAGCATCTGCAAATCTTCATGGTAACTTTGTCATAATCCTGGTCAAGCTTCTGAGCTGTAGCTATACATCTGACATTCTGTCTGGCTTGGTGGTAATTGAGCACCACATACATTGCAACCAATCTTGCAACTATGCTACAGACATTGAGTAGGACACTGTTGGCAATACAGCATGCCTGCCACTATTTATCAGGCTGTGTATGGTGTCAAGTTGTAATTCAAGTGTGCAACAGCACCTGAAATGCTATCGTAGCATCATGGTGTCATAGTCTCTGCTGCAGGTGGAGAGGCTAGATCGGCAGCAGAGGCAGCTAAAGCAAATGAACGGTACACATGTTTTTGTCAGATTCTACCATCCCAGAGCACAGGAGCCAAGGGACAGGTGAAGGTGAGTGACACATAATGACTGCTGTTCACCTGTAGACCTCACATCATGCTACTGATACACACATAATGCATTTCCCAGGATGGCTGGATCAGCAAAGGTATGCTTCAGACTGGGTGCTGTCATAGCGCTCTCAATTTCAAATTTGAAAAAACCTGCACAAGGGGCAGGTGGGGATGGATGACACATAATGACTGCTGGTTACATTCAAAACTCACACACATGTCACTGATACACATAGAATGCTCCTCATGATTGCATGTTGTTGCAGGCAACCTGCCCAAGGTCCTTGCTGACATCTGGAGTGCCCTCAACTTGGGCTGACTGCTACTCAAGCCATTTTGCCAGATCAACAGGTACAGCCACTGTGTCTCATCAACAGTTGCAATGGCACTTTACAGCATTGAGCATAATGAACACTCTCAAGAATAGGGTATCTTCTGCAACATCACCATTGCACACTGATTCTGCACTGCAATTACTTCTGCAACATCACCATTGCACACTGATTCTGCACTGCAATTACTTCTGCAACACCAGTTATGCACATTGATCCTGCACTACCACCAATTCTGCATCACTAGCTCTGCACACTGAGTCTGCACTGTCATTGTCCCAGTGAACAGCATTGAGCTACTCACACCGGGTACCCAGATATTTCTGTGATCTAGGCCACGCTCAAGCTCTGTCATATCTTGAGGGTCTGCCAAAGGTCAACCGTGTGCCAATAGCATTGAGCACTGGAGCATGGCAAGAAAGATCAACAAGACCACCACAAAGGTCTGCACTGACATGGCTCAGGAAGCTGTAAGGAAGGGGCTGGCGTGTGAATAGGCACAATGGTGGTTACGACAGGTTTACATTGTTTGTTTTGTTTAGGAGTTGCAGTTGGAACTGGTTCATAGCAGGTAAAACATACAATGCCGGTGGGGGCGTCGATCAGCTAGACTTGCACATTCTGATGCAGTTTGGTGTACCTTTTCAGATGTCTTGCAAGCTTACTACAGAGTGCTGCCAGTATGTGTATGGAGCTGCAAGGCCAGGTCTCAGTGGAGCAAGAATTTCAGACTACTGTAGCCCGCTAATTGATAGAAACAATCGCAGAGGACAAGTCAGCAGAACACAGTCTAGTATATGATTCCAGTAATGTTACACCTAATTACAAAAACATGTAATCACTGTTGCGTGCAGAGCGAATTTGTCTATTGGTGATCGCAATGAGATTGAGAGAGAGAGAGCAACAGAGAGGTATGCCCCTAGCCGTTCACTATCGGTCTCTAGCAGTACAGTTCATTTTTTGTTCTAGCGTCACAAAAGGATTAGGCTAGGGTTGACAGACACACAATAAGAGACTGTGTGTTGCAGCTAGTCCTTTGACACTCGCAAATGTTGTAGACACCCACAAACATTGGCAGTTTTTTTATAAAATGTCTTAAAGAGAGTGTCTAAGCTTGGGTCTACAACAGGTGTGGTCTATAACAGGTTTGGTCTATAACAGTATGGGGCTCATGCACCAACTCAGAGACCCTTTTGCTATAAGAAGATTACATGTAGCCTGCATCTGTAGCATTACATGATGTATGGTAAGCAAGCTATGCCCCACTTGAGCTTGTGTGAGATGATTTAAAAAACACAAATGCAGTCAAAACGTGCCAGTATCGAGACGCCCTTGATGTATCATCCTCATATATAGGGGGTGCTCTACTGTTGACATTGGATTTCTGGCTAAGCAAGAGCAGAGATATGGAGAAAGCATCCCTACGAGCTGCAGGATCTGCTAGCAGATGATAAGTCACGCTCTGCATAAACGCATGGAAAGATTGCTCTGCCTGCTCATGCTCGAACCTTGTCTTTTGGTAGTCAGCTTTTGCCTGAAGACTGTATAAAAACGACACAGACAGCGTACATGTCAGTGAAGTTATGCCCCAACCCTTGCTTTTCGCTTCATTCTGCTGGAATAGGTATGTCACCAGAGGGGCACTGGTGGCAAGCGATACAAACCAGGTGATGAAGGAGAAAACTGCGTTGATTTTTCTATTCTCGCTTGCTAAATATTTGTGCTTCTCCATCCGTGAAGGGCAGTCTTCAGAAAGCTGCCGAGTGGTAGTCCGGTACCACTCGGTCTCGGCCTGCAAGCTTAAGCCTGGGGTTGGCTGCTCAGGATGCAGCTGCAGAGGAGGCATGCCCTCCTGATTTCTTGGACCTTCTATTGCATCGCGTGCCACCTCTAGTTTACAAAAGTTTGTGAGCTCAATCAACAAGCGATGGCATGGCCTCTGCACACATGGGGGTACGGTGACTCAGAAGATCAGAAGCTGCTCGCGAAAGCACGAAACCTATACAAATGTATATTGCGCAGCTTGTTTAGTCGCTTCATTCATTCATTCATTCATTAGATTTTAAAGGTCGTTGGGGCCAACCATGACCATTGGACCAGTAGACTCATTCATTAGATTTTAAAGGTCGTTGGGGCCAACCATGATCATTGGACCAGTAGACTGAAAGTGTCAGACAAAGATACCCAAATGTTCTAAAGCACTTATGAAAACATTAATGTTCACAGCTGACGCACTCTAAGCTAAACTAAAGAGTATGTCCAGATTGTGCTGCCACCAGGGTGTTCCTATGACTGAAAGTGCTTAGGTCTGACAATGCAAATCCTTCTTCTTCTTCCTAAGCATGCTCGCTGTGTTGCTGACGTCAAGTGTTTCCTCACACAGCAGCAAATAGAGAGTGGTACAAACAAGGTAGTCCAGACGGGTGCGAAAGGTGTCGCAAAGACTCTGTTGCTGCCGTTGCGCGATGTTTTACAGGTGATCGTCCTCGTACCGACCCAGCGCCAGCAGTGTTGGTTGGCTGTTACAACATCCCGGAGTAGCCTCGTAGCGTGACCTGACGTCTTTGCATTCTTGTTCAGGGGCTGTCAAAACATGAACCAGAGTGCAAGAGGCTACACACTTGTGCCCGACAGGACGTGTACAGCCACTGTGCATCACGTACAGTCGGGCGACACCTTTTTCTCAATTGCTGATCAGTATGTTGTCAGCTTTGATGACCTCCTCAAGGCAAACGAGCACACAAACTTGGACCTTCTGGCCTTGCGACGTGGGCAGGTTCTCAACATTCCTTTGCAGCACAAGCCACGGTCAAGCTACACAGTCAGGCAGGGAGATGATCTCTGGAGAATTGCACAACTCACTGGCACGCGAATGAGCTTCATCCAAGCCGACAATCCTGATGCAATGCTGCTCACACGTGGATCTTGCTTGCGCATACGAACGTATCCCAGCTATCAAATAGAGTTTGAAAATGGCCAGATGCACTCCAGTCCAGACCTGCCGCAGGACTTGCAGCAGGATGACCACTTCAGTGAAGCTCTTACCACGCAACTTGAACTTCTGAAGCCACAAGGAAAGGCACTGTTCAAGTATCCAAGCATTGAGGCTCCTCAGCTCGAGTGTTTTGTTGAAGTACGTTGACGCACGCTGGTTGTGTTCAGTCCTCCTGACCAAGGCTGGTCAATGATGTTTTTTACCTCAACAAGCTGACTGTTTTCTGCAAACTTGTTGCAACAACAGCATGGACTGTCTCAGCAGGATTACACCGCATGCCATCATGTGTTCAAAGCGCCTCTGCATCAGCTAGCAGAGTATATGTGGAGTTTTCAAGGACATCAACAGGGAGCTGTGCAGCTTTGTAAATAGCAACTCTCCTGCTATATAGCTTGTGAGAACAGGAGCAGGGGCGTTGAACAATGTTGGTCGGACAATGTCACTGATTATAGATACCACAGTGGTTATCCTCACCATTGTTTTATCCTGTTGTAATTACCCAACCCACGTTCATGTAACATCTAGGTTGTTTGGACATACTACAGTGGACTAGCCAATGTAAATTAAGTTGCTGTAATGTGCAATGTAACTATCTTGCTTTATGACGCGCCTGGCTATGTAGGCGGCCTAGCCAGTATATATACTGCGCACTCAGTATGTGATCGAAAGCACATCGAAGGCTGAAGTTGACATATATTACTTCCGCTCTGAGCGATCAACAAGATGCCCTTTCGCCCATTTTCCAATATTCACTTTAGCCTAATCTGTGCGTGACTCACAAGGTTCGAGCATGAGCAGGCAAAGCAATCTTTCCATGCGTTTATGCAGAGTGTGACTTATCATCTGCTAGCAGATCCTGCACCTCGTAGGGATGCTTTCTCCATATATCTGCTCTTGCTTAGCCAGAATTCCAATGTCAACAGTAGAGCACCCCCTATATATGAGGATGATACATCAAGGGCGTCTCGATACTGGCACGTTTTGACTGCATTTGTGTTTTTTTGATCATCTCACACAAGCTCAAGGGGGGCATAGCTTGCTTACCATACATCATGTAATGCTACAGATACAGGCTACATGTAATCTTCTTATAGCAAAAGGGTCTCTGAGTTGGTGCATTAGCCCCATACTGTTATAGACCACACCTGTGTCAACATCAATTGTACCAGTCAACAATGGCACAAGCTGCATGAGCAACTCTGCTGTCAGACATTGCTGGTATGCATCAGCTTGTGACTCAACATACTTGAATTGCGGGCAGGTGCTGGGCTGTGATGACGAGCTGCATGCATTCAATGCATTCAACCAATTTGGTGACACTTGTGCTGATGGTACATGCCAAGTCAAGCTGAAGCGGGAAGTGATCTGATTTCTGGCCGTCATGTGGCATATTACGCGACAGGTTGCAGTACTGTGCATCACGCATCACTTTCGTGTCAGCCACTGATGACAAATGCTCTGCAGACACAATGAAGTAGTCTATTGTGCTTTGGCCGTGAGGGCTAGTGAAGGTATACTCCCCCTTGATGTCTCCTACTGTCTGTCCATTGGCTATCAGTAGCTCAGTGGACCGACACAGCTCCAGTAGCTCACAACCCCATGTGCCACTGCCCGGAAAGGTCTTGTCACAGTGACTTCTCTTGGGAATGAAGGTTTTCAGGTATGTTCCCTCATCTGGGACTTCAACATAATCCTGAAGATCAGCAAGTCTAGTGTAGTCATTGAGTTCAGCTGTTCTGGCATTCATGTCACCACACACAATAATGCACCCTCCAGCATTTTGTGCCTCTACAATATCAAGCTGCATACGCGCTGTCCAATAGTCTAGCCTCTATCTCTTGTCTCTTCTTCTTCAGAAAAAGGTCTATGACGCTCAAGCTGTCCTGCAACTCACGGATCTGTCCGAAATTGATGGTGGTAGGCGCTGTCCAGTTCTCTAGTAGGAAGAAGTTGGCCACAAGGGGAGTGCAATGCTTCAGTCATGATGCTCAAGTTGCTAGAAGCTGCTGAATCTCATATGAGCCTGGCAAGTCATGTATAGTGTGTAGCTTGTGACTTGTAAGCTTCTGGACAGTCTTTTTGTACCTGCAGGGCAACAGACTACTCTGCCTGCTGCTGTGAGCTCGGTTGCAAGTAGCTCGCCGGCACCATCCAAAGTGGTCAAATTGATGTTGATTGTGACTTCAGATGATGCACATCTGCATGTGCAGGTGCTGAAGACATCATTACTGTTACATAAGTACAGTACTTATTCATACAGGCATAATTGCTGCCTGCCTATGATACAGGCTGTGTGTTGATACAGGAGGTCATTCTCAAGGGGGTGCCATGGGACAGGGTGGTCTGGGGCATGTCGCTGCTGGTGGTTCTGCAGCTGAGCAAGCTTGTGCTGACAGACAATCATCTCAGTCATCTGCATCAGGTGAGCAACAGCTGCAACCAGCTATGTTTTGCTCACACCTTGCAGAGGTAACCAGCGACACTACATTCATGAAAGCTGCTGTCCTTCAAGCCCTATTCAGCTGTGTGTAGGCAAGACTGTGAAAACAGGGACCAGGATGATGTTCATGATATTCTGGTGTAGGAGTGCAACGACTCTGCAGTGTATGTATAATCAGGAGACATTGATTTCCTTCCAGTGTTGCTCCAAAGGCAACATCCCTGAGACGCAGCTGTCCTGTTCTGGATTTGACAGATTAACTTGACGGCAAACTTGAAGAAATCTGGCATGGTCCAACAGATGTACTGTGGTGTACAGCGTCGATTCAACCTGTCAGGATGTCAGTCTGTCAGTTGTGTGTATGCAGATCGAAGGGCTGTCTGCACTGGTTAGATTGGAGGAGCTGACAATCAAGCATAACCCCATCCTGAGACAGGTGCTGTTGAGGCCCTATGTGTGCTTCTGCTTGCCAACACTTCAGGTACGCTGGGCATCCTGCATCCTGGCTGCACTAATGTGCTGTCCTCATGTTTCGTAAGCATCTGTGTTGATTTTGCCCTGGCATGTAGACCCATTCACGGACAAGCCATGATGCTGAAGAGATCACTGAGTACATTGGCAAGTCCATTTCGCTGCAGCTTGCAAGCTTGTGAAACAAATCCTTGGTAAATGCTGGGCCAGAAACTGCTGCTGACACAGCATGTATGTTGCACCCATACCAGGATGCGACAAGCAGCATTCCACCCTGAGTCTCATGCAGCAGCATGCCTGGGATGCAGGTGTTCAACGGCCCGCAAATATTGGCCGAGGAGCATCGTCAGGCAGAGGACATGTTCCAGGCATTGCATGAGACCCGTCTTGCTGCCAGCAGTCAGCCGTTGAATCAGCTGGTGAGTGGACCGACAGGCTACACATGGATTTTGCATGACTGCAGACCAGCAGCATTATTTTTGATGTATGCATGCATGCTACTCTTGAGTCTGAATGCCGAGACAGCTCATGCAGGCTAGCATGGACTGCAGCCTCTGATGTGCTCAGCCTAGCTGGGAATCATCATCTTAAACAACGGATGCTTGGTTTGTTTGCAGCCAACAGGGTCATGGGACATTTGCAGGCTAAAGCTCTGCACATAAGACCTGATCACCCAGCAGAGGCAAAATATGCTAAGATTCAGACCAAGGGGTGCCACCATCGCATGAGACAGTGCAGCATGCTGCAGAAGCTGTATGGTAAGAACTTGTGCAGAGGGTGAAACTGTTTCACCGAACTGTAAGACTTCGAAACCCTATCAGCAAGAAGCCGGATCTAGCAAGTTTGAAGAATTATAGCCTTGCATACTTGACAGCCTGATTCAGAAAGGGTTTTCTGGGGTCCATTGACTGTTGCAGTCTACACTTTAGCTAACGCTAATCAGGTAGTTTGAGAAAGGGTGCAGATGAACGTTTTGAAGTCCAGCATCTCTCTGTCAGGGCTGAGATTCATTTCAATGAACATGCACTGCTCCTTGATACAGAGGAAGAAGTTGTTCATGTAAGCTACCGTGTCCTCGAATGTCACGAACCAGTCATGCTTAGCGATGTTGAGCTGCCTAGTCATCAGGGATTTTGCCGGGGTATTCGTCTGAAACCAACTTGGAAACCCTATCAAAGAGTCGACCGTCTACCTCTGTTGATAGTCCCCACACGTCAGCATGCAAGAGATGATTGAGGTGAGTAGCCCAACAGCCTATATTAGGATTTGGGCATGTGTAGGAGCACTATTGGCAGTGGAAGTACATCTCTCCGGACCGTCTGTACTCCACATACCCACGATGGTGGTCATGGTGGCCACCGTTCATGCACGTTCTGCCAGTACGTACGACCACACTCATAGTAGATGCGGTGGTATCATATGAAATGGGGTCCAGTGGACTCACAGTTAGAGTGCAACACATGTATGTGTTTGAAAATTTACGTGCAGCCATCAATACTAGCAGCAGACCCATTGAAAGAAGAGAAAAGACTACGCCTTTCGGCATTGATTGAAGAAAAGCCCAAGATGATATATATTGGGCTTCCCTGTAGGGTACTGCTTAATGGGAGATGAGAGTGCCATCTCATCATCTCAGGCCTGGCCTCCTTGGCCGGCAGACCCATTGACATTTGCCCCTGGCCTTAGCAAAACAGTCTCAGACCGCCCGCTACCGACGTGCACTGCGCACAATCAGTGTGTGCCTCACTGTACATGAACATGTTCATGACAAATTGACACACAGATATGTACACACAACTGTTCCTGCCAATCACGTCATTGGCACTGTGTCCTTCGTTCAACAGGCTGATGTACACTTGAGAGTGCAACCTGATTATCTTAAAAAAGGTGGCAACGTTGGGCGAACAATTCACAAACAGATCAGTTATCATACTGACACATATACTGCACTAAAAAGTTTAACGTGGCAATTGTACATTTGGACCGAACAGACATGTGCATGTCTACATCATGTGCAAACATATGTGGTGTGTTGCACAGTAAAGTATGTGTAAATTGAATCAGAGTGCAGATGCATTACTCTTTACAAACAAGTTGCCTTGCTGAAGCTGAAATTAGTAAAGCACTGGCAGGACCTTTTAACACACAGCTGGTTGTGGCTCTGGAGGACTGGAAGCTGTATGTAAACAATAGAAATTGGGCTAACAGACACATGCTGCTCATAGCTAGTAAAACGATCTGCAGTTTCTAGCTGAGACATTGACTTGAGAAGGCACAGCCCTTCTTTGGCATGTTTGTTGACGTGGCAACATGGTATATATATAGGTGCTGAACGCTGATCACAAAACAGAAAAGGATGGATAAGCTCATATCTTGAGACTTGTGCCACAGCTTGAGCACATGATTATGACACGTTGGTTGGCATGGAGTCATCTGAGCATCATTGCTGTTGTTCAAGCTGCATCAATTCCGGAGCTGCACACAGCACTACAGTGTGGCCTTCTGTACAGGTCCAACAATATTACAAGTTGGGTACAAGTACTGACCTGGACTCATCCATCAGCCCATAAGCCTGTTGGTCAAAGTGCTCTGCAAGCTGATTCCACCCTGCCTGCCAGGCATCGATAAACCTTGACTCTCACGGCTTCCATGCAGGCCTAAGGATCATGCCAACTTCTTTGCAACCACCAAGTTCTTCTCATGCCTAGATCTGGCTGAATCACAAGAGCTGCTTGAGGCCTCTCAGATGGTACGTCATGGCATGCATACATGCATGCATGCATGCAAGTGTTTGTTTTGTCACTTGTGCTGCCATCAATGCCTAGATGCTGACAGCCTGTTTCTGTCTGTGAGCAGTCTTCTGGCTGCAGAAACAGGTACGCCGCAGTGCTTCTATGGTGTGAGCTTGTGTAACTGCTGCTACTCTTGTGCCCACGTGTGTGCAAGGTCAGTCTTATCTAAACATGCACAGAGCAAAGTTTGTTAAGGTAAGATATGCTGTTGAAGGTGGCGGTCCAGCCAAATGAAACCCTGTTTGAGACAGGAGATGACAGCAGCAGTGACATTTTCATTGTGCTGGAAGGAGCCATTGGTGTGCACATGCATGATGGTGACAAGCTGATGCACACCAACACCCTCAGACCTGGAGAGAGTGTTGGGGATGTGGACATCTTGGATGGTGTGCAACCTCGTCAGCAACTACATGCCTGCCCTTTGTGCTTTCAGAGACTATATTGACAAACAAACTACTCTTGTATGTCAATGCTGTTCGACGCTCTTCATTAGTATGCTCAGCACCGATGAGCTTGCCAGTATATCAGCTTGCACAAGTTGTTCTTCAATGCTGTTTGGTGCTGCTTGCTGCTGTGGATATTCTGGACCATCTCATGCGCAGCTTCTGCTGTTATAGGCTTTTGTCCATTGGCCTTCCAGCACCAACTCCACAACATTTGGTATCCTGACCAAGCAGCACAATGCATTGTATCACAAACCTTTTGCTGACTCCCGCCATGGGCCTCCAGAGTGTTTCGGTGCAGCAGGTCACATCAGAAGAGCGGTCCTTGGCAGCAGCCATGAGATGGCAAGATGAGCTGACAAGTAGGGGCTGCCTGCCTCCTCCAGACCAGCCCCAGACCTCCCTTCTAAGCCTTGCTAGCCTGGAGCCTGGCCAGCTGGCTTTGTTGCAGAGAGCTGACAGCAAGCACTTGTCATCAGCAGCTGCTGTGCAAGCATTGGCATCGGACCCTTTGAACAGTCCAACACCTGAGCAGCACGGCACCAGATTTGCAAGCAATGCAGTAGTAGAGCCTGCTTGCCAAGCTGGGCAGAAATGATGCCTTTGTTGATCAGCAGAATGATGCATCTGTGCAGATCTTGCACACGTCCATCAGGGCTCGTAGTGCTGAAGCAGAAGCACGTCAGCAGCTGAGTGCTAATGCGCCATTGCCATCTAGCAGAGCAGGATTTACAGGCCTTGAGAGCAGACAGCCCGATGTTGCTTATGGCAATGCACAGCTTGCCCGACTACCATCTGCCAAAGGGCACTGCCTTTCAAGCTACCCTATCAGCACCTTCGGCAGGCCTCAGTCCTCAGTAAAGCACCCTTCTACTCCGGGGGACTGCCTAGCGGGCTGTCCAGCTCCCACTTGCTGTCAGTCAGGCCACTGAGTATGCAAGGACAGAGGCCTGCTACTGTCCTTGGAAACGCTACTTCTCACAACACCTCTGAAGTCCAAGACAGAGACACCAGACTTGCCCAGACTGACTCCATGCACCCTGTTGTCCTGGAGCGAAGCACTCAGCAGTCATTGAAGTCAGCATCCAGCAACCCACCTGATGAGATGACTACGTCAGTAGAGCAGCAACGGGCTGCTGCTGATCAGCTGGCGTCGGCCACAAGCTCCACCAGTTTCAGTGTAGCTGACAAAGATTCATGGCAGCGGCTTGCTAGTCCGGCTTCTTTTGCACAGATGCACAAGGCAAATCTTGGGTCGCCAGCTGCATCTGCTCAACATGCTATTCCAGAGCGCCTGCTGTCAAGCAAACAGGCATCGGCACTTTTGTCTGGGATTCCACCCAACATAAGGGCTGCTAGGATGAAGCAGCAAGAGTCCCTCTTGCAGCCAGCTGAGTTTGAGGCAGTTACAGCTTTTGCTGAGTGGATGGGCTCCTATTTGAGAGCATTTCAACAATGTATGTTGAGTGTGCATGCATCTACTTCAAAACCCTTTGGCAGGCATGGTGAGCTAAGCACCAGGAGGCAGCAAGGTCTCACATCATGCCAAGTGCCAAACAGTTGAACTGCACTGTACATGAAGCCATCACTCTGAGTATTGTGAAATGCACGGCTACTCGGAGCTTGATTGATGCGCCTAATACCTGCTGTTCCAGCAGTAGTAATATTTCAAACTAATGAGCAGACCTATGAGTGATATGCCAGTTCTGAATTATGATGTGCTGCAGAGGCCTGGCAAGGTGCCAGTGATCTGCTATGCATTGGGCAGGGCCAGCAGCCCACACAGGGCATTACCTCGATGTGCCCTCCTGCAGAGGATGAAAGCCCGTCACCTGCCTCACCGCAGCTGCAGCAGCCTGGAGCCTCTGCTGAGCTTGTGGACAGGTATCAGTTCCACATCACTGGAGACGCAATGGATGCCTTGCCGTCCCCTGTTTGTGCCTCTGCACAGATATTTTGCTTAAATTTGCAGATATGCTGTGCGCAAGGAGTAATGTACAGCGTACAGTTCAGTGACAGTGGTAACGCCGTGTCTTTCTGGCATCGTGTGGACTGAGCACTGCTGGGATCCAGCCCTCGAGATCCTGGTAGCTAGTATCAATGAATCCAACACATGCTTGAGGTGGTAATATGCTAATGCGGCTTCTACCTCTGTGATGGACTCGTCTGTGTATTGTTGTATTCTGTCCAGGTCTCTTGCCACGTCACTCAGATCAGAAACAATCCAACCGTAGCTTGTAGTAGGGACGTAGTTAGGCATTCACCTTGTACTGAGGAGTGAAGAGGCACAAGTTTATGATGTCTAGCAGAACGCGAATGCGGACTTTATCCTCTGGATCTAGGGTATTCAAGCTCGTTGTGTTTATTATCCCCTTTAGGGCCGCAACGATCTGTGGTCCCTGCATTTTTGTGGGGATTCCTAGTCCAATAATGCGAACGCCAGGCCGTTGATAGTATCTACCAGGTCTAGCAACTCTTCCTCGTCAATCACGGATTATGCTTTATCTTGTAAATCCACCAGCTGTCGGACTGCTAATTTTAGGTGCTTCAGCAGGTTTTCGTACGCCGTAGCCATGAAATTGCAGAAACTACAGGGTTTTGTCAAGGTTCTGCAGGGCTACAGTACTCTGTGCACAGAAAAACCTAGAGTTATGTCAGCATTAGTAAACTGTGACATAATGCAGATAATCCTTGAGCCGATTTCTGCAGTATTCTGCCCCAGACTCTGCAGCATCTAGTATAGATCACTTTAGCATCAGGCCTAGATGATCTATGGATGAGGCCTAGATGACTGTAGGCTCTAACCCACAGCTGTAGGATCTGCGTGCAGAAGAGGAATAGTCTGGGTATAGAGTTCTGTAGGTCTAGGGCTGCAGAAATAGCTTCTAGAAATTTCTGGATTATGATAGAGTTTAGTCATGATCTACAGATTATCAGTCATAATCCACTAATCCCACCACTCGTCGCAACATTTAAGGGCAAGCAGGTAGGGTCAGGTGTGTGGGTCAGGTTATATTAGGGTTCATTGTACCACCTGCCATTCAAAAGCTTTTACCCTAGCCTGTTTTTCCTGTTTTCCCCCACACACTAGGGAGAGGTGGTACAATGGTACAAAGGAATTAGGTACTGCTTAAGTACTAGAATTGTTATATAGGATGTGAATTAGGGTGGTACAAAGGAATTAGGCAGTGCAATTAGCATGAATTAGCCTGACAGATGGGACCTGCATTTTCAAAGTTTAAAACACTGCTTACTAATGAAGGCCCTTTTGTAAGCATTACTCACACACTTACCCTACATGCTTATGAACATTTCCTGACATAGTGCAGAGAAAACCCTAATGTCAGTAGTCAGTCACGCAAATATATCTATGCGTGATCCCGAAACAAAAGGTTGAGCACCCCTAAAGGGAACCTTAAAACCCCCTGATCTTAACCGTCTTTTGGGCTTTTGGGATTTCAATAGTTACCGCTGTACAGTTGAGCTGAAACCACAGACGCTGATCCAACGAATATTGCCTTCCGGGGACGTCCGAATCCCCAGAGCAAACGAATTTTAGCGGTTCCAAACGAAGTGGCTGGTTTGTG
>JAABUT010002723.1_pt1 | contig 16374 bp, 14 predicted proteins | sample 5559281 | NCBI WGS metagenome assembly JAABUT01 (sample SAMN10711880, study PRJNA513359) | rock metagenome | isolation source: Antarctica rocks | place: Antarctica: Victoria Land, Ricker Hills nord | collected 2016-01-04 | reverse complement strand
CTGATATAACGCTGACGACGACGAATTTATGAACGCTCAAGAGATGATTGACGACTTTCATATCAAATATTCAAGAAAAGCGCACTAAGAAACAACATTCATGCGAACATGAATAGTCAAGAAGAGAGAGTAATGTCACGATTCTAGTCTTCGTCTATTCTTCAACTAGTCTTCGCCTGATTTCATTCTAATCGAGTCTAGCACAGAGCTGAGAAACACACATATAAGAATCGAGTTCTTTTCTGTAGATACTTTTCTTTCTTAGCATTTATCTATTAGTTAAATGACATCTCTATGACTCGCTTTAGATTGATCTCTAATATTATTTATCAAAATTTCTTAGAACTGACTTTGTACAAAAACATCATCAATTCATGTCTCATTGTCAAACACTCAATGAATCTCTGAAAGTCTTTACTCTCTGAAATATCAAAAATGTAAAGCAGCTACAACACTGAGTCAAACAAGATTCAGAAGTTTTTCTAGAAAATTTAAACAATCTTTGAACTCAACAAGATCTAAATGTAAAAGCTTGTGAGTTATTTGATAAAATACTCAGCAAACAAATATGAAAGACTTGTTTCGAAGAAATTGATTAAGCAAAAAAATGATTGAATCTAAATTTTAAAAAGCTTTAAGATCAGATGATGAAATTACAACATCAACTGCAATTGACTAAAAAAGATACTTCTACTTCTTTCATCATGTTCAATTCATTCAAGCAATCTCAAAAGCTTTCAAATTCATCTCTATTTACTGATGAAACAGAATCTTTCTGAGATGATTAACAAGAAAAGATTCATGACAAGCTAAAGATCAACGTTGATCATTTCAATACTGATAGAATCATACTGATTTATATTTACTTCAGAATTAATGAAAACGCAGTCAAAGTTACTTTAGCTTGATGTCAACATGATTTATTGAATTTTTATAAAATGATCAATGATTTGTTAAATGAACTTGCTCAGCTATATGATGATCTTGACAAAGAGACAAACTTTCAAAGAAAATATGCTAATCTCATTTATGTTACGATTCTAGCTACGCATCTATGTTGATAGCTATGTTGATGACTATGTTGATGACTATGTTTCTGACTATCGTTGATCGCTCGTCACTAGACTATCGAGTTATTTCAAAGTCAACTCTATTCAGAGTTAGCTTATGTTTTTCTGAGTCATATAGATAGTTGATTCTTTTCTTCTAGATACTTTTCTTTCTTAGCATTTATATACTCGTTACATTAAACTCATATGACTCGCTCTATGCTGATTTCTAACATTATATAAATGCTTCTTTGTTACAGGCGAAGTGAAATAATCTGCATCGATTCTCGAGTGCTTCTGTCGATTCTTCAACTCACTATCGACATTTGATCTAGTCGACTTGCAATCGTCAGCAGCACTCATCTTTCTTCTCTCGTGAGCTGATTCAGCGAGAATAAACAAAAGATTCGAACTCGTGCGCTGATCAGCGAGTATAAACAAACGATCGAAATCATTCGACTAGATCAAAGATCAGCGAATTAATCGTTCATTCAGATTTGCAAGAGATTCTTCGAATTTGTTGAACAATCAAACGAGATCAGTCTATGACTGCGTGAAGTCTCTACTTCAAAGAGCAATCAAAGAGATCAGTCTAGAACTGCGTGAAGTCTCTATCTTGATGAGCAAATCTCAACAGTGAGTCTGCTTCAATGACACTCATCGTCAATGCAATGACTCATCTACTCTCATCGTTCTACCCATCAGTGAATCGATTCGCCTACTCGTTCATGTGCAACTAGTGAGCCTGCTACAATGACATGATAATGTCTTCAACAACAAGCAAATCTTTAAGCTTGTTTCTATATCGAAACTCTCAGTGAGTCTGCTTCAATGACATCGTCAATGCGATGATCTTCTCATCGCTCTACCTATCAGTGAATCGATTCGCCTATCAGTTCACATGCAACTAGTGAGTCTGCTTCAATAACACGTTCGATAGTGAGTCTGCTACAAGAACAGATAACGATTGATCTCTTGATTGAGTCGATCAACGAACGAAACAAGCTCTACTATGTAGTAGATCTGAATCAGAAGTGAGTCTGCTTCAATGACATGATCAATGCAATGATCTATCTACTCACATCGCTCTACCTATCAGTAAATCAACCTACCTCGAGTTTCTGTTCAACTAGTGAGTCTGCTTCAATGACATTGTCAATGCGATGATCTTCTCATCGCTCTACCTACCAGTGAATCGATTCATCTATCAGTTTACATGCAACTAGTGAGTCTGCTTCAATGACACTTCTACCTCGCATAGTGAGTCTGCTACAATAGGCATTTCGATTCTACACAAGGCTAAGAAAATACATTCATGCAAACATGAATCGTTGAAGAAAGAAAGTACTGTTACGATTCTAGCTACGCATCTATGTTGATAGCTATGTTGATGACTATGTCGATGACTATGTTCATGACTATCGTCGATTGCTCGTCACTAGACTATCGAATTGTTTCGAAGTCAACCCTATTCAGAATTAGCTTATGTTTCTCTGAGTCATATAGATAGTCGACTCTTTCCTTCTAGATACTTTTCTTCCTTAGCATTTATATACTCGTTACATTACACTCATATGACTCACTCTATGCTGATCTCTAACAATTTAAGAAAAGAGCAAATTTAATGATTTTTATTCAATGTTTCAACATCTGTTCTTCTATTTAAAATATCACGAAAAGCAATTGATCATTAATTTACAAAACAAGATAGTTTATTATCTTCATGCAGCTTGAAGTAGTCAGCTGATTCAGTCAGAATCTTTCAATGAAATTCATAGTTATTTGATTCATTTGAACAATGAGCATTGAGTCATGAAGAACATCAAAGAAAAGAAATTCTTAATCAAAGTCAGAAAGCAAGTCATCTTTGCTGAAAAACAAGATTCATTGAATCTCTATAGAAAAATCAAAGTCACTACTTTCATTGATCATTCAAAGTTGCATGACGCAATTTTAACTAACGTCAAAAACATCAATCTACAAGCTGAAATCTGTTTCATCTGTCATAAATCAAGTCATACTTCTAAAGAGTGCTTTGACAGATTGAGAATCAATGCATTAAAAGATGACAAGTTTGATCAATTTACATTGAACTTTGAGTTTGATTCTGATTCAAAAAACTAATTATTTCTTTCAGAATTATTAAAGAGATAGAAATTATATCTTTGTGCAGTCAAATCAAAGTTCTATTGAAAGAAAACTATTTTGAAAAATCATTTCTGATCAATGTTTCTCTTATCTCTCAGAGCAATTCTTTCAACCTTCGCTCTTTGATAGATAGTGATTTCATCATCTACATGCTGATACATGACAAGCTAGTCAATAAAATATGTCAGAAACTTGAAATACAATTTATATTATTAGCAAAAGAGAAGTTAATACGAGACTATGATGAAAAGCTAGCTAGAAAGACTATTACTCATAAGATTTTATTCAATCTCACGATCAAAAGTCATAAGAAATTGACTATGTCAATGCTGATAGCTGATATTGAGCATCATGAAGCTATATTAAGCAAACTCTGAATGAATAAAAATGAAATATTATTGAACATGAGACATGATACTATCGTATTTTCTGATCAATTAAATATTTCTATTTTGATTTTTTGATCTCGTCAAATACAAAACACTTAAGTTGATCATAATCAACTTTAATCTCTTCAGCAGCTTATAGCAATGTTTCTAAGATGCTTAAGCATTTCATTTCATTCATTTAGAAAGAGTCATTCTCGATTTAAAACATAAATGTTGTTTCTTTTTAAGCATTAGTAAAATGAAAAAAGAAGAATCAGACAGAGATTTTTGCTATGTTCATTGAAGACATCAAGAGAAAAATTATCTACAATACTCAATGCAAACTAAATGTCATAAACATCTTCTTAATTGATGAAATGACTCAGAATCTAGAAGATATTAAAGTCAAGCTATCATTGAAATATTAGAATTTTCTAGATGTCTTTGATTGAGTTCAAGCAAACAAGCTATCGTCTCATCATTTGTATGATCATAAAATAAAGTTTACTAGTGACGTAACATCATCTTGCTATCAAGTATATTGAATGTCTCTTTACAAGCTTCAGAAAGTAAAGAAATATATGAATAAACTGATCATCAAGTTGAGTTTCAATATTAATCTTCTGACTCAACTCAAGTACTTGATATCAATCTTCTGATTCAACTCAAATACTTGATTTCAACATTTTGACTTGATCTGATATTGACTTCAAGTTGATACTCGATTTGAGTTCTCAACTCAACTCATCAAGAAATCGAAAATGACATCAAGAGAGCTAAATATAGAAATTTTTTCGATTTTTCGCCTTTGCATTATCTTTTTGCATTATCTTTTTGATAGAAAGTCATAAAGAAAAACATGAAGAGAAACATGAAGATCTTTTGATAGAAAGCTTTGATAGAGAACTATGATAGAAAGTCATAATAAAATATCTATCTATTTATCTTCATGTCTTGATGAATCGAGTTGAGAATTTCAATTCAATACTCAATTTCAATTCTCTGACTCAACTTAAATACTTGAGTTAAACATCTCAATTCAACTCAAATACTTAAGTCAAGAATTCTGACTTAAATTGAGTCTTGATGAGTCAAGTACTCGACTTGACGTGATCAATCTATATATGAACGAGAATCTTTTCAAAGAATTTATAATCTTTAGCAAAGCTTCGTATTTCTCATTTATTCTATTCATCTTGAAAGCAAATAAAGATCTACGATTTTGCGTTAACTATCAAAAGCTCAATGCTATTATTAAAAGAAATCACTATTTTCTATTGCTCATAAATGAAGTAATTGACAAAATAGTTGATTGCAAACATCTGACTTGATTGAATATCATTTCAACGTTCAACAAACTACAAATGCATTCTGATAGTGAGAACTACACTATCTTTATTATCGTGTTAGAAGTGTATAAGTCAAAAGTGTTACTCTTTGAACTTATCAATAATTTTATCTTGTTTCAGCAGTATATGAATGATGTTTTTTGAAACTTTTTAAATGACTTTTGTTAAGTTTATCTAGACAACATTCTGATCTACAGCAAAACTCAATGAGAACATCAACAACATGTCAAGATGATATTAAATCATTTATGAGAAGTTGATCTACAAGTAAATATTTGAAAGTGCAAATTCAACGTAGAAGAAACTGTCTTCTTAGAAGTCATAGTTTCAGAACAAAATCTTTGTATGAATTTTATCAAAGTGAAAGTTATAGTCAACTGAATTACATTGATTAATCTAAAAGAAGTTTAGAGCTTCGTGAGATTTGTTAACTTCTATCATCATTTCATTAAGAACTTCTTGAAGTTAGTCAAATCATTCACTCAGTTGACTAGAAAGAACACATCTTTTGTATGAAATGAAGTCTGTGTTCAAGCTTTCAATGATTTAAAGAAACAAGTCAGCTCGATCTCAGTACTACGACATTTTAATTTCAAACGACAAACTATTTTAGAAATCAATGCATCTGACTACGTCAAAGATGAAATTCTATCACAGTATAATGATGAGAAAGTTCTTTATTCAATAGCTTTCTACAGCAAGAGCATGATTCTCGCTGAATGCAATTATCTTATTTATGACAAGAAATTGCTAATCATTATTTAATGTTTCAAACATTGAAGACTTGAGCTTGAATGCATTAAACTACTCATTTAAATATTCATTAATCATTAAACTTTGAAGATCTTTATGAAAAATAAACAGTTGACTTGACATCAAGTCAATTATCTAGACATTTTATTTAAGTTCAACTTTCAGATTATATTTTGATCAGGCAAAATAAATATTAAAGTCAATGCTTTAATCAGAATGTCTTTAATCGACATCTTTGAATCAACTCAGCGTATTAAAGATTGCTATCAGATCATTCTGATACTCAATAAAGTAAATATTCTAACTATTGAATCTGAAGTTAATTTTTATCAGCAAGTAAAAGATGTTAACAAGACAAATGAGCTTTGCAATGAGTATAAATAAGTTATAAGCGAAAACAAGCTTAAGTTACATAGCACTGAATTGAAGCACTGCAAGATCATTAACAACATTCTGTTCAGAAAAGATCTACTATGAGTTTCTGAGAATATGCATATGAAATTGCTAAAGAAAATTCATGATCAGTCTTTCATCTTTCACTCTGACAATTGAAAAACTATTGATTTAGTTCAACGTTTTTACTATTGATCAGATCATTGAGCAACAATTAAATGTTACATTCAAAACTATTATGTTTATCAACAAAGCAAGACATTTAGAAATAGCATCAATGAACTTCTTCATTCTTTATCAATTTCACAGAAATGCTGAAAAGATATAACTATAAACTTCATCATTGAGTTACTTTTATCAAAAGATTATAACATCATTTGCATAATCATATATTGTTTCATCAAGAAACGTCACTATATCTTCTGTTATTGAGAAGACAATGACATCTCAGTTGAAGAAATGATTTGAATTATGCTATGAAACATTTATCAACTTCATGATTTATCTAGTTCTATTGTTTTGAACAAAGACTTTCAATTTATATCAATCATGTGAAAGAGTCTTTGTAAGTAACTAAAGATCACAGCTAGTTTATTAATAACTTATCATTCTGAGATTAATGATCAATCGAAATAAGCTAATCAAGATGTTGAATGAGAACTAAGAATCTACTGCAATTACATGCAGAATGACTGAGCAAAATGACTATCAATGATAGAATTCAGCGAGAATTTTAATATCTTCTCAATCATTTTAATGACTTTGTTCTACTTCAATAAGAGTTTTCACTTATGAATGAGTTTTAATTCAGATATGACTGATTATGAAACTACTCATAAGCGTCTTAAAGCTAGAAAAGCAAATGATATTATCATTTGAATGAAAGAGCTTCTTATCTTTGATCATCAGCAATTGAAAAAGACAAAGCAGATCATCGAAACTCAGATCAATAAACATATATGAGATGTCATTTATGAAGTAAATGACTGAGTTTAATTATTCTTCAGAAACATCAAAACAACAAGATCATGCAAAGATTTGAAAAATAAACAGCTAGAACTTTATTAAATCACTGTCAAAGTTGAGATCTTCTATCATTTTCATTTATTGATAAGCATGAAGCATCTGCATTCAATGTTCAGTTCAAAGCTACTGCAATTATATTCAGAAGACTTTCTATCAGAACAACATTCAGAATCACTCAGATTAATCACTATTAAAGACGATGAACATTGAAAAATAGATGATATATTGAATTTCAGACGTTATCAAGATTGAATACAGTACAAAGTCAAATGAAAAGATTTAAATAGAAACAATGAATGATACTATGTCAATAAAGAAAAATTCAATGACTCAGAGAAAGTTTTGAATAAATTTCATAAACTATATTCAAACAAATCGCGCTAAATATTGAAATAACTATCAACAGAAGTGAGCAAATGAACTATATTCATATGAACATGAATTTTCAAAGAGAAAAGTAATGTTACGAAGCATATCAAGACTGAACAAGACTGAAGCTTTAATCAATTCATAATGCACGCTAGCAAGTACTTTGCATAATGATTAAAACTAGTCAATGATCTAGTTGAGATCTGATCTAGATCTGACTCAAATTTAACTCAAATATGACTCAGCATCTTTTTTCTTCTTTAGCATCTTTTAATCAGCTTCTATTGTTTTTTAGATAAACACACTTTTTTGTGTTACGAATGATCAACAGATTTCTATGACAAACACATTTCTTTGTGTCATAAACATCTTTTAAATCAACATCTTTCTTGTGTTTTAACACGTCTTCTTTGAGACTAACGTCAATCTGAGTAACTATTATATAAAGCATGTTCTTCTTGTCTTTTGTATTTTCTTTCTTCTGTATTCTTAAAGTCTTAGTTATAACTATCTTTATAGATCAAACATTCTAGTCATGCATGCACTCTGATTAGTTTTTAGACATGATCTCAACATAAAAGAACAACATCTGCAATCTATTTCAATGATGAATGAGTACAGATCATGATAACTATGTTAAAAAATGATCAACAAAAGCTTAAAGAATTTTCGTTAGCGAAATGTATGCTGCAAAATGATTGAGTTTACTATAAAGATAAACTATTGATACTTGAAGATTAGACTGATTGCATCAAGTCAAGTACTCAAGTTTAAGTCGAGTACTCAATTCATCAAGACTCAATTTAAGTCAGAATTCTTGACTTAAGTATTCAAGTTGAATTTAAATGTTCAACTTAAGTATTTAAGTTAAGTCAGAGAATTGAAATCAAGTATTGACTTGAAATTCTCGATTCAACTCATCAAGACATGAAGATAAATAAATAAATATTTTATTATGACTTTCTATCATAGCTCTTTATCAAAGCTTTCTATCAAATGATCTTCATGTTTCTCTTCATGTTTTTCTTTATGACTTTCTATCAAAAAGATAATGCAAAAAGATAATGCAAAGACGAAAAATCAGGAAAATTTCTATATTTAGCTTTCTTAACGTCATTTTTGATTTTTTGATTTTTTGAGTTGAGAATTCAAATTGAGTATCAACTTAAAGTCAATATCAGATTAAGTCAGAATGTTGAAATCAAGTATTTAAGTTAAGTCAGAAGATTGATATTGAGTACTTGAGTTGAGTCAGAAGATTAATATCAAAACTCAATTTGATGATCAGTTTATTAAAAATAAGAAACTGTGACTACGTCTGCTTCAATTAAGTCATGACATGTTTATTGCAAATCATTCAGAAAGAGTCAAGATTTACAAAATACTCAGTCATCATTATTACTGACTCAAAATGATCAAAACAGTAACTCACTTTGTACATAATTATTATTTATGCTCTGAAGTGAAAATTTCTAAAGAAAAATATCAGAGAGTTTTGAAGTTTCTTGATATACTCAATCATCACTGAAAAGACATAGTCATGAATTTTATCATGACAGTATCTGAAAGTAAGAATCTGAACGAAAATTCAACAATCAATATTCTGATAGTCGTGAACAAATTATTTAAACAAGTGCATTATGAATCTATGAGTGAAATTACAGTTCTAGATACAGCTTGAGTCTTTTATCATGCAATATGAAAACATCATGAATTATTTGATTCAATTGTCTTGAATCATGAAACTCAGTTTATTAATTACTTTTAAGATGAACTTTGTATTTGATTGAAGATTCAAGCTCAATTATCAACTGTATTTCACTCAGAAATGAATGATTAAATCAAGAACATCAATGATATTTTGAAACAATATCTTCAAGTCTTCATGTTCTTTATGCAGAATAACTGAGCTGCATAACTGTCATCAGCTGAATTTGTCATCAACAATCACTTCTTTAAAAGCACTCAATGCACGTCGTTTCTAACTAATTTCAAACAACATTCATGAATGAGATTGAAATCAAAGAAGATTCAGAACTTTCAGAAGAACATTATTGAATACTTGAAATGAATACATGTTAATCTGTTTATTCAGAAAATGAATTAAATCAATGAAATTCTGCAAGAACAAATGATCTTAGCTTAAGCATATCAGAAACAATTTATTAATGTTCATTGATAACATGCTCTTAAGTATGCAATTGATAATATAATTTAATTAAATGCTTGCAATTTGATGATTCATTGACTCAGCAAGAAGTTATTTAATAAATTCAAGAAATTTTTCAAAATCATCAAAATTGTTAATTCTCATTCTTATCAACTAAAGTTGTTTAATAATTGATTTTATTTCGATGTCTTTCATACTTATTTACTTCATTCTGTGATCAATGATCTTTTATCTGAATAAATATCTTTTGCGTCGTTTTTAATAGTCTTCATTGAAGAAGTGCTTAGCTGAAAAATAAACAAAATATTAAACTTTTGAGTAAAGAACTCTCAGCTAGAGTATTTAATTAAGTGAACTGAGATAGAAGAAAACAGTTGAGTAAAGTTTGCGAATGTGATAAATGTCATCAAAGTCATGAACGTTTATCACGCTTGAAATTTTGATCATTCAAATAAGAATTCATGAATCACTTACGTGCAAGAAAGCAATGACTCTGAATATAAGTCAGAAAATTAAAAGTCTTGCAAAAGCTTCAACTTCAAAAAGAGAATTTATTGTCATGATTTTAGCATGTGTTACTTAAAAAAATGTTGAGAAAAGAGATGTTAAATCACTTAAATGATGTTGAACAATATTATAAATGATAATAAATGTAAGATTATCAGTGATGTTATAAAAATCTTTTGATACAAATGATACTCAGCGTTCATGAAATATAAGAATCTCTGAATGATTTTTTTCTTTTCTTTCTTCTTCGTGCAACGTCTTGTATTTAAAATTTAGTTATTAGAATTTCATTCTGATTTCATTCAGCTCTCAGTTTGTAATAAAAACATTCTACATTCAATAATTTTCTACAGCAAAAACATGATTTTCGCAAAATGCAACTACGAAATCTATGACAAGAAATTGTTGATCATTATTTGCTGCTTGAAGCATTAATGTTCTGAATTGAAATGTACAGATATTTTGATTAAGATCTTCATCAATCATCTGAATTTAAAGTACTTCATGATGATCAAAAAACTGATCAAATGACAGACTAAATAAGCTGAAAAGTTATCTGAATATAACTTCAAGATCATATATCAGTCAAAAAAACAGAATTTAAAAGTTAACATGTTGATCAGAATGTCAAACATCAAGTCAATTAAAGCAAATGATGATTGAAAGTTATATCAGCATTAAATGCTATTATCAGAAAATAAGTTTGAATTGCAGTCAATAAAAGTTAATCAAGAAGATGATCAGAAAGTTGATCAAGATTTGACTCAGATTTTGCTCAAATTTGACTCAGAATTTGACTCAGATTCAAAACTTAAATCAAAAGTTAATTAAAATTTAATTAAAAAGATGATTTTTATTCAGAATCAAATTATAGTTGAAAATCAAATGAATTAACTGTGCTTTGATATTCAAATAGTTATGAAACAGAACAGAAAAACTTGTCAAGATATTGATTTAAACAATTGCAAAGTACTTGATGTACTACTTTGAAAATAAATTAATCATCAAGTTGAGTTTCAATATCAATCTTCTGACTCAACTCAAGTACTTGATATCAATCTTCTGACTCAACTTAAATACTTGATTTCAACATTCTGACTCAATCTGATATCAATCTTGAGTCAATACTCGATTCAAGTTCTCAACTCAATTCATCAAGAAATTGAAAATGACATTAAATGTCAAGATTTACTATTTTTAAATTTATTATGTCATTATATTTGAAAGACTTACGTGAAACAAATGAATCTATTTCTCTTCTCATTGTTTGCATTATCTTGTTGCATTATCAGACATTCAGATAAATATTAGTAGTACTTTGCTTCATGTTTTGATGAGTCGAATCGAGAATTTTGAATCAATACTCAATTTCAATCTTCTGATTCAACTTAAATACTCAAGTCAAATTTTCTGACTTAACTTAAATACTTAAGTTAAGAATTCTGACTTGAATCAAGTCTTATGTTGAGATTGTGCCTAGATCATTCAATCAAAGAGACTCAGAGCTGATATGTATGTATTGTTCTTTAGAGATAGCTATAACAAGACATTAAGAATACAGAAGAGAAAGAGTGCAAGCTCTTTTATAAATAATGACTTGAGACTGCGCTAGACTCAATACAGATGTGATGTAATAGATCAAATGTGTTTGTCTAAAAGAATGATGAAAGAAGTGAATGAAGAAAGTGCTGAACAACGAGAAGAAGTGCTGAGAATGACTCGAAGAAGTGCGCTAGATTCAAACTAGGCATAGCATCATGACTTGTTCTAATCAAATTGATTAGAATTAGATCTGAACTCTGATCGATTCAGACATGTTCATAACATTACTTCTTTCTTTGAACATTCATGTTTGCATGAATAGAAAAGAAATAAAAGCAAAAAAATTCATCGTGTTTTCAATTTAGTGCAACTTATTCAAGTATAGCTTGTGAAATTTATTCAGAACTTTCTTCGAGTCATCGAATTTTTCTTTATCGACATAGTATCGTTCGTCGTCACGATTTATCTCGATTCATTTGATCTTGTATTGTAATCTTTCTCTATATCGTCTGAAGTTCAATATATTGTCTACTTTTCAGTGCTTTTCATTCTCTTCAATGATCATCAATTTAAAGAACTCAGAATGTTGTTCTGATAAAGAGTCGTTTGATGAAGTTCGTAGATACTTCAAGCTGAACACTGAATGTATATGCTTCATGCTTCTAGATAGCTGAAGACGATAGAAGATTTCAACTTTGACTGTGATTGAATAGAGATCGAGCTGCTTGTCTTTTAAATCTTTGCATGATCTAGTGATTTTGATGTTTTCGAAGACTAATCAAACTTAATCATTTACTTCATAGATGACGTCTCGTCTATGCTTGTTCATCTGAGCTTCAATAATCTGCTTGATCTTTTTCAATTGTTGATGATTGAAGATAAGAAGTTCGCTCATTTGAATGACAATGTCATTGATCTTTCTAGTCTCAATATGTTGACGAGTCATTTTATAATCAGTCGTATCTGAATCGAAACTCATTCGAGAATGAAAGTCTTTATTGAAGTAGAAAAAGATCATCAAGATAGTCAAGAATGTATTGAAATTATCACTGAATTTCATCATTGAAAGTCATTTAGCTCAGTCATTCTGCATGTAATTGCAGTAGATTTGAAGTTCGCGTTCAACATCTTGATTAGCTCGTTTCGACTGATCATCGATCTCTGAATGATAGACTGTTGATAAATTGACTTTGATCTTCAGTCATTTACAAAGACTTTGTCACATGATCAATATGAACTGAAAGTCTCTATTCAAAATGATAGAACTGAGTAGATCATGAAGTTAATAGACGTTTCATAGCATGATTCATACTGTTTCTTCGATTGAGATGTCATCATCTTCTCAATGACAGAGAACATAGTGATGTTCTTTGAAGAGACGACATATGATCGTGCAAATGATGTTATAGTTTTTCGATAGAAATAGCTCAGTGATGAAGTTCATAGCTATATCTTGTCAACGCTGCTGAGAGATCAATAGAGACTGAAGCAAATCATTTGTATCATCTTGAGATGCTTTGCTTTGCTGACAAACATGACAGTTTCGAATGTATTGTTGAATAGTTGCTCGATGATCTAATCAATAGTAGAAGCGTTGAACTAGATCAATCGTTCATTTAATGTCAGAATGCAAGATTGATGATTGATTGTGAATCTTTCAAAGCAATTTCGTATGCATTTGTTTTGACATTCATAGTAGACTCTTTTTGAATAGAACGTTGTCAATGATTTGACAGTTCTTTAGCTTCGTGTCATGAAGCTTCAGTTCATCTTTGTTCATAGCTTGTTAATACTCATTGCATAGTTCATTCTTCTGATTGACTAGACGTACGCGTTGATAGAGATTAGTCTCATATTCAGATTCAATTTTGAACTCAATCAATAGAACATTTATTCAATTCGAGATCAGTATAGTCTGAAAATGATCATTTATGTCTTTAGCTGATTCAGAACTATTGATCATCGACATTCTAGTTAAAGCATCGACTTTGAAGTTTGTTTTGCCTGATCGAAAGATAATCTGAAAGTTAAACTTCGATAGAATATTCAGATAGTTCGCTTATCATCGAGTCAGCTGTTTGTTTTTCATAAAGATCTTCAAAGTCTGATGATCAGTAAACATCTGAATAGATAGCTCAGTATCTTCTAGTTCAAGTCGTCAGTGTTCAAAGCATTGAATGATAGCTAGCAATTTCTTGTCATAGATGTGATAATTGCATTCAGCTGAAATCATGCTCTTGCTATAGAAGACTATCGAGTGAAGCACATTCTCATCATCGTACTGAGATAGTATGTCGTCTTTTACATAGTTGAATGCATCGATTTTCAAAATAGCTTGACGTTTGACATCGAAATGATGTAGAACTGAAGTCGAGCTGATCTGCTTCTTTAGATTGTCAAAGACTTCGACGCAGACTTCGTTTTAAACAAAAGACATGTCTTTTCGAGTCAGCTGAGTGAATGACTTGACTAGTTTCAAAAAGTTCTTGATGAAGCGTCGATAGAAATTGACGAAGTCAACGAAGTCTTGTATCTCTTTTAGATTAGTAGATGTAGCTCAATTGACTATAGCTTTCACTTTGATAAAATTCATGCAAAGATCTTGTTTTGATACTATGATCTCTAAGAAGACTGTTTCTTCTACGTTGAATTTGCACTTTTAAATATCTATCTGCAGATCAGCATCTCGTAGACGATCTAGTATCATCTTGACATGTTGTCTATGCTTCTTTTGAGTCTTGCTGTATATGAGAATGTCGTCTAAATAAGCTTGGCAGAAGTCATTTAGAAAGTCTCATAAAACATTGTTCATATATTGCTGAAACGAGATTGAATCATTTGTTCATTTGAATGATAGAATCTTTGATTTGTACGCTTCTAAAGCGATAATGAAGATCGTATAGTTCTCACTATCGAGATGCATACGAAGTTTGTTGAAAGCGAAAATTATATTCAGTTGAGTCAGATGCTTGCAGTCAACGATTTTGTCAATCATCTCATCTATGAGTGATAGAGAGTAGTGATTTCTTTTGATAATGACATTGAGCTTTTGATAGTCGACGCAGAAGCAAAGATCATCATTGATCTTCAGAGCGAATAAAACGAGTGAGAAATATGAGATCTTGCTAGAAGTAATAAAATTCTTTGACAGATTTTCATTCAGATATTCTTTGATCTTCTGAAGCTTGTAGAGTGACATTCAATAAGCTCGACATCTAGAAGAAATGACATCGTTAGTGAACTCTATCTTATGATCATATAAACGATGAGATGATAGCTTATCGACTTGAGCTCGATCAAACACGTCGAGAAAATTCTGATATTTCGAAGATAGCTTGACTTTGATGTCTTCTAGATTTTGAGCTGATGCATCGATGAAAGCGATGTCTAGAACGTTCAGTTCGCATTGAGTGTTGTAGACTATTTTTCTATCAATATCTTTGATCGACATGACGAAAATCTTGATGCAATTCTTCTTTGATCATTTAATCAGTGCATGAAAAGATGCAGTTCTCACACTGAACATAGAAAAGTTCTTTTTCGAAGCAGTAGAAGTGAGTTGTTGAAGCACTTTGAAGACTGAACGAATAGAAGAATTTGATGATCGTGATCATTTTGAGTGTGAAGCTCTGACTGACATCAAAAAAACAGAAATAAGAGCTTCTAATTGATTCGAAAAAACGATGACATCGTTTTGCATATCTAGTAGTATTTCATTTTTATTCATTCAGAGCTTTTCTAATATGACGTCATGATGATTTATATCAGCTATTAACATTGAAACAGTCAATTTCTTATGACTTTTGACTGTGAGATTGAGTAGAATTTTATGAGTAATGATCTTCTTCGTCAGCTTTTCGTCATATTCTCTTATTAACTTCTTTTTAGCTAGTTGTATGAGTTGAATTTTGAGCTTTTGACATATTTGATCAACTAGCTTTGTATGAATCAAGATGTAGATCATCGAGTCACTATCTATCAAAGATTGTAGCTTGAAGAATTCGTCTTGCGAGAATAGAATGACATCAACTAGAAATGACTTTTCGAAGTAATTCTCTTCGATAAATGAAATTTCGTCGATTAGATTGCACAAAGAAATGATCTCTATCTTTTCGATGATTCTGAAAGAGATGACTAGTTTTTTGAATCAAACTCTGAATTGAAGTTCAAAGAATGATCAAACTCGTCATCTAATGCGTTAATTCTGAAAGATCTATTCAAGCACTCTTTAAAAGTATGATCAGACTTATGACAAAGAAAGCAGTTTTCAATTAGTAAGTCATTTTCTTTGACATTAGTCAAAACAGCGTCGCGTGATTTTGACTGATCAGTCATCTTCATTTCTATGATTCTACGAGTAGCTTTGACTGATTCTTCAGCGAAGATGATCTGTTTAGTTGTTCAAGCTTTGATCATTGCTTCTTTATTCTTAATCTCTCGAATAGCTCGTTGATCATTATTCAATCGAATGAGGTAGAAACGAATTTCTTTCAGAGTACTGAGTTGAATCAATTGAGTTACTCAAGCGAATCGAAGTCGAGAATTTATTTTATTCTTTAGATCGACGATCAGCTGTTTTTCTTGATAGTCTAGATAGAAGAATAGTCGTTGAAATTGAGTATAAAACTCGCTGAATTTCTTCTGTTCTTGAATCAAGTTGTAGTAGTTTCTACGAAAGTTGACTTCTTTATCTGAGTCAT
>JAABUT010002721.1_pt1 | contig 16379 bp, 15 predicted proteins | sample 5559281 | NCBI WGS metagenome assembly JAABUT01 (sample SAMN10711880, study PRJNA513359) | rock metagenome | isolation source: Antarctica rocks | place: Antarctica: Victoria Land, Ricker Hills nord | collected 2016-01-04 | reverse complement strand
ACCGACGACTCGCCAAAGACTTCGAGAACCTTGCCGCAACTCTGCTGGCCTTCGTCACCCTGGCTGCCATTCAGTTCGGCGTCAGGCGACTCGCGCGATAGTTGGCTTTTGAGTCAGGCTCTTAGCGACGGCACACCGGCTATGATCGAGGGCCTCGGCTTCAAACTGGAGCGACAACCCTATGCCGACGTTCTAGCGGGCGCCTCTCTTCATGACCAGAAGGCCTTCTACAAGGCTTGCGGTTCGGCGTTCGGCCAGAACACGCATGTCGCCAGCGGTTTGACCGAGGACGGCGGCTGCATGATCGTCATGCGCAGCCTGCGGGAAGACGACACGTCGAAGCCGATGCTCGAGGCAATGCGCAAGGCGGCTAGCCAGTTCTCGCGCCAGCGGCCGGCTTTCATCGCCATCCAAGAGCATGGCATCGAAGCGGCCGACCTGATGCTGCCGCACGTCCGGCGCCGGGCCGGGATCCTCTCCTACGCACTGTTCGGCCATTATGCCGCCGCCCATGTCAACGCGACCTACATCACGGGCTTTGGGGCGGTCGTTGCGCGGGACGGCCAAATGGGAACCCCGGCCTTCGCCATCCCCAATCCAGAGCCCGCATTCCCAATCAGCGCTCCGGACGCCGCTCCGTTTCTGGTGTCCATCTCCGACGCGGACTATGCCGCTGCGATCGGCGCGCCGCTGCCGGCGCCGAACATTTCCTTCCTGCCTATTGAGGTGCCGGATGGTGCCAGCGATGACGCGAGCGGAGGCTGATGTGAGTATCGAGGCCTCGAAGAACGATCTCGCGCGCGAGCTGTTCGTTCGCACAGCAGACGAGAATTACACCACGGCCCGTTGGTGCGCGATCAACGGGCTCAACACCGATTTTCTGTGGCTGGCCCTGCACGCCCTTGAGAAGTACCTGAAGGCCGTTCTGTTGGTCAATGGTCGATCGACCCGGGGCTTCGGCCATGATGTCGTCCGGCTGCACGCCGAAGTTCGCGCGTTCGCTGGACCTCTACTCCCCGCCAAGCTCGAGAAGCCAGTGAAGCTCGACATCTACCATTGGCGGGAACGCACGGCGGAGGAGTTCATGGGGCACCTCCTCAGCAACGGGAATGCCGATAACCGTTACGCGATCTATGGCTACGTCACGAGCAGCCAGGATCTGCACATGCTCGACATGATGGTTTTCGCTGTCAGGCGCCTAGTCTGCTCGCTGGACGACCGCGTTTTCCCCGGAAACGACCCCGGCGCTCCGACATTTACCCATCGTGACGTCCTGACGCGTCAGCCGGACTACTATGACCGTATGTCGATGCCGTTGGACTCGCTGATTTCGGCCAAGGAGGACTCCGATGCGCGAGGCGCAGCGCTGAACCTGAACCTGCCGTTCGCGCCCTCCGACTTCGCGCACGAACCGATCCGATCCGGTAGCTCTGCGCGAAATCCCGTTATCATGAGACGCATCCTCGATCCGCTGGATAGCGATGATCCGCGATGGGCAGTTGAGGGCGTCGAACTCGCCCGCTGGTTCCTCGAGAACGTTCAGGTACCGAAGGGCAAGCCAAGCGATCCGGGCGTCGCCGAGCAGATCAAGGCGGCGATTGAGGCAGCCCGGACCAAGCACGGACTCTCTTAGAGCAGGTCGAGGGGGCTGGGGCGCCTTGAGGAATTTGTAAGCTTCGCGCTACACAAAGCCGACTTAATGCGTTACGAAGCTCGCATATGCCGACTCCACACCATGCTCCTGCCGCCGTAAGGCGCGCCCTTCGCAAGCTCGGGACGGACATCCACGAGGCCCGTCGGCGCCGACGCTTGCCTATGAGCGTCGTCGCCGACCGCGCCTTCACGTCCCGCAGCACGCTCCAGCGGATCGAGGATGGAGACCCGGCAGTCAGCATCGGCATATACGCGGCCGTGCTCCAGGCGCTCGGGCTGCTGGACGGCCTCGCCGGCGTGGCCGACCTGAGCCGGGACACCACCGGTCAGGCCCTGATGTCGGCCGACTTACCCAGCCGCGCTCGGCTGCGCCGCCCGGGCAAGGGGCCGACCGATGCCTGACGTCGAGGTCCATATCGAGCTCGACCGGGAGACCCACCGGCTTGGCCTCTTACGCCGGCACACGGCCCGACGCCTTGAAACGATCACCTTCGAGTATGGCGACGCGTGGCTTACCGACGCCAACCGCTTCTCGATCGAGCCGGCGCTGACCCTTACCCGCGGCATCTTCCCCGCCCCTCAAAACCGGGCCGTCTTCGGCTCCATCGGCGACTCTGCACCCGACACCTGGGGCCGCCGCCTCATGCAGCGCGCCGAACGGCGCCAAGCCGAGCGCGAGGAACGACGGCCCCGGACCCTCACCGAGGCGGACTATCTCCTCGGCGTTTCCGACGCGACCCGTCTCGGGGCTCTGCGGTTCCGGTGGGTTGGAGACGAGGTCTTCCAGGCGCCGCCGCGAGCTGGTGTGCCAGCGCTGATCGAGCTTGGACGGCTCCTCCAGATTACGGAGCGGATACTGCGCAACGAGGAGACCGATAACGATCTCCAACTCATCTTCGCGCCTGGGTCTTCGCTGGGCGGAGCCAGGCCAAAAGCGTCCGTGGTCGACCAGCATGGCCACCTATCGATCGCGAAATTCCCGAAGGAGACCGACGACTACAGCATCGAGACCTGGGAAGAGGTCGCACTTCGCCTCGCCGACCGCGCCGGCATTCCGACGCCCCATCACGAGCTGGTCGAAGTTGCGGGCAAGGCCGTGCTGCTCTCCCGGCGCTTCGACCGCGTGGACGGTGGCCGCGTCCCGTTCCTCTCGGCCATGTCCATGACTGGCCTCGCCGATGGAGAGCGCGGCAGCTATCCGGAGCTCGTCGACACGCTCACCGCGCATGGCGCGTCCGCCAAGGCCGATGCCCAGGACCTGTTCCGGCGCATGGTGCTCAACGTGCTCATCTCTAACGTCGACGACCACCTGCGCAACCACGGCTTCCTCTGGCGAGGGCGTGCCGGCTGGTCCCTGTCTCCGGTTTACGACCTCAATCCCACGCCGACCGACGTCAGGCCGCGCATCCTCACGACCAACATCGATCTCGACGAAGCGACCTGCTCCCTCGACGTCGTGGAAGGCGCCTCTGAGTTCTTTGGGTTGGGACTGGCGGACGCCCGCCAGATCATCGGGGACGTGGGTCGCGCCGTCGAGACCTGGCGCGATGTTGCGGCGGCGATCGGAGCCCGACCCGCCGAGATCAAGCGGATGTCCAGCGCCTTCGAACACGACGACCTCGAACGCGCCCGAGACCTGTAAGAGCGCGAAAGGAAGAGAGGAACATGTCCGACTCCGAGCCGCCGGTTTGGCTCAAAATCATGGAGCATGGCGCCGCCGGCGAGGCGCGGACCAAGGCCTTCCTCCTCGACCGCTTCTGGGTGCTGGAGCGCTCCGTCGACATCGATGGCGCCGACTACCTCATCCAGCCCCGGTCACTGGCGAGCCGCTTCACCGATCGAGCACCTCCCAAGGTCGGCGTTGTCCAGGCCAAATATTTCCAGGACCGCAAGACGACCCACCACGTCTCCTGCCGCTATGTCCTCGACGCAGACGGGAAGCCGCTGAAGGGCTTTTTCGCCGTTCTCCACGTGGGGCGTGAGGACGAGGCAGTCATGTACCTGCTGTCCTCGAGCGACATCGCCGCCACCTTGGACAAGACGACCGACGATCCACCGCAGTTCATCGTCGGGGCGAAGGCTTTAGACAAGAAATTCTTGGTGAAGAGCCATCGCCAAGCTTTGGACCGTATCGCCCACGATCTCGAGATGCGCTCGTCCGTCGAGTCTTTCCGCTTCCTGGACCGCGTCAATATCCCGTTCCGAAAGGTGTCCGAACAGGACATCGACTATACCTATACGCTGCCAATCCCGAACTCGCAGACTGACATACCGAAATCCTATCACGAATACCGGGACGGGCTTCGTTCGCTTAGTTGGGAGATGGAAGAAGCGCTGGTAACGATCGACACCATCTTCCAAACGCCCAATCCCAGGGCCGCTCTTGCCGAACTGGAGAAGCTTCAGGAATATCGCGGCGGGTCCAGCTTTCGCGACGGGCTAACGTTCACGGGCTACAAGTCCGACCTGGACTGGTCCTACCTCCCCGAAGCGCTCGACGAACATGAAAACCGGACGAAGGCGCTGGAGCAGGCTGGGCGCCTAACAGCGTATGTCGACCTTTCGCACACCGTGAAGGAGCAGATCTCCCGCCGGGCCAAACGGCTTGAGCCGGACGCGAAAGAGCGGCAGTACCTATGGGCCGGGCTCTACTACGACCCTGCAACTCTCGCCTTCGACAAGGTCTCGGTCCGTCTCATCGAAGAGAAGACGCGCAAGTCCAAGGCTGCGCTCACCAAAAGCATCTACCTTCACCCTGGTGAGACGCCCAAGCTGGACGAACCAGCCAGTTATCTGTGGCATGTGCTGATGACCAACGTGCTGGAAGCAATCTGCCCCGGCGTGACGGACGATGACTAGACTAGCGCATGTCATGCTGTCGCCGACATGCGCCAGCTCTAAAAGGCGGCCTCGGCCGTCAGTGCCACAGACGGCGATCGTGCCGCCGGGCCGAGAAGAACCGGCCTGGATCCCGATCGGCCCCGAGCGCCGTGGCGTCCCGCAGGTCCTGCCGGCTGAGGCCGATGTCCCGCAACTGATGATCGTCCATGGCGCCGAGAGAGTCGAGGATGCGGCGGTTCTCGCTCATGCGGAACGGCCACATGATGACGGCATCGGCCGTGGCGAGGGCCGTGGCGGCCAGTCGAGACAGGATGGCGAATGCGCGTTCGGCGGGCGAGCGGCGGGGCCTTTCGAGCATCAGCAGCATGACGGTACCCTCGATCGGACGGACCACCACGGCCGCCCTTGACACCAAGGTGGTGCCGGACCATTGATAGGTCCAACGAATGTTTCTCATGCGATCCATTGCGAAACCGCATCGATCATGCTCGACACCGACCAGCTCCGCTCCTTCCTGGCCATCGTGGACACCGGCAGCTTCACGCGCGCGGCCGATCGGGTGAACAAGACCCAGAGCGCCGTCTCCATGCACGTGCGGCGCCTCGAGGAGCGGCTCGACCGGCCGCTGTTCGTCAAGCAGGGGCGCGGCACGCGGCTGTCGCCCGACGGCGAGCGCCTCGTGGAACACGCCCGCCGCATGCTGCAGGTGGAAGCTGCGGCGCTGGCCGACATAACCGCCAAGGGACTGACGGGACGCGTGATCTTCGGCATCCCGGACGATTACGTCGAGCCCTTCCTGCCCGACATCGTCACGCGGTTCACGCGCCGCCATCCGCAGGTGGAACTGTCGGTGCTCTGCTATCAGAGTATCGAAGTCGCGGAGCGCATCCACACGGGGGAGCTCGACGTCGGCGTCGCCACCGATTGCGCCGAGATCCGCGGCATCGAGATCCTGCGCGAGGAACCGCTGTGCTGGGTGGCGGGCTTGCGGGCCGGCCCGATCGAGGAGCGGCGTCCCCTGCCGCTGGCGCTCGCCGCCCCGAGTTGCGCCTGGCGCCAGCAGGCGTTCCGGGCCTTGGAGGCGGCCGGCATGCCGTCACGCCTGTTCCTGATGTCGGCTAATTATGCCGCCATCGCGCCGATCGTCCAGGCCGGCCTCGCCCTGACCGTGATCCCGGCCGCTTCGGTCAACCCCGCGACGCAGCGCGTGCTGGGTCCGGAGTCGGGCCTTCCGCCGCTCCTGCCCATCCGGGTGGGCCTGTTGCGCGGGTCCTCGGGCCATTCGGAAGGCGCCGCAGCACTGTGCGAGGAGATCCGGGCGAGTTTGACGCCGGGGTTGGTGGTGGCCCGGGAGGCGGCGTGAAGAGGAACCTTGCGGCGATTCGGAGTTCGACCCACTTCGGAGGTTCGGTGAGCGTAGACCGGCCGGTGCTCATAACGGACAGCAGAGTCTGAGCTTGAATCATCTGCGCACCCGCTTGCGCCACTCGCTCCAATCAACCGGTGCCTCCGGTGTCTCCGACATTTGGATCTGTCCAGGCGGCACGCGGTCCGTGAAAAGAATGAGGTTCAAGCAACCCCACCGCGCACTCGGCGCGATCAGACCGTCGAAACCGAGGAAGTAAGCCGCATCTGCAATCTTCTGCGTTTGGCCGTACTCCCGCTCGGTGTATCGCCCGACATCGACTCCCAACTCGGCCAGAGCCGGGAGGCCCGCCAGCCTGAGGGTCTTAGCCGCCGAGACCCTCAATTTGTTGACGAACCACTGATCCTTGGATGGGAAGACCGGCTGTAGCGATAGCAGCGCGTTGATTTCGGCTACGGCACCATCCCGCTCGAAAGATGTGTAGAGAACGTCGAAGCTCCCGTTGCACCAACGACTGCGCGACGGACTGCCAAGAGTGGGGTCTCGCCCACTCCGAACGAGACGCCACACGTCCGCATCGAGCGCCTCGCGTCCGAATGCGTCGACCGCATCGAGCAGCCCGAGCTCGCGAGCACGTCGAGTAGCCTCGACCACTACGTATAGGCTCCCGCGTCGAGGGCTTCTATGACGGCAAGGACCTGCTCCGTCCGTCCCGTGTTGATGAGATCGATGGCTCGTTGACGATCGAGCATCGGATGGATGGCGTGCAGCCAAAGCCTCGTCTCGTCCGGCGTATAGAAATCGGCGAGCCGATCGACGACGTAGCGAAGCTCGGCGATAACCGTCTGCGTGCGAAGATCGGGCGTAGCTTTCCCGCTCGACCACCGGGAAACGGTTGCGGGCGAGACAGCCACGATATTGGCAATGTCCTTGCCCTGGAGTCCGCCGCCATCCCTGAGGCGCTCCAAAACCCTGCTGACTGCCGTTGACATGATCAGCGCCTGTCTTTCCCAGCTTCCCTATTTGCGGCCGCACTCGGGAACCCTGGAGAGCAGGTCGCCGAGGCGCTTGCGACAGGCGTTGGCTGGCCGTGAAAATAAATAACGTTCGGCATTTGAACTCTCCTTCACGGAGAGTTGCATATCGATTTCACGACGTCAACTGTCTGAAATCGACGGTGGACAGCACTTTCGGAAGAGGGCCAACCGTGCGGGTCGGATTAGGCCGGGCTCGCTACCGTACCTGATTTCTCGCTCCCAGATCGAACCCCTCACACGCCCCCGTACATCCGCCCCGGGTTGAACAGCCCCTCCGGGTCGAAGCTCGCCTTGATGCCCGCCGTGACCCTGAGCAGCGCCGGCGCCAGCGGCTCGAATACGTCGACCGCGGCCCGCACGGCGTCGGGCGCCCGCACCAGCGTGGCATGCCCACCCCCGACCGCCGCCACGGCGGCCCGGATAGCCGCCGCCCCGGCATCGCGCTCGGGGCGCGTCGCCAACCACAGCAGCCCGCCGCTCCAGTCGAAACAGTGCCGCTCGGCGACGGCGCGCAGGCCCTCGGCCAGGGCCGGCCCGCGGGTCGGCGCCACCGACACGCGCCACACGGCCTCGTCGTCCTTTGCCCCGAGCGCCAGCCCGTCGCGGAGCGCGCTCCACAGCGCCGCGGCCTCGCGGCCCTCCAACCGCTCGGGCGTGCCGAACTCGCCCAGCTGGGCCGAGAGCCGCGTGGCCCGGTCCTCGACGGAACTCGCAAAACCCTCGAAGCGCAGCAGGGTCCGCGCCGACGCTCCGTCGGCGCCGGGCAGGTGCGCCGCGCCCGTCATCTCGAACGGCGAGCCCACGGCACGGCACAGAGCCTCCACGGCACGGGCGTCGTCGAGCCCGTGAAACGCCAGCGTGGCGCTGGTTTCCGGCTTCGGCACGACCTTGAAGGTCACTTCGGTGAGGAAGCCGAGCGTGCCGTGCGCCCCGCATTCGAGCTTCACCAGGTCGAGCCCGGTGACGTTCTTCATGACCCGTCCGCCCGACGTCACGGACTCGCCGAGACCATTGACGAGTTTCACGCCGATCAGGTGGTCGCGGATCGCGCCGGCTGCGAAGCGGCGCGGCCCGGACGCATTGGCGGCGACGAGACCGCCGACCGTGGGCTCCCCCGTTGTCCCGTAAAGCCCGCGGTGGTCCATCGGCTCGACGGGGAGCATCTGGCCGCGCCCGCCGAGTTCTGCCTCGAGCACCCGCACCGGCGTGCCGGCCCGGGCCGCGATGACGAGTTCCGAGGGTTCGTAGAGCGTGACGCCGGTGAGGCGCTTCGACGACAGCACGTCGGTGGTGTTGTCGGGCCGGCCGAGCCCGCGGCGGGTGCCGCCGCCCTCAAGCGACAGCGGCCGCCGGGCGGCCCGCGCCTCGGCAACGCGGTCCCGCGCCTCGGCGTCGCTCGCTGGCTCGTGCAGGCTCAAGCGGCCGTCGCCGGAGCCGCCGCCGCGGCCCGCCCCTCGGGCGCGAGCGCCTCCGGCGGAACGCGGCCCGCGAGCGGGAACACCTTGGCGGGGTTGAGCAGCCAGCGCGGATCGAAGGCGGCCCGCACGCGCATCTGCTGGTTGAGGTCCTCGGGCGTGAACTGGCAGGGCATGAGGTCGCGCTTCTCGATGCCGACGCCGTGCTCGCCCGTGAGGCAGCCGCCAACTTCGACGCAGAGCCTGAGGATGTCGTTGCCGGCCTCCTCGGCCCGCTCCAGCTCGGCGGGGTCGTTGATGTTGTAGAGCACCAGCGGATGCAGGTTGCCGTCCCCGGCGTGGAACACGTTGGCGGCCTTGAGGCCGTAGCCGTCGGTGATCTGCCGGATGCGGCGCAGCACCTCGGGCAGGCGCCCGGTGGGGATGGTGCCGTCCATGCAGATGTAGTCGGCGACCCGGCCCGTGGCCCCGAAGGCGGATTTGCGCCCTTTCCAGATGGCGGCCGTCTCGGCGGCCGAGCGGCTCTCCTTGATGGTCTTGACGCCGTGCTGGCGCGCGATGGCGATGATCTTGCGCAGCTGCTCGGTCATGTCGCCGGGCGAGCCCTCGACCTCGATGATCAGCATGGCCTCGACGTCGAGCGGGTAGCCGGCGTGGGCGAAGGCCTCGCAGATCTCGATCGCGACCTTGTCCATATATTCCATGGCGACCGGCACGATGCCGGCCCCGATGATGGCCGACACCGTGTCGCCGGCCTCCTCCACACTGTCGAAGCCGAACAGCACCGGCTGCGCACCCTCGGCGGCCCGCAGGATCCGCACCGTCGCTTCCGTGACGATGCCGAGTTGCCCCTCGGAGCCCACCACGAGGCCGAGCAGGTCGAGCCCGCCCGAATCCATGTGCTGGCCGCCGATGTCCACCACGGTGCCGTCGACCATCACCATGCGGACGCCCAGCACGTTGTTGGTGGTGACGCCGTATTTTAGGCAATGGGCGCCACCCGAATTCATGGCGATGTTGCCGGCGATCGTACAGGCGAGCTGCGACGAGGGGTCGGGCGCGTAGAAGAACTGCTCGTGCGACACCGCCCCCGTGATGGCGAGGTTGGTGACGCCGGCCTCGACGCGCGCCGTGCGGTTGGCGAAATCGATGTCGAGGATGCGGTTGAGCTTGCCGACCCCCACCACTACGGCATCGGCTTGCGGGATGGCGCCGCCGCAGAGCGAGGTGCCGGCGCCGCGCGGCACCACCTTGACGCCCTCGGCATGGAGGTAGCGCATGATCTGGACGACATCCTCGGTCGAGCGCGGCAGCACCACGGCGAGCGGCACCTGCCGATAGGCCGTAAGCCCGTCCGTCTCGAAGGCACGGCGCTCGTCCTCGCTCTCGACGAGGCACTCCGTCGGCAGGATGGCCCGCAGCCCCGCCACGATCTCGTCGCGGCGCTCGACGATCGACGCATCGGCTAAGGGAAACGCGATGGCCGTCATGATGTCCTCCCGGGGCCGCGGCTTGATTGCTCACTCATATAGCGCGGGCGCGCCCATTGTGAACGGCGCGGCGCCGGCCTTATCTCGACCGAGAAGGGGATTGCCGATCGGGTGCCGATCGATTGCCAGGCGTCACGAACCTGCAGTAGAAACCCAGTTCATCGCGTTTCCGGCAACGGCTCGCCCCGTCGCCGGGTCCGTCGCGTTCACGTCGGTGATTTTATCGATTTGTTAAACATGATGATCGACAATCGGCCGGGTCGACCGCCGCCGCCCGTTCAGGTTCCTGCGTCACCATGATCGAAGCCGCCGTCGCGCTGACACCGACTCCGAAGGCCGATTCAGGCCTTCGCGCTCTGTGCGGGATCGCGGCCTATTACCGGATCGCCGCCGACCCCGTCCATCTTCAGCGCGAACTCGCGCTGAGCGGACGCGAGGCGGGCGTGACCGACCTCATGCGGGCCAGCCAGACGATCGGCCTCAAGGCGCGCCGCGTGTCCCGCACCACCGAGAAGCAGCTCGTCGCGACACCCACGCCGGCCATCGGCAGATTGCGCGCCGGTGGCTTCGTCGTGTTCGGCGGCCGCCTGCCCGACGGCCGCCTGCGCATCGTCGATCCCGTCACCAGCATCGACCGGGCCCTGACGGTCGACGAGTTCCTCGATGAACTCGAGCCGCAGTTCCTCCTCCTCGGCCGCAAGGTCGGCGGGGTCGGGTTCGATCCGAAGAGCTTCGGCTTCCGCTGGTTCCTGCCATCCATCTGGCGCTATCGACGGCCGCTCGCCCATGTGCTGCTGGCCTCGTTCTTCGTGCAGATCTTCGCCCTGGTGACACCGTTGTTCTTCCAGGTGGTGGTCGACAAGGTGCTGTCCCACAAAGGTTATTCGACGCTCTTCGTACTCGTCATCGGTATCGTGATCGTGGGGCTGTTCGACGTGGTGCTGCAGTACCAGCGCACCTACGCCCTGAGCCACACCACGAACCGCATCGACGTCGAACTCGGGCAGCGGCTGTTCCGCCACCTCCTGCACCTCCCGCTCTCCTACTTCGAGACGCGTGCCGCCGGCCAGACCGTGGCGCGCGTGCGCGAACTCGAGAACATCCGTGCCTTCCTGACCGGCCAAGGGCTGTTCTCGGCGCTGGACCTCCTGTTCACCTTCGTGTTCATCGCGGTGCTGTTCGCCTATTCGTGGAAGCTCACGCTCATCGTGGTGGCGGCGATCCCGTTTTACCTCATCGTGGCATTCGGGCTGCGCCCGGCCCTCCAGGAGCGGGTCCGCGAGAAGTTCAACACCGGCGCCATGAGCCAGCAATTCCTGGTTGAGGCCGTGGTGGGCATCCAGACCGTGAAGGCCTCGGCGGTCGAGCCCATCATGCAGGCCCAATGGGAGGAGCGGCTCGCCGCCTACGTCAAGACATCGTTCCTCGTGACGCTGCTCGGCGCCTTCGGCCAGAACGGCGTGCAATATATCAGCCGGGTCACGACCGCGCTCCTGATGCTGTTCGGCGCCAAGGCCGTGATCGACGGCGAACTCACCATCGGGGCGCTCGTGGCCTTCAACATGATCGCGGCCCAGGTGACGGCGCCCGTGCTGCGGCTCTCGCAGCTCTGGCAGGATTTTCAGCAGGTGCAGGTCTCGGTCGAGCGGCTGGGCGACATCCTCAACGCGCCCGCCGAGCCCGCCATCCAGGCCCGCACCGTGCTGCCGCCGCCGCGCGGGCTGATCGAGTTCAAGGATGTCACGTTCCGGTATCGGCCGGGGTCGGCCGACGTCGTCAAGAGCGTGACCCTCGCCATCAAGCCCGGCGAAGTGGTGGGCATCGTCGGGCCGTCCGGCTCCGGCAAGTCGACCCTGACCAAGCTGATCCAGCGGCTCTACATGCCGCAAGACGGGCAGATCCTGCTCGACGGTGCCGACCTCACCCAGGTCGATCCGGCTTGGCTGCGCACCAACATCGGGGTCGTGCTCCAGGAGAACCTGCTGTTCAACCGGTCGATCCACGACAACATCGCCTTCGCGACCCCCGCCATGCCGCGAGCCCAGGTGATCGCCATCGCCAAACTGGCCGGCGCCGACGAGTTCGTGGCCAAGCTGCCCTCCGGCTACGACACCATGATCGAGGAGCGCGGCGCCAACCTGTCGGGCGGCCAGCGCCAGCGCATCGCTATCGCCCGGGCGCTCGCCACCAATCCGCCGATCCTGATCTTCGACGAAGCCACCTCGGCGCTCGACTACGAGAGCGAGCGGGTGATCCAGAACAACATGCGCCAGATCGTGCGCAACCGCACCGTGATCATCATCGCGCACCGCCTCGCGGCGGTGAGGCCCTGCGACCGCATCATCGGCATGGAGGACGGACGCATCATCGAGGCCGGTCCTCACGACGAACTCATCGGCCGCCAGAACGGCCTCTATCGCAAGCTGTGGGCGTTGCAGAACGAACAGGTTCGCGCATGAACACGCTTCCCATCACCACACAGCCAGCGAAAGTCCGCGCCCCGCGCCGGATCCAGCTTCACCGCGGCGACCACGAGTTCCTGCCCGCGGCGCTGGAGATCCTCGAAACGCCGCTCTCCCCGATCCGCTCCGTCATGATCCTGACCATCTGCGCCTTCGTGGTGATCGCACTGGCCTGGTCCTATTTCGGGCGGGTCGACATCATCGCGGTGGCCCAGGGCAAGATCCAGCCGGTGGGCCGCACCAAGACGATCCAGCCGATCGAGACCGGCAAGGTGTCGTCGATCGCGGTCGAGAACGGCCGCCGTGTCGCGGCCGGCGATGTGCTGGTGATGCTGGACCCGGGAGAGGCCCAGGCCGACGAAGGGACGCTCCAGGCCGACCTGCAATCCGAGAAGGCCGAAGTCTTGCGCCGCACGACGGCGCTGATGCTGGCCTCGAGGCGCGCGCTCGGCACCGTTCCGCAGATCGCTTTCGGGCCGGGTACGCCGCCTTTAATCGGCGCGCGCGAGCAGCGTGTGCTGGCGGGCGACATCGGCCAACTCGCGAGCGCGGTCGGCAGCCTCGAGGGCCAGATCAGGGAGAAGACCGCCGAGCGCGATCGCCTGAACGGCACCATCGCGGCCCAGCAGACCCTGATCACCACGTTGAAGGAGCGCGTCGACATGCGGCAGACGTTGCTGGCATCGAGGTCCGAATCGCGCGCCAAGGTGATCGACGCGCTCGAACTCATGCAGACCCAGGCCGCGACGCTGGCCTCCGAGCGGGGCCAATTGGGCGAGATCGAGGCGAGCCTCGGGCGCATCGCGCGCGACATCGAGAAGAGCTACGCTGGCTTCACGGCCGAGAATTCCCAGAAGCTCGCCGACGCCGAGCGCCTCATTGACGAGAACACCGAGAAACTCGCCAAAGCCCGGATCAAGACCGGCCATATGGAGCTGAAAAGCCCGATCGACGGCACGGTGTCGGGCCTCACCATCACGTCGGTGGGCCAGGTCGTGACGGTGGGCGAGCAGGTCATGCAGATCGTGCCGCTCGACTCCCAACTCGAGATTGAATGCTACCTGCCCAACGGCGATGTCGGCTTCGTTCGCAAGGATCAGCAGGCCATCGTCAAGATCGAGTCGTTTCCGTTCACGGACTACGGCACCGTCGACGGACACGTGACGCGCGTGGCCCGCGACGCGATCGCGCAGCCCGAAGCCGAGCAGCGCGAGCAGAACCCCGCACAGGCCGCCAAAGAGACCATGTTCGGCGGCGCCCAGCGCACCCAGAACCTCGTGTTCCCGGTGACGCTGAGCCTCGACAAGGCCTCGATCCGCTCGGAAGGCGCCGAGGTGCCGCTCGTGCCCGGCATGGCCGTGACGGTGGAAATCAGGACCGGCACCCGCCGCATCCTGAGTTACCTGTTCTCGCCGATCCTCCAGGTCGCGACGACCGCGCTGCGGGAGCGGTGAGGGACTCAAGGCACCTTCTACGCCTGCGTCGAGAAGAACAAATGCTCCGTCACCTCATCGCGCTGCCGTCGAGGAACAGCCGGAACGCCGGGTTGTCGGTCTCGTCCCAGCACGGGTAGCCGAGCGCCTCGACCGCGGCGGCGAAGCGGGCGCGGTCGGCCCGTGGCACCACGATTCCCGCCAGGACGCGGCCGTAGTCGGCACCGTGGTTGCGGTAGTGGAACAGCGAGATGCTCCAGCCCTGGCCGAGACCGTCCAGGAACTTGAGCAGCGCCCCCGGATATTCGGGGAACTGGAACCGGTACAGCACCTCGTCGTCGAGCCCCGCGGCGCGTCCGCCCACCATGTAGCGCACGTGGGTCTTGGCGATCTCGTTGTCGCTGAGGTCCTCGACACCGTAGCCGCTCCCGGTCAATAGCGCGGCGATCTCGCGCTTCTCCCGGTCGCCGTCGCGCAGTTCGACCCCGACGAAGATGTGGGCCGCGGCGCCCGCGCCGGCGTAGCGGTAGTTGAACTCCGTGATCGAGCGGCGCCCCAGCACCTGCATGAATCGCCGGTAGCTGCCGGGCTCCTCCGGAATCGTGACGGCCAGGAGCGCCTCGCGCCGCTCGCCGATCTCGGCCCGCTCGGCGATATGGCGCAGGCGGTCGAAATTGAGGTTGGCCCCGCTGTTGATCGCCACGAGGGCGCGGTCGCGGAGGCCGCGCTCGGCCGCGTAGCGCTTCAGTCCCGCGAGCGCCACCCCGCCCGCTGGCTCGGCGACGGCGCGCGTCTCGTCGAAGATGTCCTTCACGGCCGCGCAGATCTCGTCGGTCGTGACGGTCACCACCTCGTCGAGGCAGATGCGGCAGATGCGGAAGGTCTCGGCTCCGGCCTGGCGCACCGCGACCCCGTCGGCGAACAGCCCGACACGGTCCAGCACCACGCGCTCGTCGGCCGCGAGCGCCGCCTTCATGCTGGCGGCATCGTCGGGCTCGACCCCGATCACCTTGACGTCGGGCCGCAGGAACTTGACGAAAGCCGCCACTCCTGCCGCCAGGCCACCGCCGCCCACCGGCACGAAGATGGCGTCGAGCGCGCCCGGATGCTGCTGCAGGATCTCGGTGCCGACCGTGCCCTGGCCGGCGATCACGTCGGGGTCGTCGTAAGGATGCACGAAGGTGAGGCCGCGCGCGGTGCAGAGGTCGATCGCGTGGCGGTAGGCCTCGTCGAAATTGTCGCCGTGGATCACGGCATGGCCGCCCCGCGCCTTGACGCCCGCGACCTTGATGCCGGGCGTCGTGCGCGGCATCACGATGGTGGCGTCGACGCCGAGCTTCTGGGCCGCGAAGGCGACGCCCTGGGCGTGGTTGCCGGCCGAGGCGCAGACGACGCCGCGCTCCAGCACGTCGCGCGGCAGAGCCGCCATCTTGTTGTAGGCCCCTCTGATCTTGAACGAGAACACGGCCTGGAGATCCTCGCGCTTCAGCAGGATCGCGTTGCCGAGCCGGCGCGACAGGCCGGGCAGGGGATCGAGCGGGCTCACGGTCGCGACATCGTAGACGCGGGACGTCAGGATGCGGCGCGCATAGTCGTTGAGGTCGACGGGAGCCGCATCGGCAGCGGACACGTGGATGTTCATGGCGAGAGGCGGCAGGGGGTTCGGGCTTCGTATGGCCCGGTGGTGCGCCCGAAACCAGCGGAGCGCAACCCCGCGGCGCTCAGGTCCCCCTCTGCCGGCGCTGCCGGGACGTAACGCTCGGAATGGACAAAGACGCTCGGCTAGCGAGATTGGCGTGGAAGAACTTTGGTGAAGACTGGCCCTCGCGAAAGCCGGGCGGAGCGCAGGCGAGCGGCAGATCGAGAGTGCCGGACGCATCGACGAAGGCAGGGCCGGACACGACGGTTGTGGCCTGACCTGGCCAGGACAGCGATTTGTCGAGAATGATCGATGCGCCGACGCGACGACGAATACCCGGTCCTCGTCCCCGTTTTCAGACGGCGACCCGGCTCTGGACTCCTGCCGCAACCCATGGTGATCTCCTCCACGTGGGGAGTTTCGAATGCGTCATGCCAGGGTAGCGGCCACGATGGTGACGGCCATCGCATTCTTGTCCGGTTGTGCGACCCTCCCGCCGCCGCCGCACGAAGACGCGCTCGCGAGCGTCACGCGGGGCTGCCTGGAGAAGAACAAGCAGTTCATCGATGCCTGGGGTTGCCTCCAAAGCCGCGACGCCCTTGAAGAACCCGGAGGCGACGGCTCGCGGCGCAATCAGTTCCTGAAGCTCGGGGACGATCTTGCGTCGAAGGTCGTGGCGAAGAAGCTGAGCAACGCCGAGGCCAAGAAGCGGCTGACGGCAGGGCTTCCGGCCGAAGCCGGGGCATGACGAACAGGATCAACTGACCGGCTGACAACGCTTCCAGACCTGGACGGGCGCCGACGGGTCGACTCCTTCCTGCAGGTGCAACGTGAACTCGTTCATCAACCGCATCCCGATCTCCATCCCGCCCGCTGTCTCGCTGGATGGCGCCGTATAGGTGAAGGCGTGACGGCTGTAATTGCCTTTGAGGCTGGCGCCGCCCGGGGTAACGATGTCGGGGCCCTTGATGGTGAAATGGCGAGCGCTTCCGTCCTGGCACCAATCGCCGTCGATCGCGTCGGCGCGGGCGACGCACACGCTC
>JAABUT010002719.1_pt1 | contig 16391 bp, 18 predicted proteins | sample 5559281 | NCBI WGS metagenome assembly JAABUT01 (sample SAMN10711880, study PRJNA513359) | rock metagenome | isolation source: Antarctica rocks | place: Antarctica: Victoria Land, Ricker Hills nord | collected 2016-01-04 | reverse complement strand
ACCGATTCTCAGTTGCCTTGTTGATTGTCGCATATCTTCTTGTGCACCCGCCTGATGTGACGATTCCCCCTTCGTGTACAATGCAGCGAATGGGGCTATGCGTGAAGAAGCGTATCGAGGGGAGCAAGCGATGGCGGGGGAACCGGCGATGCGTTTCGTGCGGTACGCGGACAGTGGGACGGCGCGGTACGGCGTGCTCGATGGCGACACCGTCCACAGCGCGACGGGTGACCCGTTCAGCGGGGGTCTAGCGGCGGGCGCGGCGGTCGGCGCGTTGGGGAGCATGACGCTCCTGCCGCCGGTGCAGCCGGGGAAGATTATCGCCATCGGCCTGAACTATCAGAGCCACATCACGGCGGACGCGCCGGGCGTCGAGAAGCCGAAGGCGCCGATCTCGTTCCTCAAGCCGCAAACGTCGCTGATCGGCAGCGGCGCGGCGATCCACCTGCCGCCGGAGATGCAGAACGTCGAGTACGAGGCGGAAGTCGGCTTCGTCATCGGCAGGCGCGCCCGGTACGTCAAGGAGGCGGATGCGTACGACTACATCCTCGGCCTGACCTGCGCGAACGATGTCTCCGCGCGGGACGTGCAATTCTCGGACAACCAATGGATGCGCGCGAAGGGGTTCGACACCTTCACGCCCCTTGGCCCGTGTGTCGCGATGGGCTTGCGTGCGGAAGGATTGAAGCTGACGGGCGCGCTCAATGGCGCGGTGCGACAGGAGGCGAGCACGGACGATCTGATCTTCTCCGTGCCGTTCCTCGTGCAATTCCTTTCCCGCTTCATGACCCTCGAACCGGGCGATGTGGTGATCACCGGCACCCCGGCGGGCGTCGGCAAACTCGCCCCCGGCGACACCTATGCGATCACCCTCGAAGGCGTTGGCACGCTGACGAACCCGTGCGTCGCGGAAGAGTATAAGGACTAAGGACTTAGGACTTAGGACTAAGTGGGGAACGAGTCTACCTTAGTCCTTAGTCCATAGTCCTTAGTCCTCCCGAAGGGAGGGCGCGTGCAATCGGAATGGGCCGACGACGGGGGCGATTCGCTCGGTAGGTTCGATCTCGGCGGGGCGTGGGACTCGGTGCTCGCCACCGAGGGGTTTGTCGTGGGCATCGAGGTCTCCGGGCGCGGCCAGCGGGTGGCGGTGGCGAACCTGCGCGGCGAGATCGTCGAGCGGACGCCGCTTGAGGGCGACGCCTCACTCTCGGCGGACGAACTCCGGCTCCGGCTCCGCAACCTCGTGCGGGAGACGCTGGCGAAGGCGAGCATTCCCACCGACCGCGTCGTGCGGATCGGCATTGCCTTCGGGGGGCCGGTGGACGCGGGGCGCGGCGTGATCCTCTACTCGCCGCGTACGCCGGGGTACGACAACCTCCCCATCGCCGCCGTGCTCGAAAACGACCTGAAGGTGCCGACCTTCCTTGACAACGACGCGCGCGCCGCCGCCCTCGGCGAGGCGATCTTCGGCGCGGGGCGGGGGGAGGAGCACATCATTTATGTCCATCTCGGCACGGGCGTCGGCGGCGGGATCATCCTCAACGGGCAGTTGCAGCAGGGCGTGACGACGACGGCGGGCGAGATCGGCAACGTGATCGTCAACCCGGACGCGCCCGGTGGCGGCGGCCGACCGGGGCGGTTGGAGGCGTACGCATCGGCGCGGGCGATCACGCAGCGCGCGCGGGAGCGAGCGACCGCAGCGGGCGGCGAAAGCGTCCTGCTCGGACCAGAAACACTGACACCGAAGCGCGTCTTCGAGGCCGCGCGCGACGGGGATGCTGCGGCGCAGGCAACAGTGGACGAATCGGTGCGGATGCTCGGTCTCGCCCTGGCGAACCTCGTGACGACGCTCAATCCGGGTGTGATCATCGTCGGTGGGCAGGTCGCGGAGGCGGGGCCGCTCCTCTTCGAACCGCTGCGCTCCACCATCCGCCAGTACGCGATGGATGTCCCCGGCCGCGCCGTCCGCATCGCCCCCGCCGAACTGAAGGCGGACGCCCCCCTCGTCGGCGCGGTCGCCATGGCCCTGCAAAGCCTCAATCGATAAAGCAATACATTGAACCGCGAATACTGCCCAGAGGGCACCCGGAAGGGCGCGAAGAGGGGACGAGAAGAAGGAATCTGAAACTCTTCTTCTTTGCGTTCCTTCGCGTCCTTCGCGCCTTCGCGGTTCAAAGAATCAGACGAGGAGTGAGCGGTGGGGATGACGGTGGCGGTGGATTGCACGGGTGGCGACGATGGTGAAGCGCCGAATGTGGCGGGGGCGGTGCAGGCGGCGAAGGATTTCGGCATCGCGGTCGCGCTCGTTGGGAAGCCGGAGCGGATTCGCGCGGAACTGGCGAAGCACGCGACGGACGGGCTGAACCTCCCGGTCATCGAGGCGCAGGACGAAGTGGAGATGGAGGAGCACCCGGCACAGGCCGTCCGCCGCAAGCCGCAGGCATCGATCAATGTCGCGATGAAGGCGGTGAAGGCGGGCGAGGCGGGCGCGATGGTCTCCGCCGGCAACAGTGGCGCGACGATGGTCTCCGCGCTCTTCCACCTCGGTCGCATCGACGGCATCGACCGCCCGGCCATCGGCGCGATCATGCCGACGCTCGCAGGTGACCTCCTGCTGATCGACGCGGGAGCGAACACGGAGGTGACGCCCGCGTACCTTGTGCAGTTCGCGCAGATGGGCAGCATCTACATGCGCACGGTGCGCGGCGTCGCGCGGCCCCGCATCGGCCTCCTCTCGTCCGGCGAGGAGGAGAGCAAGGGGACGAAGATCGTCCAGGAGGCGCACCAACTCCTCAAGGCAACGCCGGATATCCACTTCGTCGGCAATGTCGAGGGGAAGGATCTCCCCAAAGGCGTGTGCGATGTCTGCGTGACGGACGGCTTTACCGGCAACATCGCGCTCAAGACGGCGGAGGGGACGGCGTCGTTCATGGGGACGATCCTGCGGCGGGAGATGACGAAGAGCCTGCCGCGCAAGGTCTTCGCGGCGATGCTGCGCCCCGCCTTCCGCGCGATGCGTGACGAACTCGATCCCTCACGGGAGGGCGGCGCGCTCCTGTTCGGCGTCGATGGCGTCGCCGTCATCGCGCACGGTCACTCCGATGCCCGCGCCATCCGCAACGCCATCCGCGTCGCGAAGGAGTGCGTCGATGGCAAGGCGGTCGAGGCGATCCGGGCGTTGAATGCGGGAAGCAATAAGAAGCAATGAGAAGCAATGAGAAGCCAGAAACCAGAAGCCAGAAACAGAAGAGGGCCGCATTTCCATCTGGTTTCTGGCTTTTCCACCGAGGGGTAGGCCATGATGTTCACCGATGAAATCCGTACCCTGCTCGATCTGCCGCGCGTCGGGGCGCTGGCGACGATCAACCCGGACGGGACGCCGTTGCTCACGCCCGTCTGGTACGCGCGGGACGGGGACGAACTCTGGCTCGTCATCGGGCCGAACAGCCCGAAGGCGCGCAACATGCGCCGCGATCCGCGCGTCACGTTCGTGGTGATGGATGCGAGCGGGTATACGTACGTCACGGTTCGGGGCCATGCCCGCCTTGCATCGCAACCCGACATGGAACGGACCCGCGCGATGGCGAACCGGTATCTTGGGGAGGAAGCGGGGGGACGGTTCGTGGAGCGCGACTACATCAAGGAAGAGATTGTCTGCCGGATTGTGCCTGAGTATGTGCGGCTACGTCGGGCCGAATGACCGCCATGGTTCTCGCGTGGGCTACGGCTCAGCGGTAGAGGTAGAAGGCGGTGACACGCGAGTATCGCCAGCGTTGCGCGCAGGCGCCCCACACGTGAATGCCCCGCTTGAGCAGGGCGAGCGGTCCGCGCCATACCTTCAGCCCATGCGGATTCTCCGCTTTCGCCTTCGCGCGTTCCCGCGTTTCGACCTGCATGATCAGCGCGTCAACCTTGCCAACATCATCGACGAGGTTCTTCAGCGATTGATCGAGGTAGCACTGGAGGTGCGCCGCCTCCGGCATATTCTTCGTCTTGCGGTGCAACTGGGATGCGGCGAGTACGGCGACCGTGAGGTGGGTCCGCATATCAATTAATTCCGCATGTTCGATCTCTGTGGGCGCTTGGCCATCGTTATTCATCGTATCCCTCGCAGTCGCGTGCGCGACAGTTCATGAGGTTGACTAACGCAAGAGCCTTGCCACTGATTTTACCCTGTGCTGACGGTAGAAAACACCTTAGGCGTCTCGATGCGCATTCGGTAATGCAAGGGTGTGAAACGCCACGTGGAACGCGACATATTCCAGATGCTACGCGCGGTACGTCTCTTGCAGCACGGTTATGATGCGCGGTGTGGGTATCGCCGGAAGAAAACGAGGCGTGTATGGGCATGGAAGTTCGTGTCGGGCCATCGGTGGTCACGATCAATCAGAGCAGCACCTTTCTCGTCACGCGGGAGGATGGCACCATCGAGGCGGGCGGGGAACTGGGGCTGTTCGCCCAGGATACACGCTTCCTCAGCCACTACGAACTTGGCATCAACCGCATGCCGTGGACGCTGCTCAACGGCGGCGCAATCGACTACTCCGCCGCCCGCTGGCACTACACCAACCCGGCGGTTGAGACCGAGGCGGGCGCGCTCCCCGCGCGGGCCGTCGGGATGCTGGTCGAGCGTGAGATTGGTCACGGCGTCTGCGAGGAAATCACGATCACCAACTACACGCTCGCGCCCGTCGCGTTTCAGTTGGAGATTATCGTGCGCTCCGATTTCGCGGACATTTTCGATGTGCGCGGGCACAAACTGGTCGATCGCGGCATCATCCGCTCCCACTGGGACGACCGCCGTTGCGCCCTGCTCGCAACGTATCACCACGGGGATTTCCACCGCCGCTTTCTGTATCGCCTGCATGACACGACGAGCGAGCCGCGCTTCTCCAATGGTCGCATCCTCTTCGATGTGGCGTTGGCGCCGCAGGCGACGTGGCACGCGGGCGCGGATCACATCCCGATCTTCGGGGGCGATGTGCAGGACCCAGTCAACGACCTTGAGCAGCCCGTGGGCGTGAGCGCGCACATGCGCGCGATGCAGGAGCGGTGGAAGGTCGTGACGACACACTGCGCGAGCGACAATGTGCACTTCAACCGCTCGTTTGCCCAGTCGATTGATGACATGGGGGCGCTACGCATCTACGATCAGGACTTCTCGGAGGATGTCTGGCTGCCGGCGGCGGGCGTACCGTGGTACGTGACGATCTTCGGGCGGGACAGCCTGATCGCCTCCCTGCAAACGATGATGATTCACCATCCTTTCGCGCTTGGTTCGTTGCAGCGGCTCGCGGAGGATCAATCGACGGTGATGGACGACTGGCGCGACGCCGAGCCGGGGAAGATGCCGCACGAGATCCGCTTCGGCGAGCTGGCGCACTTCCACAAAATCCCGCACACGCCGTACTACGGCACCGCCGACGCGACCCCGCTCTACCTCATCACGCTCCACGAGGCGTATTGCTGGACGGGTAATACCGGGTTGATCGATCGTTACCGCGATGTCGCGGAGAAGTGCCTCCGATGGATCGACCAGTATGGCGATCTCGATGGCGACGGCTTTCAGGAGTACAAGACGCGCTCCTCGCTCGGCTACCACAACATGGCGTGGAAGGACGCGAGCAACGCGCTCGTCTGGCCGGACGGCTCGCAGGTCGATCTGCCCATCGGCACCTGCGAGTTGCAGGGCTATGTGTACGACGCGAAACGACGGATGGCGGAACTCTACGACGCGATCGGTGAAGCCGAGCGTGCCGAGCAGTTGCGCGCGGAGGCCGAGACGCTCAAGCGGCGATTCAACGAGGTTTTCTGGATGGAGGATGAGGGGATGTACGGCTTCGCGCTCGGCGGGCCGGACAAGCGACTTGTGCGCACCGTCGCGTCGAACGCGGGGCATTGCCTGTGGAGCGGCATCGTTCCGCCGGAGCGCGCCGAGCGGATGATCGCCCGCCTCCTCAACGCGGACATGTTCAGCGGCTGGGGCATCCGCACACTGAGCGACCGCAACCCCGCGTTCAACCCCTTCGACTACCAACTCGGCTCCGTCTGGCCGCACGACAACGCGATCATCGCGGCGGGGATGCGGCGGTATGGCGCGACGGAGGCAACGAACCGCGTCGCGAAGGCGATCCTCGATGCGCAGGCGGGTTTCGACCGCTACCGGCTGCCGGAGTTGTTCGCCGGGTTGCAACGCGAGGAGACGAGTTTCCCCGTCCAGTACCTCGGCGCGAATATCCCGCAGGCGTGGGCGGCGGGCGCGATCTTCATGCTGCTGCGGGCGATCCTCGGCATCGAGGCGGACGCGCCCCACGGTCGTCTCGTCGTCGCTCCGGCGCTCCCCGACTGGCTACCGCGCCTCAATCTGGAGAATCTCCGCGTCGGTGACGCGCACCTCCATCTCCGCTTCTGGCGCGAGGGGGACATCTCCCGCTGGGAACTGATCGACCAGTGGGGCGCGCAGACGATCGAAGTCATCGACGGGCGCGCGGACGCCTAACGCGCGGCCGGAATCCCGGCCTCACGGCGCAGCAAAAAGGGCACCCACAAAGGGGTGCCCCTCCCATTCTGACTACCGGCTACTGGCCCCTAGTAGCCCGACGCGCGCCGCTTCTGGAAGCAGTCGCGGCAATAGACCGGTCGGTCGCCGCGTGGCTGGAAGGGAACCTGCGTCGTTTGGCCGCAGTCGGCGCAGATGGCATCGAACATCTGGCGCGGTGGTCGGTCGGTGTAACCGCCACCACCGCCGCCGCTGTAGCCACTGCTGCCGCCACCGCTGTAGCCGCCATCGCTCTCGTTGCCGTAGCTGCTGCGGGTGCTGTAGCCACCGCCACCGCCACCGCCGCCACCGCCCTGCGACGCCTTGCGCGCCGAGCGACAGCTCGCGCAGCGGGTCGGCGGGTTCAGCAGCCCGCGGCTCTGATAGAACTCCTGCTCGCCCGCAGTCCACGTGAACTGTTCGCCGCAATCGCGGCATGTCAAAACCTTGTCCGTGAAACTCACCGGAACCTCCTCGATGGCCCCCGGCCATCAAACATCAACCAACGACCGCCTGTGGAGAGGTTCGGTGCGTACCGGCAAGGATTCGACGGACAAGAACAGTGACCCTGCGAACTCGAGCGCAGCCAGGCAAACCTTCAATCTGCTCCACGACCACATCATAGCGACTTCCGCACCATTTCGCAACCCGTATTGTTAGGAGGTGGACGGGAAGCAACGACAAGGCAAGGAATGGGATGTGGCGGGGTGGTGGGGCGTGTTGTCGATCCATCGTCGTCTATCCTTTCGCCTTGACATGGCATTGCGTCGGGTGCCACAATCCGCCGCGTAACCTGCCCTGCATCCCCATCGTGAAGGAGTGCCGCCGTGTCTGATGCCCCGTTTCGCATCACGATGCACCCACACCTCGGCCTGCTCCCGGCGGGAGAAACCGTGCCCATCACCGTTGACGGCGAGCCAATGGACGCGCGGGCGGGCGAGCCGGTCGCGGCGACGCTCCTCGCGCACGGGCTCCGGATGTGCCGCACGACGGTACGCGCAGGCGAGCCGCGCGGCGTCTTCTGCGCGGTCGGCTTGTGCGCGGATTGCTCCATGCAGATTGACGGCGTCCCCGGTGTCCGCGCCTGCGTCACGCCGGTGCGCGTGGGGATGCGCGTGCGGACGCAACGGGGTATCGGCGTCTGGGACGCGGGCGAGGGCGTATGACCGTACACGCGGCGATGGACATGGACGTGGACGTGGACGTGGAGTTGGCGATTGTCGGCGGTGGCCCCGCCGGTCTCGCGGCGGCGATTGAGGCGGCGCGACGCGGCGTGCGGGTGACACTCGTCGATGCCGGCGACAGCCCCGGTGGCGCGCTCGCGCTCCAGACCCATGCGTACCAGGGAACCGGGATGCGCGGCATCGGCCTCGGCGCGCTGCTCAGCCAGACGGCCGCCGCTGCCGGGGCGACGCTCCTGCCACGCACCCTCGCGTGGGGCATGTTCGAGGATCACACCCTCGGCCTCGCGATCAATCATGGCACGGACGATGAGCGGAGCGACCTGCTCCACGCGGCGGTCATCCTGATCGCGACGGGCGCGGTGGATCGCCCCAGCGTCTTCCCCGGCGCGACCCTCCCCGGTGTCATCACCGCGACGGCGGCGACGGTCATGCTCCATCGCTGGCGTGTGCGCCCTGGTGCCGCCGCCCTCGTCGTCGGTAACGACCCGATCACTCCGTGCATCGCGCAGTATTGCGAGGACGGCGGCATGGCCGTCGGTGTCACACGGACGAGCGATGGCCTGCGCGCGGTGGCCGGGCCGGATGACACACTCGCGCGCGTGGAGCAGTACGACTCTGGCGGCGCGGTGGTCGATGCGTGGGATGTCGATACGCTCGTCCTCGCGGAGGGGATGCAACCCGCCAACGAACTCGCCCGGATGGTCGAGTGCGCGATGGTCTGGAGCGCGCCGCTCGGTGGCCCCGTGCCGCTGCGCGACGCCGCGATGTGGGCGTCCGTTCCCGGCGTCTCCATCGTGGGGGATGCCGCCGGGGTGGGCGATGTGGGTGGCGCGATCTTTCAGGGCCGCATCGCGGCGGCGGCGATTGCCGACGCGCTCGGGAAAAGGAAGCGGGGGTTCGATGCGTTCCCGATTACTATCACGTCAGGATCGTTCCGCCCGATAAATGTGGACGTCTGGCGCGCGGCGCGATTGACGGAGATGGTGCGATGACGGAGGCCGCGCGGATGATTCTCTGCCGCTGTGAGGATGTGCCGGTCGCGGAAGTGGAAGCGGCCATCGGTGAGGGCGCGGACGCTGAACGACGTGAAGCGGCGAACCCGCGCCGGCATGGGCATGTGCCAGGGGCGCTGGTGCGCGCACGCCATCGCCGCGCGCGTCGCGGAACGGACGGGGCAACCGCTCGCCGCCCTCGCGCCGATGACCGCCCGCCCGCCGGTGCAGCCAGTGACGCTCGGCGTGCTGGCCGACATGGGGGATGCATAAACCGTGGGTCTCGGTGAAATCCTCGGCCTCGTCGCCGCCATGATCTGGGCGACGTCCAATACGCTGATGCGGATGCAGACGGCGCGGCTCGGCGCGGTCGCCGTCAATTTCTGGCGCTGCCTCGTGACCGTCCCGTTCTTTCTTGTCCTCTACCTGCTCCTTCGCGACCCCGGCACAGTGCGCGAACTCGCCCCGCGCACCGTGCTCTACATCGTCATGGGCGTCTGCATCGGCATGGTGACGGGGGACAGCCTGCAATACCACGCGATCAAACTGATCGGCGTCTCCCGCGCGATGCCGATTTCCGGCTGCTTCCCGCTCTTCACCGTCTTTTTCGCGTGGCTCATCAACGGCGAGCCAATCCGCGTGCAGGTGATAAGTGGGGCCGTCGTCGTGATGACGGGCGTGCTGCTCATCTCGCTACCGAAGCGCGCCTTTGCCGCGCGGTCGGTAGCGGTGGGCATCATCGCCGCGCCCGCGCCCGTCGCCGTCAACCGCGCGAACACTGTTGGCGTGACGCTCAGCCTGATCGCGGCGGTCTGCTGGTCGCTCTCGACGGTGATCCAGAGCAAGGCGCTCGCGCATGCAGACACGATCACGGTGAACCTGATCCGCATGCCCGTCGCCGCGTGCGTGCTCTTCGTCGCGAGCCGGGGGCGCGCGAGCATCCCGCTCCGGCAGTTCGGCTGGCGCACATTCGTCTTCCTCGGCGCAATTGGCATCTTCGGCAGCGGGCTGGCGAGCCTCGCCTACCTCGGCTCGCTCCAGATCGCGGGCGCTGGCAAGACGGCGATCCTCGGCGCGACGGCCCCGCTCTTCGCGCTTCCCCTCTCGATGATCCTCCTCGGTGAGCGGCCCGGCTGGCGCAGCGTCGGTGGCACCGCGCTCACCGTCCTCGGTATCGGCCTCGTCGTCTGGTCGTGACGGGATGTGCCGCTTCGCCAAATCGCACACGACGACAACGATGCTGAAACGGCGATAATCGCGACAAAATCGGGATAATCCATACTATCCACAGAATAATATGGACTTGACATATCTATTATACTTAAATTTATGAATAGATGATGTCCCTCGGCGGTTGCTCCACAGCAGCGCGGTCGAGTAATGCCTGGGCAGCCTTCGGCGTGGCGACGCAGATGTATTCGTGAGGGTGGGGGGGAACGTTTGAAGTTCGCGCTATCGCAGTACCGCGCCCGATTTTGGTGTCGATCCGGGCCATGGCTTGCGCACCGATTGCTGCTCATCAGTCTCGCGCTCCCGCTCATCATCGGGAACGGCGTGGTCATTGCCGCCGGGGGAACAAGCGCGGACGCCGACCCGAGCCTGCAACTGGCAGTTACCTGGGCGACGCAGCAACTGAGCGTATCGAAGCTCTGGCTCGAAGATGGTTCGAGTCTCTGCGGGAAGTTCGTCGAGAACGCCTTCGGCGTCACTGCGCAATACCCGACCGCGCACGACATGTACCTCGCGCTCGAAAAATCGAGCGACCCGGCGCAGCGCACGCTGGCGAGCCTGCAACGCGCGCCCGCAGGCGTGATCGTCTTCTTCGCGCAGAATGCCGGGAACGACAACAACGGGCATGTGGGCATCTACCTCGGCAACGACCAGTTCATCGGGGTCGTGACCAGCGGGCATGTGCGCCAGCACGGCGTGCGGTGGTGGGACGAGCACACGTCGCGCTTCCTCGGCTGGGCTTACCCGCGTGCCGACTGGCCGGGATACGGCAAGAGCAAGCCGATTGCCCGCGCCGCCCCTGCCGCGCCCCCCGCCCCATCTGCACAGGCGATTGAAGGCGCGACGCGGGCGTTTCAGGCCCAGTGGAACGCGGGCGAGGCGGTCATGCGCAACCTCTGGGGGCCGTCGCGGGCCACCCCCGAGCAGGAACCGTACAGCGACGCATCGGGCGGCTACCGCATGGTCCAATACTTCGACAAGGGACGCATGGAAGCGGACAGCCCCACGGACAACACCGTCACGTTTGGCCTGCTCGCGACGGAACTGATCACCGGCAAGGTGCAGGTCGGCAAGACAACATTCCAGTCCCGCGACCCCGCCGACATCCCCATCGCGGGGGACGCCAGCAATTCTGGCCCGACATACGCCGATCTTAACGGACGCGCGGCTAAACTGCTGGCTCCCATGCCATCTCGACCCAGTATGGCGGTGAGCGCCGACGTCTCCGCAGCGGGGGATGTGTCCGAGACCTCCGCAACGAGCGATACGGACGTGCGCACCGTCGCCAAGTCCGACACGACGCTGACAACGTATGACGGCAGCACGCAGCGTTCGCCGCATACCGGGCAAAGATTGGGGTTGCGGTGATCGGCTACGCGAAGAGCGAACCGTTCATCACGACGGTGAAAGTAGCGGGTGCGCCGCGACAGGTGATGGTGCAGGTCTTCGAGCGGCGGGTGCTGACCTACAACGCCGCCAACAGTGACGCCTTCAAGGTCGAGATGGGCAACATCGGCCAGCACTACCACCGCTGGCGGTACGAGCGGTAAATTCCATGACTGATACGATGAGATTGCCAGGTGGCGGCGGGCTTCAGCCTGCCGAACCGTCATTGCCTAATCAAGTTCTTAATCTTCATTACCACACGTCACCAGATGCGTTGAACACCGTACTGGTCAAACTGCGCGTCGCGACTGAGAAGAGGGATCCCTTCGATCCTCGCCTGTACCGCAATGAGTCGATCGAAAGGGTCTTTATGGCTGCCAAGTGGCAGCGTGGATACCGCGAGCGCGTGACTGGAGGCAATGTCGAGAAGGCCAATCCGGGCGGCTTGGAGATCCTGCAAGATCGCCTGCGCGAATGGCTGCCCGCCCGCGCTCACAATAAGTGTCCCCTTGCGCACTTTGATCGCCATTTCTCATAGGCTGGCGATACTCAGCAAGGCTTCATTCTCTCCATCGTTGATGATCTGATATGCGGTTGCGCTGACTAGGGAATCGCCCTGTAGTGTCCACAGGCATGTGTGCGTGTCCAGCAGCACACGCATCACTCGTACTCTTCAAACTCGGGTATCGGATCATCGAAAGCAGGTGTCACGATGTAACGACCGCGAGCAACCCCCACACGGCCTTGAGACGCCGGATGCACTATCATCGTATGGTGTGCAATGTATGCTTCAATTTGCTGGAAGAGATCGGAATTTTCCTCTATCTGCTTGGCAAGGCGCCGTCGGTCATCTTCATTGATGCGTGTACTGCCATGATGCGTCCCCCGTTGATAGTCGAGGGATGTGGCGAGCGCGAGACCGAGCACCCAGTCCCTTACCGATGCCGGGTCCCTCGGGCCGTCATCGGCGCGTGCCCGTACCTCGGAAAAGACCGCGACGGAGAGATCGGGCGGCGGCGCTGTTCCGAGAACGCGGGATGCCAACACCGCGACGTGCATTGCATAACGGCGCACAAGTTCCTTGAACGCGCGGTCATCCGCACCCGCGATGAGCGTTAACAGCTCGGCATCATCAATTTTGGCCCACTTTCGATAGATTCTCGCCATGATGCCAAGTCTTTCTCGGGGAACATGCGCCCTGTCCGTTCCTGAGAAGCATACCAAGACCATCGGGATACCGATGTCATCGTATCCCCGCTGTGCGAGGGCGGCCAATCGCGAAGGCTGCGGGGAAGCGCGCGTGCAGCCGCTCGTCGAGCAGTTCGGCGAGGTGCAGCACGCGGACGGTGCGGCCGGAGGCGTCCATGCCGCCGCGCAGGTGCATGATGCAGCCGGGGTTGTCGGTGACGAGCGTGCGCGCGCCGGTCTGGTCCACATTGTCCAGTTTGCGCGCCAGAATCTGCTCGGAGACCTCGGGATAATCGACGGAGACGGAGCCGCCGAAGCCGCAGCAGACCGCCGCCTCCGGCAATTCCACCAGTTCCAGACCCATCACCCGCTCGATCAGGTCGCGCGGCTCCCGCTTCAGGCCGAGGACGTTGTGCGACTGGCAGAAGTTGTGGTACGTCACGGCCGCGCCGCCGGGCGTGGCGAGCGCGCCGTCGGGCAGGCGGGCGACCGTCGTCAGGAACGAGGTGAGGTCGAGCGTGCGCTTGGCGAGCGCCGCGGCGCGCGCCTGCCATGCCGGCTCGTCCGCGAAGAGGTGCGCGTAGTCGTGCGTGATCGCGACGGCACACGACGCGCCCGCCGTGACGACCCACTCCGCATCCGTCGCTTCCAGCCCCTCAATCGTCGCCTTCGCCATCGTCCTGGCGCGCCCCCAATCGCCGGAGTCGAACGCGGGCAGGCCGCAGCAATGCTGGCTGATCGGCACGACGACCCGCGCGCCGCACGCCTGGAGGACGCGCACGGTGGACTCGGCCATCTCCGGGAAGAGACGGTCGGTGAAGCATTGGATGAAGTAGGCGACACGCGCGCCCGTCGCCCCGGTCTCCAGCAGCGGAGGCACGAGCGTCGGCGCGTCCGCCACGCCCGCTGTTTGCCCGCCGAAGAGGCGGTCGCGCGCCGGTTCCTTCGCGGGAACGGGCAGGCTGCGCCAGCTCTGGTACCGCTCCGCGCCGGGCAGATCGCGGACGAATGCGCCGTCGGGTTCGGCCAGCGGTTTGGCGAGGCGGGCGGCGAGGCGGGCGGCGCGGTCGAAGAGCGCCGGGTTGGACCAGAGTTCCAGCACCGACCGCTTGTACCACGGCAGGCCGAACTGCTCGACCGTCCGGTGGCGCACCTCGAGGATCTGCTGCGGGAGCGGAATGTCCACCGGGCAGACGGTCGCGCAGGCGTTGCACGAGACGCAGAGGGACTGCGGGCCTGCCGCGTTCTCCCAGCCGTTGTGGAAGCCGGTGTTCACAAGCCCGATCGCCCCGGAGTAGATGTAGCCGAAGGCGTGGCCGCCGACGACCTGATAGGGCGGGCAGACGTCCGCGCACGCGCCGCACCGGATGCAGCGGAGCGCGTCGTCGAAGATTGAGTCGGCGCGCATCACGCTCCGCCCGTTATCCACGAAGACGTAGTGCATCTCCTTGCCTGGTCGGTCGGGGCCGGTGACGAAGGTGGAGTAGACCGAGATCGCCTGGCCCGTCGCGGAGCGTGCGAGCAGGCGCAACTGGAGCATCGCGTCCGCCATCGTCGGCAGCAACTTCTCGTAGCCGACGACGACGACGTGCACATCGGGGACGGAGGTGACGAGTTCCGCGTTGCCCTCATTGGTGACGAGCATCATCGCGCCCGTCTCCGCGACGAGTGCGTTCGCGCCGCTGATGCCGAGCCGCGCGACGATGAAATCCTCCCGGAGCGTGCGCCGCGCCGCCGCGACCTGCCCGGCGATGTCATCCGGTTCGAGCGCCTCGCCCGTCGCGGCGGAGAGGAGGCGGGCGGTGTCGTAGCGGTCCATGTGGATGGCGGGCGCGATGATGTGCGACGGTCGATCCTCCGCGAGTTGCACCAGCCACTCGCCGAGGTCGGTCTCGACAATGCTGACGCCGCGCGCTTCGAGGTACGGCCCCAAGCCGATCTCCTCCGTCACCATCGACTTCGACTTCGTCAGCTGCGTGACGCCCTTGCGGGCGCAGAGTTCCGCGATGTAGCGGTTCGCGTCCTCGGCGCTCGCGCTCTCGTAAACGGTCGCGCCGTTGCGCTCGGCCATCTCCTTGAACGCCGCGAAGTAGCCGGGTGTGTCGGCGATCACCGCGTCCTTGACCGCCGCGAGCCGGTCGCGCAGTTCCTCGAAGGTGTGGCCGGATCGCTCCATCTCGGCACCGGCGGCTTGGGTGTCTGCGGCGGTGCCCTCCACCGTCCGCACGGGCGCGGGACCCTCGCCGTAGGTCTCGCCCGCGCCCTCGCTGTCGGCGTACTCCGCGAAACTCGTGTCCCGCCCGTTGCGCCAGTTGCGCTGGAACTTGAGCAGACCGACGCGCATCCGCTCGTTTCCCAGCGCCTCGCGGTACCGCTGCGCGAAGGGGGCCGGTGCGTGGTGATCTGCCGCCGCGCCGCGCGGCTTGCCCCGCGATGTAGCCCGCTCATCCGGCGGCGTCAGCGCGCGCCTGGCCCGGAGGACGCCGTACGTCGCCGCGACACCCGCGCCGAGCGCGAGCCAGCCGATGTGACGCCCGCCGCGATCCTCATTGTTACTGGCTTGCATGGGTACGCCCCCCGTTTCCATTGTCAGCTGCCGCCGCTTTCCCGGCCCCCACGCTGTCGAGGAGCAGGATGCGCAGTTCCGCCGGGCCGTGCGCGCCGACGCTGAGGCTCATCTCGATGTCCGCCGTCCGGCTTGGTCCGGTGACGAACGAGGCGTAGCGCCCCGCCGGTGCGCCGTCCGCGCCGGTGAAGCGGTCGCGCAGCCACACCCCCGCCTCATCGAGGCTCGGCACGAGGCGTGCGACATCGAGGACGACGAGGTGCCGGTGCGCGAGCATCCGCACGAGGCGATCGGCGAGCGAGTCGGCGATCAGGTACGACCCCGTCTCCGCGATCCCGAGCGACGCCTCGGAGATGCCGATGGCCGCCGGGCCGAACGTCGCCATTGGATCGGAAACATCGACCGGCGTGAGCGTCACGCCGCGTGCCTCCAACCGCTCGCGCAGCGCCGGGTGCGTCCGCTCCAGTGTCGGGGCCAGCACGACGCGCCGCACATCGCGCGCGACCGCCGCCGCGAGATCGGCGGCGAGCGCGGCGACCGCATCGAGCGCGGTGACGCACTCAACGATCACGCCGAGCTTGCCGACATGCGCGCTGAAGCGTTCCCGGAGCGCGTCATTGTCTGACGCGTGTGGTGTGGCAATGGGGCTGTTTGCAATCACCGGTCGATCCCCCGTGTGTTCTCGATGAGCGAAATGGTCGTGTACAACCCTGTCGCACGGTTGGTTCCGTGCCGGTCACTACTCTACAAGGTTTCCCGATGGGCCGCCACGGAAGCGAGCCAACCGGAATGTGCGACACTACGCGGGTGAACATGTGCGGACTCCATAGCGCGAGGGGCGGCAGGGGATGGGAGAGACCGAGAGACCGACGCACGATGATGACCGCGCAGACGTGCGGGCAACGTCGGCGTCGCCCCGATTTGCCACGCACTTCAAGGTGCGGCACTACGAGATGGACGCGCTCGGTCACGTCAACAACGCGGTCTATCTGCACTATCTGGAGCAGGCGGCCTACGAGCACTCCGCCGCCGCCGGTTTCTCTGACGAACGTACGCGAGAACTCGGCGGCATCTGGATCGTCCGGCGGCACGAGATTGAGTATCTGCGCCCGGCGACGGCGGGCGACGTGCTGCAGGTCATCACCTGGGCCGTCGCATTCAAGGGCGCGCGGGCCTTCCGGGATTACGCGATCTACCGCTATGAAGGAAGCCCTGACGGAACAAATGGGTTGCCCACCGACCAATTTCTCCTGCCCGATCACGCCCCGGACGGTGAGCCGCTCGTGCGCGCCCAGACACTGTGGGTA
>JAABUT010002714.1_pt1 | contig 16397 bp, 12 predicted proteins | sample 5559281 | NCBI WGS metagenome assembly JAABUT01 (sample SAMN10711880, study PRJNA513359) | rock metagenome | isolation source: Antarctica rocks | place: Antarctica: Victoria Land, Ricker Hills nord | collected 2016-01-04 | reverse complement strand
CAGCGGAAACAGCGGCAGGCTTACGCCGAAGAGCAAGATCAGCGCGAGAGCCCAGATGAAGTCGGGTACCGCGAGGAGCAGCCCGGTGAGGCCGTCGATCGCCGTCTCGGCCGCCGTTCGCCTGAGCAGCGAGCCGACGATGGCTGCCGTGGTCCCGACTAGGAGGGCGATCCCGAAGGAGCAGAGGGCGAGTTCCAAGGTGGCGGGCAGGCGGTCGACGATCAGCTCCAGGACGTTCCGGCGCAGCGAGATCGACGTGCCGAAATCCCCGTGCGCCATCGCGCGCAGCCACATCCAGAACTGTAGCGGCAACCCGCCGTCCAGTCCGTAATGTTCCCGCAATGCGGCGATGTCGGCGGCGGTGGCGCCCGGCCCGACCATCATGGCGATGGGATCTCCTGGTGCCAAGCGCAGCAGCGCGAAGACCGCCGCAGCGACGCCGAACAGCGTTACGAGCATCATGCCGAGACGGTTGCCGGCGGCGCCGATCACCGCTCGACCTCGCCCGGTCGCGCAGGGGGCAGAACCGCCCGCGAATTGCGGGTCGTACATGGCCGGCGTCCTCGGATCGGCATGGGTCTCACGCGATGGTGCCGCGTTGCCGCAGCAACGGCATCACGGCGTCGCGGAAATACGGGAACTCGTCGACGTAGTTCAGCGAGGACAGCGTGGTGCTGCCAAATCCCGCCTCCGACATGCCGTTCGAGCAATTGGCCGCGAAGATCCCAAGCTTGAAGCGGTCCCCTTGCCGTAAAAGGTTGAGATGGCTCATCGCTCGTTCCTGCCTTCAGATCACCGCGCGACCTCGTGACCGCTCGGCGTCCGGCCGGCGTGGACGGCCGGGTGCGAGATCATCCCTGGCTTCCGACCACGGCCTGCGCCGCCAAAGTCCTCACGCGTTCGAGACCAGCGTCGGCTGGAGTGCCCCCGACGTGTTGGCCGCCACCTTGAGCGACGACTTGAACAGCACCGGCTGGGCGTATTGAAGCAGCGGGATCACTAGCCCTTCTTCGGCGATGTAGTGGCTGACCTCCTTCCAGCCGGCGACGCGCTTGCCCTCGTCCTTCTCGCCCCAGAGCGGTATGATCTTGGCGTCGAGGATGTCCGTCTTCCACGCCGAATGCGGCGAGGGACCGAACATGGCGAAGCCGGTCGAGGTCGTGGGGTCGCCGATCGCGTTACCCCAGTTGTAGAAGGCCATGGGGGCGAGCTTGTGGGCGGCGCGCAACTCGTAATGCTTGGCGATCTCGTAGACCTCGATCTCCGCCTCGATACCGACCTTGCGCCACATGCCGACGATCGCCTGGATCATCTCGTAATCTTTGGGCTTGAAGCCCCGCGTCGTCTGAATCGTGAACTTGACGGGTTTCGCGGGGGAGTAGCCGCTCGACTCGAGGAGTTCGGCGGCCTTCTTGGGATCGTAAGGCACCTGGATGGAAGCGTCGAAGGCTTCGTATTCGGGCGCTTCGAGCGTGGACAGCGGCACGCCGTAGCCCCGTAACAGCCGCTTGATGATGACCTGCTTGTCGATGGCGTGGATGGCGGCGAGGCGGACGTTCTTGTCGAGCATCGCCGGGCTCGTGTTGGAGATGAAGATCATGCCGATGTCGGACACCGGTGTCGCGACGCCGGCGAGGCCCGGCTTGGCCTTGAGGCGGTCGAACTCCTCGTAGGGCACTTCCAGCGTCAGGTCCGACGAGCCGCTCTCGATCTCGGCCGCGCGGCTGGTGGCGTCCGTCACGAATTTGAACACGACGGTGTCGAAGGCCGGCTTGCCGCCCCAGTAGTGCGGATTGGCCTTGAGCCGCAGATAGGCGTTGCCCTCGTAGGCATCGACCATGAAGGGACCCGTGCCGACCGGCTTCTTTTCGAAGCCTTCCGGGCCGACCTTCTCGTAATAGACCTTGGGCATGACGTAGCCGGTCAGGAACGCCATCCACTTGAACAGGGTCGGCTCGAACGACACGACGTCGGCCGTCACGCGGTGGCCGTCGACCTTGAAATTGTTGATCTTGGACCAGATGAACTGGCCGGGATTGCCGCCCTTGGGATCCGCTGCGCGGGTCAGCGACCAGACGACGTCCTCCGGCGTGAAGGCCGTGCCGTCGTGCCAGGTGACGTTCTCACGCACGTCCATCCAGACCTTGCTCTTGTCGTCGCTCCATCCCCAGGCGGTGAGCAGGCCTGGCTCGAAATCGAGGTTCGGCTTCTGCCCGATGTACTGGTCGAAGATCGACCGGTAGATCGCCTGGATCGTCGGGTTGACGGCCGAAGGACCCGTGGTTGGATCGAACGAGGGCAGGGCGACATTGAAAGCGATGGTGAGGGTGCGGGTGTCGGCCGCCTCCGATGGAATTTTGCCGGCCAGCAAGCCGGCGATGAAGCCGCCGGCGCCAAGGGCCAAAGTCTGTCGGCGGGAAACGGCCATCATCGGGCTCTCCACTTTGCGGGCCGACTGCGGATCAGGCAGGCGGAGACGTCGAATGCTTCAAGCTTAAAACGATTGCTTGCCGTCTGCCAAGGGCCATGTAAGCTCATCATTTTTGCAGGTGCTGCATGGGTCACGGCTGCGCTGCCCAGGGGTGAAGCGACGACAAGCGGCCGCTGGGTCGGGTAGCCCGGAAGGTTAGAGTGTCGACTGAGGTTCGGGCGTTGACAACAACGCGCTCCTATTTATGGCTACGCGTACATAAAGCAGACGTGCTGCCCGTACCCGACATGCACGCTCCTGGCCCGGCACCGAGCCATGTCCCGCGCAGGTCGCGAGGAGGATCGAATGGCCGAACGATCGTTCGCGCGTGAAGTCGAGGATCTGAAGCTCGGCAACGGCGACGTGTTCCGTGGCGAGGGCATCCTGGCCATCACCAAGGCGTTGCTGCAGTCCGGCGTGTCCTACGTCGGCGGCTACCAGGGCTCGCCGATTTCGCATTTGATGGATGTGCTGGCCGACGCCAGGGATGTGCTGGACGAACTCGGCGTACATTTCGAGTCGTCGGCCTCGGAAGCCGCGGCGGCGGCCATGCTCTCGGCATCGGTGATGTATCCGGTGCGCGGCGCGGTGACCTGGAAATCGACGGCCGGCACCAACGTGGCCTCCGACGCCCTGTCGAACCTGTCCTCGGGCGGGGTCAAGGGCGGTGCGCTGATCGTGATCGGGGAGGACTACGGCGAAGGCTCGTCCATCATGCAGGAGCGGAGCCACGCTTTCGCGATGAAGTCGCAGATGTGGCTGCTAGACCCCCGCCCCAATCTCGAGAGCGTGGTCAGGGCCGTCGAGGACGGTTTCGACCTGTCGGAAGCCTCCAACACGCCGGTGATGCTGGAGGTGCGCATCCGCACCTGCCACATGCATGGACAGTTCGTCGCCAAGGACAACAGACGCCCGGGCTTCTCGCTGAAGGACGCGGTCGAGAACCCCCAACGCGACCTGAGCCGGATCGTGCTGCCGCCCGCCGCCTATGTGCACGAGAAGGAGAAGCTTGAGGCCCGCTGGCCTGCCGCCGTCGACTTCATCAAGGCGCGCAAGCTCAACGAGCATTTCGGCCCGGCCACCGGCGATGTCGGCCTGATCATCCAGGGCGGCATGTACAACAACGTCATGCGGGCGCTGCAATATCTCGGGCTCGCCGACATCTACGGCGACTCCGTCGTGCCGATCTACGTGATGAACGTGACCTATCCGATGATCGACGAGGAGGTCGTCGAGTTCTGCCTCGGCAAGAAGGCGGTGATCATGGTCGAGGAAGGCCAGCCCGAATACATCGAGCAGGCGCTTCACACGCTGCTCCGCCGGCGCGATATCCAGACCAAGCTCAGCGGCAAGGACGTCCTTCCCCAGGGCGGCGAGTATACGGCGCCCGTGCTGGTGAAGGGCTTCGAAACGTTCATCGAAACCCATGCGCCGGGCCTGCTCGGCAACCGGCCGCCCGTGCCGAGCGCCGCGGCCGTGCTGGCGGACCCCAAGATCAAGCGCCTCGCCGAAGTGGTGCCGCCGCGCCCCGCGGGGTTCTGCATCGGCTGCCCCGAGCGGCCGATCTTCGCGGCGATGAAGCTCGTCGAACAGGAACTCGGCCAGCACCACGTGTCGGCCGATATCGGCTGCCACCTGTTCTCGATCCTGCCGCCCTTCAACATCGGGGCGACCACCATGGGGTACGGGCTCGGCCCGGCCTCGGCCTCGGCGTTCAATGTGCCGGCCAACAAGCGTCCGATCTCGGTGATGGGCGATGGCGGGTTCTGGCACAATGGCTTGACCACCAGCGTGGGCAACGCGGTTTTCAACAAGCAGGACGGCGTGATCCTGGTGGTCGACAACTTCTACAGCGCCGCCACGGGCGGGCAGGACATCCCGTCCTCCCGGGCCGACAACCCGCGCCGCCTCACCAACAATTCGATCGTCAATGCCGTGAGGGGCATCGGCGCCACCTGGGTCCGGCAGATCGACCGCACCTACAGCGTGGCGCTGATGCGCGATACGTTGCGCGAAGCGCTGACCTCAACCGCCAAGGGACCCAAGGTCATCGTCGCCTCCTCCGAATGCATGCTGAACAAGCAGCGCAGAATGAGGCCGCTGGTCGCCAAGGCCCTCGAGGAGGGCCGTCGCGTGGTGCGGGAGCGCTTCGGCGTCGACGAGGACGTGTGCACGGGCGACCATGCCTGCATGCGCCTGTCGGGCTGCCCGTCGCTGTCCGTCAAGGAGACCACGGACATCCTCCGGGACGATCCCGTGGCCGCCATCGACCACAGCTGTGTGGGCTGCGGCAATTGCGGGGATGTTGCCGAGGCCGCGGTGCTATGCCCGTCGTTCTACCGGGCCGACATCATCTCCAACCCCACCGGCTTCGAACGCGCCGTGGCGCGGCTGCGGGGTGCGGTGATCGGCTTCCTGCAGCGCCGGCGCGACGGCCGACGCCCTATCCCGGTCTGAGGGCGCGATCCATGCCCTCAGACCCGCGCCCGCTGCGGCTGTCCACCGACAAGCCGCTCAGCGTGGCGATCCTGGCCATGGGCGGGCAGGGGGGCGGCGTGCTGGCGGACTGGATCGTCGAACTGGCGGAGGCGGAGGGCTGGGCTGCCCAGTCCACGTCGGTGCCGGGCGTCGCGCAGCGCACGGGCGCCACGATCTACTACATCGAGATGCTGCCCGAACGGAACGGCAAGCGGCCGATCTTCGCGCTGATGCCGACGCCCGGCGACGTGGATGTCGTGCTCGCCGCCGAATGGATGGAAGCCGGGCGCTCGATCATGCGGGGCCTCGTCACGCCCGACCGCACCACGGTGATCGCCTCCACGCACCGCGCCTTCGCGGTGCAGGAGAAAGAGCGACCCGGCAACGGCATCGCGGATTCGGGGGCCGTGATCGAGGCCGGAGACGTCGCGGCCCGACAGGTCATCAGCTTCGACATGCAGACAATGGCCGAGCGCAACGGCACGGTGATCTCGGCGACCCTGTTCGGAGCCTTGGCGGGTGCCGGCGCGCTGCCGTTTCGGCGCGAGGCCTTCGAGAACGCCATCCGGACAGGGGGCAAGGGCGCCGAGCCGAGCTTGCGCGGCTTTGCCGCCGGCTTCGAACGGGCCGGGCAGCGGCCGGTCGAGACCATCCATGTCGAGCCGCCCACGAAGACGGTGCCCAGCGCCGCCCGGACCGGTCTTCCGGCGCTGGACGCGCTACTGGATCGCGTCGGGCGCGAACTGCCGGATGCGGCGAAGGCCTTCGCCCGGGCCGGGATCGAGCGCCTCGTCGACTACCAGGACGTCGCCTATGCGGCGGAGTATCTCGACCGGCTGAAGCCGATCGTGGCGCTGGACCAGCAGGCTGGCGGCCCGGACAAGGGGTTCGCCCTGACCGCCCAGGCGGCCAAATATCTGGCGGGCGCGATGAGCTACGACGACGTGATCCGTGTTGCAGACCTCAAGACTCGGCGCACGCGTTTCGATCGCGTGCGGCGCGAAGTGGCCGCGAAAGCCGACCAGATCGTCTACACCACCGAATTCATGCATCCGCGCATGGAGGAGGTGCTCGGCACCCTGCCGCGTGGCCTGGGGCTCGCCATGGAGTCCCGACCCCGCCTTCTCAGGGTGCTGGACCGCTTCGTCAACCGGGGGCGGCGCTTGCGGACCGGAACATTGTTCGGATATCTCGCGCTCTACGTCCTGTCGGGCCTCAAGGGCCTGCGTCGCGGATCCCTGCGTCACGCCCGCGAAGGCGAGCACGTCGCCCACTGGCTCCAGGTTGTGGCCGCGACGGCACCGGTCGACTACGACCTCGCGGTCGAGGCGCTGGCCTGTCGGCGGCTCGTGAAAGGCTATTCGGACACCCATGCGCGGGGCCTGTCGAAATTCGACCGGGTGCTGGCCGAGGTTCCTTTTCTGTCAGGCCGGATCGAGAGCGCGGCCTGGCTGCGACGGCTGAAGGAAGCCGCGCTGGCGGAGGAGAAAGGCACAGCGCTCGACGGCGCGCTCCGGACCATGCGGAGCGCGTACGCGTGACGAGGACGCCTATGAACCCGAGGTCGTGCCGACGGCATGCTGGAGAGGCGATCGCTCGAACACAAACGTTTGCGGACGATGATGTTCGACTGTTCGGGAAATATCGTACTGGCTGAACTATTCGTCGAATAGATCCGAATGAGAGCCGGTACGCGCGAGCTGAAGCTCGTCGCCGGCGACGCGGTAGATCAAAAGCCAATCCGGTTCGATACGCGTCACGAAAGCCTTTCCAATCGGCTTTCAAGAGGTGATCCTTATAGCTTGGTGGCAGCTCATCTCCGGCCAATAGAATGCTCAGCAGCTCGCGCAGTTTATGAAGGTCTTTACCTCGCCTCTCCGCCCGTTTCACGTCGCGGCGGAACTGCCCCGAGCGAACCGGTGTCAGCACGTCAAACTGCCAAGTCCTCGAACAACGCATCGGGCGAGGCGAAGCGCTTGCCTTTGCCCTGATCCAGTTCGGTCAGAGCCTTTCGGGTGATGGCGTTCGGCACTTTGACCAAGAAGGGAAACTCCTCGTCGGCAGCGACGCGGACCAGCGGAAGGCGGATCGCGTCGGAAATGGACAGTCCCATGGCCGCTAAGGCTTCCGTTGCTCTTGCCTTAATGTCTGCGTCGATCCTGGCGCGGACGACCGTATCCGTTGCCATCTTGCGGCTCCTGGAAAAGGTGGCCACAGGATAGCTACGAGACGCTAATTCGGCAAGAGTTCCGGCTTTGCGGGTTGCTCGACGGAGGGCTCACGCCAGGCTTCGCGCCAGCAAGAACCCGGACCCACCGCCGAGCCCGGGGCCGGGATGGGTCGACGCTCCGATATGATAGAGGCCCGGCACCGGGGTGCGATGGTTCACGGTCCCCTTGAAGGGCCGCCACAGGAAGAACTGGTCCATCCCGCAATAGCCGCCGTAGGGGTCGCCGCCCACGAGGTTGATGTTCAGCGCTTCGAGGTCGGCCGGCGAATAGGCGCGGCGGGCCATCACGCTCTCGCGGAAGCCGACGATGTGGCGGGCGAGGATCGCTTCGGCCCGATCCGCGTAGGCTTCCCGGATCGCTTCCGTCCACCGCCCGTCGGCAGGCGCCGGGATCTCGCCCGCGGCGTCGCCCTTGATGATGCGCGGCGCCTCGGGCAGTTGCAGCCAGAGCACGGCGCGGCCGTCCGGCGCCCGCGATGGGTCGAGCGCCGTCGGCTGTCCGACGCAGATCGTGGGTTCGGAGGGCAGGATGCCCCGTTCAGCTTCGTTAGCGGCCTTGGAAACGCCGTCGAGGCCCGGCGTGAGGTGCAGCAGGGCGACGTTGTCGAGCCCCTGACCGCGCCACTGGGGAGCGTGCGCCAGCGCATAATGGATCTGCATGTTCCCCTTGCCGTAACGGTAGCGGCTCAGCCCCTCCGTGATGTCGGCCGGCAGGTCGACACCGGCCAGGAGGCCGCGGTAGAGCCGATCCGGCGCGACCGAGCAGACCACGCCCCGGCTCGCCCGGTGCCGTCGGCCGTCGGCCAGCACGACCCCGTTCGCGCGGCCCCTGGCATCGCGGCTGACGCGGGCGACCTCGGCGTTGGTCTCGACGGTGCCGCCGTGGTCGCGGATGAGCCGGTCGAAGGCATCGAGCAGTTTTTGGGCGCCGCCTTTCACGATGGGGGCGCCGGCGGCTTCGAGCGCGAAGCCGATCACCTTGAGCATCTCTCCCGAATAGGCGCTTTCCGGCCCAAGGCCCGTATGGAGCACCCAAGGCGCGAACAGATCCTGCACGAGGCTCGACGTGTAGCGGCCTTCGAGGTGCGCCCGCGCCGAGACGAGCGCTTCGCCGAGAAAACTCGCCAGGCCGCGCGGCCCACGTTTCCAAAGCTCCCTCAGCACGATGCGCAGCATGGCGCGTGACCACAATCGCCCCCCGAGCACGGAGAAGACGAGCCCCGCATTGGTGCCGAACAGGGCCATCTCGCGATCGAAAGCCGCCCCGTCCCCCGCGGCGGCCGCCTCGAACGCGGCGCGGTTCGCATCCCGGGAGCGGGTCAGGACCAGATGGCTGCCGTCGGGACGCAATACGCCCGTGGGGATGTCGGACTGCGCGAAGGAAAGGCCGCGCTTCTCGAGTTCGGGGCCGAGCGCCGCGTAGGCGGGTGACGTGACGAACAGCACGAACGTCGTCGCCATCACGTCATGGATGAAGCCTGGCTCCGTAATGGCCTCAGTCCGGATGCAGCCCCCGATCCGGTCGTTGCGCTCGAGCAGCAGGACCTTGCGGCCCTTGAGGCCCAGCATGGCGGCGCAGACCAGGCCGTTGATGCCGCTTCCCACGACGATGTAATCCGCTTCGGCCATGGCACATCCCTGATCCTGCGCCGCATGGTAGGAACGGCCTATGGGAATGCAAGTTTATGAGCGGGCAAGCGACGCGGCGCCTTTTCACCTCGGGTCGGAGTGGACAGAGCCCATGCCGATGAGATTACACGGCGTCTCACATGGACGGGTGCAGGCATGGGTTATGACGCGATCGTCGTGGGCGCCGGCCACAACGGTCTGGCGGCTGCCGTCCATCTGGCGGCCAAGGGCTGGAAGGTCGGGGTCTTCGAGGCCGCCAGCCAGCCCGGCGGGGCGGTCAAGACGGCGGAAGCGACGCTTCCTGGATTTCGACACGACCTCTACGCCATGAACCTCAGCCTGTTCGCAGGCTCGCCGTTCTTCGCGGCCCATAAGGACGGCCTGCTCCGGCACGGTCTGGCCTTCGTTCCGGCCCCCGACAGCTTCGCCACCGCCTTTCCGGACGGCACCTGGCTCGGCGTGAGCCGGAACCTGGAGCAGACCGCCGACCGCATCGCAGCGATGTCGTCGCGCGACGCCGAGGCCTGGCGCGCGATGGTGGCCCGCTTCGCAGCGGAGGCGCCGCACATCTTTGCCATCCTGGGTTCGCCCATGCCATCGAGAAAGGCGGCGCAAGCCGTCTGGAGTGCCTACCGGGCCATGGGCATGGCCGGCCTCGGCGACATGGCGCGCCTGCTCCTGTCCTCGCCACGCGACTTTCTCGATCGGCATTTCGAGAGCGCCAAGCTGAAGGCCATGATGGGGGTCTGGGGGCTGCACCTCGACTTTCCGCCCGACGCCGCAGGCGGCGCCCTGTTCCCTTACCTCGAATCGATGGCATGCCAGAGCTTCGGCATGGTGATCGGGCAGGGCGGTGCCGACACGCTGGTGACGGCGCTGACCGGCTACCTCAGGGAACGGGGCGGCGAACTGCACTTGGACGCTCCCGTCACCGAGGTCGTCCGATCCGGCAACAAGGCGGGTGGCGTGCGCCTCGCGGACGGCCGCACCGCCGAGGCGAAACGGGCCGTGATCGCCAACGTCCACCCCAAGCGGCTGTTCGGGCAACTCCTGAAGGAGGGAGGCCACGAGGCTTACCGGGCTCGGCTCGACGGTTTCAAGCCCGGCCCGGCCACCATGATGATCCACTATGCTCTGGACGGGTTGCCGAACTGGGCGGCCGGCGAGGCGCTCAAGCGCTTCGCCTACGTGCATTTGGCCCCGCACTATGCCGCGATGACACGGGTCTACGATCAGGCGAAGGCCGGGCTGCTGCCCGACGAACCCGTCCTCGTCGTGGGGCAACCGACTGCGCTCGATCCGAGCCGGGCTCCCGCGGGTCGGCACATTCTCTGGGTGCAGGTGCGCGTCCTGCCGAGTGCCATCGCGGGGGACTCCGCGGGGCAGATCGAGGGCACGGACTGGGATGACGTCAAAGGCCGCTACGCTGACCGGATCGACGCACTGATCGAGCGTTACGCCCCCGGCTTCCGCTCGACGGTACTCGGCCGAGCCGTTCTCAGTCCCGAGGACCTGGAACGCGACAATCCCAACCTGATCGGCGGAGACAGCCTGTCCGGAAGCCACCACCTCGACCAGAACTTCATGTTTCGTCCGCTGTTTGGGTGGTCGCGCTACAAGACTCCGGTAGAGCGGCTTTTTCTCGTGGGAGCCTCGACCTGGCCCGGCGCAGGGGTCGGAGCCGGTTCGGGCTTCATGCTGGCCAAGATGCTCGCCGGCACCTGAGCGCCGCTGTCGGGGTCGCCTCTTTTCTGTCCCCGGAAACCATCAACCTTGGCCAATTCGTGCTCTCATAGCGAGCGCGTCTATGAACGGAGTAGTAACTCAAGTTGGTTGCGGCCCCCGCAACCAACTTCACTAGCCACGCAAGCGCCGAAGCGGTCGCTTCGCTCGATCCCCCAGTGCCAGCATCGCCGCCAACGCGCCCCGAACCTCGACCCGCAGCGGCGCCTTCGGATCCTCGGGGAGGGGACAAGGCGGATCTCGTCGACCAAGGCGCAGATCTGCTCGCGCGCCGTTCCGGCGTCCTCGCCTGCGAGCGCCACGGCCGCGGGACACGCCGCCAGCCCAACCAAAACCGCCGTTCACAGGCGCGATCTCCGTCGAGCCTTCATGTGGATGTCTCCTCTCGTCGGGCTGGAGACCGGGTGACGCCGAAGGCGGGCACCCACCGCAATCCCATGCGGCCGAGTACGGACGTCCCGGAGAACTGATGCAGGACTACCGCAGCGACATGGAGCCCGACAAGCGCCAGCAGGGCCTTGAATAGCAAGACATGCAGCGTGCTTGCCGGCCACCACAGGTAGGACGCGAGCGCGCCGGCGACGCCTTCTGAAATCAGGACGACGTAGAAGGCCGCATGCACCCCGCTCGCCGTCCGCGCTGCCCAAGATCCCGCCGCACCATCCGAGCGCGGGACCGGGGCGCCGGCCCATAAGCGGTAGAACAAGCGCATCATCATGAGCGCGGTCAGCAGAAGGCCGAGCCTGTTGTGCATGGTGTGGAGCACGAGGTCGGCCGGATTTTGCCGTTGTCCGATCATGTGCATTGTGTGAGTGCGCACGATGGCGCCGCTCGTGCCGTATTGCTCGACCACAAGCGCCGCGACGAGCCAGTGCAACGCGACCTGCACGCGGGAGTAGACCGCCGGTCGTGTCACCCCGACCCGCTCCGGGCGGGCTGCGTCGGAGGCGGCATCAGCCGTGAAGCCGTCCTCGCGCGCGTCGGGCGTCATGGACGAAATCGGCATGTCGGCGCTGGAGGCCGAGCCCCTTACTTGCCGTTCTTGGCCAGCCAATCCTTCATTTCGGCGATCTCCTTCTCCTGGGCCGCGACGATCCCCTCGGCCAGCTTACGGAGCATCGGATCCTTGCCGTACTGCAACTCGACCTTGGCCATGTCGATGGCGCCCTGGTGATGGGGCGTCATCATCATCACGAAGTCCTTGTCGGTGTTGCCGGTCGGCTTGACGTCCATGTTGGTCATCATCTTCGACATGGAGGCGGAGAATGCCTTGCTGGAGGCGCTGTCGCCGGTCGCCGCTGTCTTGGTCATGTCCATCTTCATGTCTTCCGCCACGGCGAGGGACGGAACGCCGAGCAGGCCGATGACGGCCATCGTCGCCAAGAACTTCATCGCAAATACTCCTTGGAAGGGCTGAGCCGCCGCGATGGCGACGCGCGTCCAGCCGATGTTCGAGTTTGCCAACCAGTCATCCGGCGCCTTCGCCGACGCACGTGAGGGCCGTCAGGCTGCCGCACGGACCAGGGTCGCGTCGTAGCCGGCGGCGGAGATCGCCCCGGCTATCCGCTCGGCCGCGCCATCGAAGGCGCTCTCGACCCTGACCTCTCCCGCCTTCAAGTCGACGTCGACGCGTGCCGAAGCGTCCACGCCGTGGACGGCCTCCGTCACGGCTTGGACGCAATGACCGCAGCTCATCTTGGTAACCTTATACAGCATGACGAGACACTCCTGCTCGAATCCGGCCGAAGATGCAGGCTTCCATCGTGGCAAGGTCAAGGGAAAAAACGGCATGGACGCCCCTCACCCTGCCAAGTGGAAAATCCATGTCCGGTGTCGTCCACGAACCCGAAAAGCCGCCCGTGCGCAACCAGGTCGCCCCGATGGGCTCAGGCCGAGGTTTGGCGCTGCGCCGCAGCCGGGCCAGCTACCGGCGGCGGTCGTCAGAACGCATCGTATTGTACGGTGGTCATCATGCCGGCCGCCATATGGTAGAGGTTGTGGCAGTGAAAGGCCCAGCGTCCCGGGTTGTCGGCGTCGAAAGCGACCGTCACGGTCTGCATGGGCGGCACCAGCACGGTATCGCGCACCGCGCCCGAGAAGCGCCGCCCGTTGGCCGCGACAACTTGGAAAGCATGCCCGTGCAGGTGCATCGGATGCGACATCATGGTTCGGTTCGTCATGACCAGTTCGACGCGCTGCCCCTTGGTCACCATCAGCGGCTTGTCGTCTCCGTAAGCCAGGCCGTTCAGCCCCCAGACGTAGCCCTCCATCGCGCCGGTCAGGTCGATGTGATGCACCCGATCGGCCGGCTTCGGCGCGAGGGGCGCCGCGGCGCGCAAGCTCTGCTCGAGCTCGAAATTCAGCGGCGCGACGGCCCGCGGGGCCAGGTCGGGCAATTTCTGCACCTGGCCGCCCGCGGTCGCCAGCACGATCCCGGTCCGCTTGCGCTCACCTTCGAGCCCGGCCAGCACGGGCACGGCGGTCTGACCCGCGGCGAGCTGAAAGTCGAGATCGAGGCGCTGGGCGATGGCGACAGGGAACACCGAGCCGGACATCGCCTGCACCGGACGCCCGTCCACCGCGACGAGATCGGCGCGAACCCCGCCCAGATCGATCTGAAAATTGCTGGAGGCCGAAGCGTTGATGACGCGCAGGAGGATGCGACCGCGCGGCTCGACCCGCACCACGAGCGGATCGGCGAGGGTGCGATCGTTCGCGAGGAACGCGTCGAAAACGACGTCGTTCAAGTCCATCGACATACCGGCCGGCCCCGGGCCGGCGGACTGGCTCGTCGCCATGCCGGACATGCCCGCCATGGCGTCCCGAGAGCCGCCAGCAACCCCCGCCCTGGCCTCGCCCACAGACATTCCCGGCATCGCGTCCATGCCCTGCATGCGGTTTCCGGCCATCCCGGCTTTCTGGTCCAAGCCCTGTCCCGCCTTGGAGGAGGTGGCACGGCGCAGGCCGGCGTAGATCTCCTCCGGGCTCTTGAACGAGAAGTCGTGCAGCATCAGCACGACCTCCTGCCGGTCTGCCGCGCCGACCCTGTCGCGGATGATCAGGGGGGCGCTCATCAGCGACTGCTCCTGCAGCCCCTGGTGCGAGTGCATCCAGAACGTACCCGGGAAACTCAGCGGAAAGTCGTACTCGGCGCTTCCGCCCGGCGTCACGGCCGGCGCTGAAACGCCTGGGACACCGTCCTGCCTGTAGGGCGGCGTCAGGCCGTGCCAGTGGATCAGCGTGTCGACGCCGGCATCGTTGCGCAACGTCGCCCGGAACGGCGTGCCGACCTCGGTGATCAGCCCGTGCGTGCCGTCGGTCTGCGTGATGCCGAACACGGTCGCGGCTCGCCCGTTGACGTCCAACGTGCGGCGCCCGGCCGTCAACGTGGTGACCGAAGCGGCCCGAGCCGCTTCCGTGAATGGCAGAAGCGGTGAGGCGAACCCGCCTAACGCGCTCAAAGCGGCAGTGGCCAGCAGGCCGCGCCGATCAATCAGCGATACCATTGTCCTTCTTTCTTCAATTGCACGGCGTCGAGCGAGCCGGCCTGACTTCGACGCAACTCATCGGCCAATGCTACGGCAACCTTGGTGCTGCTCGCCATGCCGGATAGCAGTTTATCTCGCGAACGTTCCTCGGCCTCGTCGCAGCGAAAGCTGCCGGGTTCCACCATGGCAAGGTCAAGCGGAAATCCTCGTCGTTCCCCTTGACCTTACTATAATGGGAAGCCCCATTTCGTACCGGCAACGCACCGGAAGCACCCAAATGGCCACAGCCGCCGCCCTCGAGTCCCGACGCCCCGCGGCCGCCGATGCGGTGAACGACAACATCGCGTTCGACATCGAAGGCATGAGTTGCGCATCTTGCGTGGCAAGGGTGGAGCGCACGATTCGCGCGCTGCCCGGGGTCGCGGAGGTCAGCGTGAACTTCGCCACGGAACGGGCCAGCGTCGCGCCGGTGCCTGGATCCGCGGTCGACACCGGCGCCGTCGAGGCCGCGGTCAAGGCCGCTGGCTACGCCGCCACCTCGGTCCGGCCAACCGCTGCGGCGACCGGCAGTGAGGATGGTCCTCGAACGGCGTCCATTTCCGCGGAGGACCGACGGGAGGCAAGCGCCCGTCGCGACGGCATCAGGGTGTTGTGGGCCGCGGCGCTGTCCTTGCCTCTCATCCTCCCGATGATCCCGATGCTGCTCGGCACCGACGTCGCCCTGCCGGGGTGGCTGCAACTCGCCTTAGCCACGCCCGTCCAGTTCTGGCTGGGCTGGCGGTTCTACCGCGCCGGTTGGGCTGCAGCGAAGGCCGGGTCCGGCAACATGGACCTCCTCGTCGCTATCGGTACGACGGCCGCCTACGGCCTGAGCGCCTACCTCCTTGCGACGGTGCATGCCGGGCACGCGCCCCACCTCTACTTCGAGGCGTCGAGCGTCGTCATCACGCTGGTGCTCCTCGGCAAGTGGCTCGAAGGCCGGGCGAAGCGGCAGACCGGCGCCGCCATCCGGGCGCTGGGTGCCCTCGCACCGGAGCGCGCCCGCGTCCGCCGAGCGGACGGCACGGAGGTCGATGTCTCCGCGATCGGTCTGCGCGTGGGCGACCTCGTCGTCGTGCGACCCGGCGAACGCATCGCGGTCGACGGCACGGTACGCGAGGGGGGGAGCGCGGTCGACGAGTCCATGCTCACGGGCGAGAGCATGCCGATCCACAAAGCGGCCGGTGATCGGGTGACTGGCGGCGCCCTGAACGGGGACGGTCTGCTCCTCGTGGAGACGACCGCGGTCGGCGCGGAGACGACGCTGGCCCGCATCGTTCGACTGGTCGAGGACGCCCAGGCCGGCAAGGCGCCGATCCAGCGCTTGGTCGATCGGGTCAGCGCAGTCTTCGTTCCCGTCGTCCTGGCGATCGCGATCGCGACGTTGGTGGGGTGGCTGCTTGCCGGAGGTGGGGCCGAGGCTGCAGTCATCGATGCGGTCGCGGTCCTGGTGATCGCCTGCCCTTGCGCGCTCGGCCTCGCCACCCCCACGGCCATCATGGCCGGCACCGGGGCGGCGGCCCGCGCCGGGATCCTGATCAAGGACGCGGAGGCGCTGGAAATCGCCCACCGGGTCGACGTCGTCGCTTTCGACAAGACCGGCACGCTCACCGAGGGCAAGCCCGCCTTCGTGGCGATCACGCCTGCGCCCGAGAGCGACCTATCGGTGGACGACCTGCTGCGCCTTGCGGCGGCCGTGCAGGCCGGAAGTGAGCACCCGCTCGCCCGTGCCGTGGTGACGGAAGCCGCCGGTCGGCACCTCGCGGTTCCGTCGGCCACGGTGGTGCGAGCCCTGCCGGGCCGCGGCGTGACCGCCATCGTCGAGGGTCGGACGCTGCACCTCGGCAGCGCCCGGCTCATGGCGGAGGCCGGAGCCGACAGCGCCCCGATGCACAGCGCGTCCGCAGCCCTCGCAGCCGACGGGCGGACCGTGTCCTGGCTGGCGGAGACCGGCGAGGGCACGGCCAGGCCCCGCCTGCTCGGCCTGCTGGCCTTCGGCGACGCGCTCAAGCCTTCGGCGCGGGACGCCGTCGTGGCAATCGAAAAGGCGGGGCTGCGGGCGGTCCTCGTCACGGGTGACAACCAGGGTGCCGCGAGCGCCGCGGCGCGTGCGCTCGGCATCCGCGAGGTCGTGGCCGAGGTGCTGCCGGGCGACAAGGCCGAGGCCGTCATGGGCGCTCAAACGCCGCGGCGTCACGGTGGCAATGGTGGGCGATGGCGTCAACGACGCGCCGGCCCTCGCGGCCGCCGACGTCGGGATGGCCATGTCGACCGGAACCGATGTCGCCATGCAGGCGGCCGCGATCACGCTGATGCGCGG
>JAABUT010002712.1_pt1 | contig 16414 bp, 8 predicted proteins | sample 5559281 | NCBI WGS metagenome assembly JAABUT01 (sample SAMN10711880, study PRJNA513359) | rock metagenome | isolation source: Antarctica rocks | place: Antarctica: Victoria Land, Ricker Hills nord | collected 2016-01-04 | reverse complement strand
TTCCAGGCGCATTCCGCGGCGATGGAGCCCTGGGGCCGCAGACGGCAGGAGGCCCGGTGTCACCACCTGCTGCTGAGCAGAGAGCCGCCTATCGGAATCGAACCGATGACCTATTCATTACGAGTGGGGCCTGGCGGGTTCACAGGCATCCGCAGGAGTGCAACACCGCAGGTCAGCGGCTTGGTCAGACTCATGCGCACTGCTGCGGATCGCCGCGGATCGCAACCAATGGCAACCACGATGGCACCACGGACGCGGAGAGTCATACCTTCGTCGGCACTCGCCGAGGCGCTGATGAGACGGCTGCTCTCCGGTTGACCGCAGTCTTTTCGGTGCCGGCGGCACGGAAAGGCGCGAGGTCTGGTGAGCCCACGGGGGCCCTGTCACGACTTGAGCCACCTCGACCGGCACGACAAGTACGTCCCCTGCACTCGGCTGCGAGGCGCTGCGGGGCAGTGCTTCTGCGTATCTGCCGGCTGCGGTTCGACCTCCTGGTGTTCCGTCCCGCCACGTCGCCTCTCAGGAGCCTCCATGCGCTCAGCTCGCCCCCGCCGGTCGATCGGTCGCCGCGTCCTCGCAGCCGCCGCGGCGGTCACCCTCACGTCGGTCCTCGCCATCATCTCCCCGCAGGCCGCCACAGCAGCGGCGCCTTCCACCAGTTCCCCCCGCCCCTACTGCATGCTTGCGGTCACGGTCGGCTGCACCGTGCCCGACGAGTGCACGCCCCTGGGGTACGGCACGTCGCCCATGTCGCCCGCCCCGGTGACTGCCGAGGAGGGTGACCCGGGGGTCATCACCCTGACCGTGACCAGGCCGGCCTGCTCCGGCGACGCCCCCTTCGCCTGGTTCTACGTCTACGACAACTACGGCGGCGGCCACCAGTACCACATCGTCGACAACGGGCTGGGCGAGCAGACCTGCCAGATCCCGTTGCCCCACGCGTTCCAGCCGGGCGACGGCCTGGACGTGGTGCACGCTTACGCGGTCAACAGCAACGTGCACGCCAGCGCCACCGCCGACAGCAATTCGTTCACCTTCACCGGTCCCGTCGACGGCGTCAGCGGACCCCTCGTCAACCCCTGCATCGGGTAGCTGGGGGAGCAGCGGAGGCGCCTGCGGCTCCAACGACCGCGGGCGCCGCCCCCTGGCGAACGAAAATCGATAGGTATTCGGGACTCGCAGGCAAACTTGCGCCGGCTGCCCGAACTGAACGCCCACTCGACTCGGCGGCCGATAATGGCAGCCTCGTCCCGATCGTCGTCTTGGCGAGCGTGCCCGCGCACGCCACCGGGCTCCGTCCGCTGCCTCAAGGCCCAGGTTGACGGCTTCCCGTGCGGCCGTGGTCGGGCGACCCCTGCGGCTGCGCCCCCAACTGCCCACAGGGCTGTCACTGCGATCCTTTCGATCGAGGACGAGCCGACCCGCCCCCCAAAGCTGGGCGTTCACCTGGGGTGACGGGACCAGCAGCGACAGCGGGGGCCGCCACCCCTTGAGCAAGACATCGCCCACACCTACAACGCCGCGGGCCGTTACTCCGTCGAGGCCCTGTTCATCGATGACCAACGGGGGGCTGCTGCACTCCATTTTCCCGATCACGGTCGGCTGAGAAGCAGCCGGAGAGCTCACCGAACAGGGAGCGCTAGGTCCTCCCGCGGTCAGCACAGCAGCCGCTCATGCGGCCACGGACCGGCCAGCAACCGACCAGCAACCGACCCGCAACCGTCTGTTGATGCTAGAGCCGGCGGCCCCCGCCTGCACGGGTTAACGGGCGCTCGGATAGGGCCGCTGCTCCGCAGTGACCAGGCGGCCGCCGCTTGCTGCACGACTACCGCCACCACTGTCGACGCTGGCCTACAGCACCGGCCGCCAGCGGCAGGGCGGCTGGTGGGACGGGTGTCGGGCGCACTGCTGCTCTCCGTTTCGGCACCAGTCCGTGGGACATGGCGCCTTGTGCCCGAATACAGCGGCGAGGTCCAGCCTGCCGTGGCTGCCCCAGCCTCAACCTTCAGCCGGCGCCGGAGCGCGCCGAGCACGAACGGTCAGCCCACGCCGGCCTTGACCAGCGACTCCCGGGCGTGCCGCCGCCCCCGGAGCAGATGCGACTCGATGCTCCTCACTGTGAGCCCCAGCGTTGCGGCCACCTCGGTGGTCGTGTGACCATCGGCGACCAGGCGCAAGACGCTCTGGGTCGACCGCGGGAGTTCACCGAACCCACGGACAGTCTGCAGCGCCGCCGCCCTGTCGGCATGCTCTTCGGTGAAATCCCGACCGTCATCCTCGCGGTGCTGTCCGCTCAGCCGGGCCACCGACCGGCGTTGCGCGCACTGGCGCCGCGCCTCGTCGGCTGCGCGGCGTCCGGACACGGTCGTGATCCACGCGCGGTTCCCGGGGCTGGACTCGTCCTCAAGCGCGGCCAGGAACGCGTTCTGCACCGCGTCCTCGGCGTCCTGAAGCTCGGACAGGTAGCGGCGGTTGCGATGCACGAGTAGGCGCCAGGACTCCCGGAAAGTTTGATCGATCTCATCGCGCACGTGCGATTCCTCCGGCCAGTCCGTCCCCCGGGCATTGTCTACTGCGTCTCCACCGTCCGGGCAATATCCTCCGGCGACGAGTTCTGCGTATCTCAACGCTGCGGCTCGACCTCCTGGTAGACCCACCAGCCGGCGGAGGTCCTCATGCGTGCCAGGCTCATCCCGCTCGTCTGTGTCCTGCTCCCGATGTTTTCAGCGGCTGCGGAGCCGGCGCAGCTCAGGCCGCACTGGCAGCCCTCACCGCGGCCGGCCCGTCAACACCGTCTGCTGCCTGGACGCTGATCCGGCGCTGCCTACGGTGCGCGAGGAGCCGGATCGCCCAGGCGCATAGTTAAGTTAAGTTAAGTTTAGCGCAGCTCACGTGGGCCCCGCCGCCGAGCACCTCGCCGAGCATTACGCGGACTTCTACCCGGTCTTGCTGGCGCGGCTCCGACCGCTGCTGAGCAGCGCCGCCGACATTGAGGACGTCGTCCAGGACGCTTTTTTGATTGCTCTTGAGCACGCGGAACGGGCGAACGAGACGGTCGGCAGCGGCTGGCTGACCGTCGTCGCCCGGCGTCGCGCCGTGGACCTGACCCGACGCCGCCTCGTCGAGCAACGCGCTGTTGAGCGGGTTGCCAGCCGTGACGTCGTCGACCTCGTCGTCTTGGACTTCGCCGATGTGATCGCCGACCACCGAGGCGGTCCAAGCTGTGGAGTGGCTCAGGTCGATGCTGGTCGGCACCCGCAGGGTCTTGGCGCTGCTGGTCGCGGGGCTGGACCGCGATCAGGCCGCCTCGCACCTCGGCCGCACCCCACGCGCCGTCGAAGGTCACCTGCGTCGAGCACGCGGCGGGGTGCGCCGTCGCCGCGCCCGCCAGCAGCTTGACCCGGTAAACCCCGCGCCAGCAGGCGGGTAGCCCCCTCATAGTCCGAACGGGCTACCGCGACGACGAGGCGGGCCATCTTTTGGGTTGCCCCGCACCCGTGGCGCGACTTCCTGGTGAACCCATCAGGAGGATGACCGTGCAGCCCACGTACTCGCGCCGCGTCCGCACCGCCGCCGCCGGGGCGGTCGCCGTCGCGCTGCTCCCCGTGAGTCCCGCGGCGGCGCAGCCGGCCTCCTCCACCCCGCCGCCGCAAACACCGGCGGTGGCGCCCCGCAGCGCCGGCGCGGTGCCATCTGCCACTGTGCGGACCCCGCAACAGCGGCGTATGCCAGCCGCTGTGGGCTGGCGGGAGCGTCCGGCACCGGCGGCTCGCACCCCCCGCGAGGAGGTCACCCAGCAGGGCCGGCAGACGACCATGCGTGTCTACGCCCGCCCCGTGTTCGCACCCGGCACGACCGGCTGGCGGCGGCTTGATCCCGCGCTGCAACAGCAGCCGGAGGGTTGGTCCGCGCCCGGGCTGCCGGTGCCCGCTACCTTCACCGATTCTGGGGCCATCCGGCTGGACCTTCCCGGCAGCAGAGTGAGCATCTTTCCTGCCGGCATGGGCTCCGGCGCAAGGCAGACAGGGCCTACGACCCTCACCTATAACGGGATCTGGCCAGAGGCCCGCTTGAGTTGGACCACGACGCCGTCGACGATCGCCGAGCAGATCGTCCTCGACGGGCCGGATGCCCCCTCCTCGTTCACCTTTCATGTCGCCGACAACCAGCACAGTCTGGGGACTGCCCGGCGCGACAGCGACGGCGGCTACACCTTCAGTCGAGTCCTCGACAGCACGGGTGCTCACCTCCGCCTCGAGCCACCAGCCGCCTTCACCCCGCCCACGGACACGGACCCCGGCAGCGGCGTCACCCCCGGCAACGCGAGCATGAGCGTTACCCGCACCCCCGCTGGCTACAAGATCATCGAGGCCGTCGACGCGGGCTGGCGCTCGGAGCACAATTACCCCATCGTGCTCGATCCGACTGTCAACCTGTCCACACCCAGCACTACCACAGACTGCCTGCTCTCCGGTGGCCGGTTCGCCACCTACAACTACTGCAGCAGTAGCGCCCTGCAGGTCGGCTCGATCAACGGTGGTGACCCGACAGTCAACAGCGGCTACGTGATGCGCAGCCTCGACCGCTTCGACCTCAGCAGTATCCCCAGCAACGCGAAGGTCTTGGCCGCCTCGTACAACCTGACTGCGTCGAACAAGACCACAGCGCAGACCACGACCACGCCTCTGGAGGTGCACGCTCTGACCCGGGGGTTCACGCTCTCTGCCACCTGGAACAGCTACGACGGCACCAACGCGTGGAGCAGCCGCGGCGGCGACTACAGCAGCACGGTCGAAGCGACCACTTCCTCGATCCCCGCAACGGCCTCAGGCCCCGCAACCTGGACGCCCGTCACCTCCATGGCGCAACGGTGGGTTAGCGACCCGGCTAGCAACTACGGGCTACTTGTGCGAGGCAGCGCCGAGAACCAGAACACCAAGTACACGTTCCTCAACAGACAGGCCAGCAGCGGCATCCCATACCTGCAGGTGCGCTACACCACGCCCTCGGGCTCCCCGAGCGGCTCGACCGCGACCAGCACCGACGGTGGTGGCACCGTGACGTGGCAGCCGGCCACCGCTCCCGCCGGCGACCCGGACGGCGCCATCACGGGCTACACGGTCACCGCGTACCCCAGCGGAAGCACGAGCCCGGCCGCGACGACCACCATCAACTGCCCGCAGTCCGGCTCATGCCCCACCGCTGCCTCGCTCACCGGGCTGACCAACGGCACCGGCTACTACACCACCGTTGTCGCCAACAACGCGGGCGGCAGCTCCCCCCCAGCCACTAGCAACACCTTCGTGCCAGCCGGCAAGCCGGCCCCTGCCGAGCAGGTCACCGCCGACAAGACCGTCGGCGGCACCGCGACCGGCGCGGCCCTGTCCGACGCCTTCCAGGTCTCGTGGAACCCCCCCACCAGCGGCGTCCCCACCGGCGGTCAGATCGTCAGCAACGGAGCCCCGATCACCAGCTACGTCGTGACCAGCTACCTGTGCGCCACCGCGGCCGCCAGCAGCTGCAGCGCAGACCCCGCCCACCCGGCTGTCACCGTCACCGCCAGCGGCACCGGCCGCCAGCACACCCAGACCCTCACCGGGTACACGCACCTGTCCTACTACGCGTTCGGCGTGATCGCCGACAACACCGTCGCGGGCAGCACCGGCACCGGCGCCAGCACCGAGGTCCGCACCGCCCCGACCACCAGCACCCCCCCCACGACGCAGTCACCGGCCGACGCCGGTCTCGGTCTGGAGCCCTGGTGGACGTTCGAGCGTCGGGGCACCGGCCCGCAGGGCACCGCGGCGGTCAACGTCGGCAACGGCAACCTGGTGGTCTCCCAGACCGACAGCACCCCGGTGCAGGCCCACGGGCACCTCGCGTACACCCTGGCGCGCACCTACAACAGCCGGGACACCACCGGGCTGCGGGGCGGGGCGCTGGGTGTCGGCTGGCAGCTCGGGCTCAGCGGCGTCGGCGACGACAGCAGCAGCGACACCGGGGTGAGCGGGATCCGCCTGCCCACCACGGAGTCCCTGACCGGCCCGCAGCCGATCACGCTGAGCGACCGCGACGGCACCCGGCACCAGTTCGCGGTCAAGCAGACGGACCAGAACGTCGTGCTGCCCACCGTCGGGGGCCTGCTGGCGGGCCTGCTCACCGGCAGGCTCCCCGCCGGGGTCGTCGCCTGCCAGGACACCACCTACACCGCGCCCCCCGGGGTGCACCTGGCGCTGTGGCGTTACCGGGCGCTGACCGGCAGCAACTGCGGCAACCCCGGTGACACGCCCCCGGCCGGCAGCAACCCCTTCGTCCTGGGCTACGTCAGCGAACGCCCCGACGGGCTGCGCACCGAGTACGACGCCAACGGGCGCACCGTGAGCCTGAAGGACCGCTCCGGTGTCGAGCTGCGCTACCTCTACGACCCCGACACCAGCGCGAACAACAACAACACCCCCTCCACGGCCAACCCCCTCGGCGGCCTGCGGGCGGTCTACGAGCCGGCCTCCTGCACCGGCGCGGACGGCAGCACCCCGGCCGACACCGCACACGTGCTCGCCGCGACCGACAGCACCTGCCGGGGAGTCCGGTTCGCCACCTCCACCGCGGTCACCACCAGCAACGGCACCACCACTGCCACGCTGCCCGCCGGGGTCGCCGGCTGCCCCACCACCAGCCCGGAGGTGAGCGCCGCGGCCGCCACCGTGGTCTGCGCCTCCGACCCGGCCGCCCGGTCCACCTACTACCAATTCGATTCCAACGACTACCTCATCGCCGTGCGTAACCCCGACGGCACCCGGCTCGCCTACACCTACGGCACCGCCTGCCACAGCCCCGCCCCCGGCAGCGGCACCGCCCAGCTGTGCGGCCTCACCGACCCTCTGGGCCACGCCACCGCGTTGGACTATGGCGCCGACCCCACCGGCACCGGCCCCAACGTGGTCGCCAGCATCACCGACCGCCGCGGCACCGCCACCGCCTTCACCTACACCTCCACTAGCAGCACCAACGGCACCGTGAGCATGACCGAGGCTGACACCACTCCCACCCCCGGTGCGGCCTGCCCGGGCACCGCGGCCGCGCCCTGCGAACGGACCCAGTACAGCGGCATCGACCCCAGCAGCCGCGTCGCCCTGGTCCAGTCCGGGACCGGCTACGACCCGGGCACCGCCGACCACCGCAACACCACCACCTGGCTGCACAGCACCACCACCACCTGGGACACCGCCGGCGGGACGCCAGCAGCGCACACCGCCTGCCAACGCCCCGAGGACAACGCCCAGCACAACAACCCCTGCCGGGTCGTCGTCGCCGGGATCAGCAGCCCCGACAGCGACACCAGCGCCCTCTACGGCTACGACGGGGAGTTGCTGCGCTCAAGCCGCGCCGTGCCCGCCGCCGGCAGCAACCCCGCCACCACCCTGACCAGCACCTACGGCTACCACCTGCAGTACTGGACGGCCCCCACTCCCACCCCCAACAACGGGCCGCCCACCCAGTCCGCGCCCACCGTGGTCACCTACGCCGTGGACGGCGGCGCCAGCGCCGACGGGGTCACCAGCACCGGCACCCCGCCGGCGAACAGCCTGTTCGTGCTCTCCGACGCCACCCAGGCACTGCCGCCGCGCGGCAACGCCGCGGGCCCCGGCGGGACACCCCCCGCCTACACCGCCTACCTGACCACGACCCGCCGCGACGTCACCGACACCGCCGCCGCGCTGCCCAACACCCTGCCCGCCACGCCCGATGGCGCGAAGGTGTGCAGCAGCACCGGCGCGGCCACCACCGACACCGGCCTGGCCTGCGAGACCGACAGCCCCGTCAGCGCCGGCAACAGCACACCGGCCGGCCGGTGCCAGGCCACCGGGGCGGTGGCCTGCACCGTCTACGACTACGACGGCTGGGGCCAGCGCCGGCACCTGACCAGCCCCAAGAACGTCGCCGCCGAGACCGCGCCGCAGCAACTCGCCATGACCTACGCCTACGCCGTCGACAATGCCTCCAACAGCGACGGCACCCACAAGTCCGGGTCCACAGACCTCTCCGGCACCAGCACCGCCGGCGGGTGGCTGAGCACCATCACCGACCCCACCGGGCACTTCGTCGCGTTCGGCTACGACGCCGCCGGGCACGTCGCCCGCAGCTGGGACCGCGACGCCACCGCCGGCCAGCAGCCCGCCGACTTCCCCGGCACCCTCGCCGCGCCGCCGAGCCCCGCCTACACCGAGACCCTCTACGCCGACCCCGGCCCCACCCGCGACCTGACCGCCGCGCAGGAGCAGACGGCCCTCTCGCAGCCCTGGCGGTGGGCGCTGTCCCAGCGCGACCAGCTCGGGAACCGGTCCCGCACCGTCCGCGACGCCGACGGCAACGCCACCCGGGTCACCAGCCCCCGCGGGGTCCAGGCCGCCACCACCGCCAGCACCCCGACCAGCTACGACACGACCGTCGCCTACGACGCCGGGGACCTGCCCCAGAGCGTGCTCACGCCCGCGGAAGCCAAGGCCAACGGCGCATCCAACGACACGCCCGCCACCTACGGCTACGACGCTTTCGGCAACAAGACCACCAGCACCGACCCCAAGGGCGCCCGCACCGCCGTCGCCTACGACCCGGTCAACCGGCCCACCACCACGACCTGGTCCCGCGGCGCCAGCAACGCCGCGACACCGCCCGCCAACTGCCGGCAGAGCACCCCGGCCGACACCGGCTTCGGCACCGGCCTGACGCTGTGCTCGAGCAGCAGCGCCTACGACGGCCTGGACCACCCAGTCAGCAGCACCGACGCCACCGGCCTGACCAGCACCGAGACCTACGACGGCGCCGGCCGCGCGATCGCGACCAGCACCCCCCGCAACAACAACAACATCGCCGCGACCCGGACCGGGCAGAACTACGACGCCGACAGCCACGTCGTCGACTCCTGCACCGCCCGGGAGTTCACCGAAGGCAGCGGCAGCTGCACCCCGGGCAGCGTCTACGCCACCCACACCTCCTACGACACCGCCGGCCACCCGGTCAGCAACACGCGCCACCGCGACAGCGGCACCGCGATCACCAGCAGCGCCGGCTACGACGCCGACGGCAACGCCGTCACCGCCACCGACCCCGACGGCAACACCACCACCACCACCTACGACGCCCTGGACCGGGCCAGCAGCATGGCCAAGCCCCGCAGCCCGGGCGCCAGCTACACGACCGCGACCGGCTACGACCCCGTCGGCAACAAGACCTACGTGCAGGTCCCCGTCGACGGCACCGCCTTCCGGACCACCGGCTACTCCTACGACGCGGACAACCGGCTCACCGACACCGTCGCCGGCGCGAACAGCACCAGTGCCGCCCAGGCCGGCACGGCCACCGCCGACGGCGGGAGCAACGTGCGCACCCGCAAGGTCTACGACGCCGACGGTCACACCGTCGGCAGCTACTCCGCGCGGGCGTTCACCGCGAGCACGACCAGCCCCGACCCGCGGTTCCTGACCAGGACCGACATCGACGCAGACGGCCGCCCGACCGCCACCTACACCCCCCGCTACGACACCGCCGACCCCGCCGCCACCGACCCCACCGGCGCGCCCGCCGCGGACTGCCCCACCGGGGCCAACCCCGCCGCGGTCCCCGTCCCCGCGAGCATGCCGGCGCTGCCGGGCTACCCGGGCACCGTTGGGGTCTGCGTCGTGCGCACCGGCTACGACCCCGACGGCCAGGCCGTCACCACCACCATGGCCACCGCCGGTGGCGCCCAGCCCGGGCAGACCAGCCGGCAGACCACCAGCACCTACACCGACGACCATCTCCTGGCCAGCACCACCGGGCCGTCCCCCACCGGCAGCGGCACCACGACCACCAGCACCACCTACGACGCCGTCGGCGACGCCCTCACCGTTACCGACCCGCTCGGGCACGTGACCACCACCGCCTACACCGCGGACCACCTGCCGGCCAGCACGACGGGGCAGTCCTACCCGCGGACCAACCCGGACGGCACGACCACGACGGTCACCCACGTCACGAGCACCAGCTACGACGCGGCCGGCGAGCCGGTGGCGATCACCGACGCGCTGGGCCAGACCGCCACCACCGCCTACACCGCCGACGGGCGCACCGCCAGCAGCACCAACACCGGCGGCGGCGTCACCTCCTACGCCTACGACCTCACCGGCAACACCACTAAGATCTACAGCCCGAGCGCCAACGCCAAGGACCCCACCAACCCCGGCGGGGTCGCCACCGAGAACACCTACACCGCCGACAACCTGCTCGCCACCACCCTCGCGCCGCCCACCGTGGACAGCACCGACGCGCAGGTCCGCCACCAGGTGGTCTGGAGCTACGACCAGAGCGGCCTGAAGACCACGGCCACGCACAACTCCCTCGACACCAACGGCAACATCGCCGCCAGGGACGGCCTCGGTGGCTCCCAGCAGTTCTCCTACTACCCCAACGGGCGGCTGCAGACCCAGCTCGGCCGCGGCAACAGCACCGCCACCCCGGAGCACATCACCACGACCTACGATCCGGCCGGGAACCCGCTCACCGCCGCCGACAGCACCGGCGGCGGCAGCACCGTCACCAGCAGCTACTACCTCAACGGCCTGCCCCGCACCGTCGACGACGGGCACGGCGGCCGCACCGCCACCGGCTACGACGGCAACGGACAGACCCTCACCCGGACCCAGACCTCCCCGAACGCGCCGATGCAGACCAGCCGGTACTCCTACAACGACGCCGAGCTGGCGACCCGGCAGACCTCCGACACCGTCGGCGCGAGCATGACGACCCCCTGGACCTGGACTTACGACGCCGCTGGCCGCACCACCACCAGCACCACCCCCGAAGGGCAGACCACCCGGAACACCTACAACGACGACAACAGCCTCCGCGACCAGACAGCCACCCGCGCCAGCACCACCGTCAGCTCCTGGACCTACACCTACGACAACCTCAGCCGGCAACTCGCCGCCAACAGCGCCCAGCTGCAACCCGACAACACCACAGCCGCGCAGAACGAGAAGTTCGGCTACGACAGCACCGGCCGGCTGGTCTCCAACACCGACATCCAGGGCGCGCACGCCAGCACCTACGACGCCGACGGCAACCGCCTCACCTACACCAACCCGGGCCCGACCGGCACCACGAAGAGCACCACGACCTACAACGCCGACGACAGCATCCGCACCCACAACAGCGGCACCACCGGGGAAGCAGACGCCAAGAGCTACTACCGGGCCTCCGGCGCGCTGCAGACCGACGGCTGCACCACCTACAACTTCGACGGCTTCGACCGAATGGCCGGCACCACCGCCAACACCACCAGTCCCACCTGCGTATCCCCGACACCCCGCACCGACAACACCTACACCTACGACGCCCTCGACCGGCAGCGCTCCGACACACAAGCCGTTGCCGGCACCAACACCAGCACCACCACCATGAACTACAGCGGCCAGGACACCGGCGTCGCCACCGAGACCACAGACACAACGGCGAGCCGGCGCTACACCCTGGGCCCGGGCGGCGCTCACACCGCCATGACCTGGACCACCGGCACCGGCGCGCTCACCCAGCCGCACAACCACTACCTCGGCACCGACGGAAAAGGCAGCATCACCGAGATCACCGGCGACTCGACCGCATCGGGAACCCCCACCGGGACGAGTGGCGTCGCCTGCGCAACCCGGCAAGACCCCTGGGGCAAGACCAGCGGCAGCAGCCCCGGCAACAGCACCAGCCCCTGTCCCACCAACGCCGCCGTCAGCACCCCCACCACCAGCAACGACATCTACTACCGCGGGGAAAGACGCGACAACAACACCGGGAACTACCAACTCGGCACCCGCACCTACGACCCCGCCAAGACCGCCTTCCTCAGCCAAGACACCTACCGCTTCAGTTCACCCACCGCCGATCTCGCACTCGGCACCGACCCCCTCACCAGCAACCGGTACACCTACGTCAACGGTGACCCCGTCAACCTGTCCGACCCGACGGGCCACGTTGCATGCTTCGGGTGCAACGACGGACAGGAGCGACAGCACCAGAGCGCGTCGCGGGCGAATCACGCCGCCTACCAGAGGTATGCACAAGCAGAGCAGAGCACGGTCCTCGGGCCGGTCGCGGTCGGCAGCATCACCGGCGACCACGTCCGCGACCTCTACGAGCAGTACCTGCGGGCCAACCGTCACCTGGACCAGGTTGATGGGAAGACAACCGGACGCTACGATAGTTATAGGCGCAGTGACACCGGCAGGGTCACCATTATCGATTACCAGGACGGGGTCTCTCGCGACATCTATCAGCGCGGTGACGAGACGGCGCCGGGCGTCAGCAAGGACCGCCGCGGCCAGTTGGAGGCGGAAGTGAAGACTGCAAGCGAGGCGAACAGGCGCGGCGGTTCGTACGTGGTCAACAGTTTCACGCGGAGGATCGGTGACAGCCGGGACGTGAGCAACGATGAGGGCGTGCGACAGGTCGATGCCTACGAACTCGGCGTTACGAGTAGAGGTGGCGTCAGCCTGCGCGAGACCGGCATCTACACGCCGCAGACCACCAATCCGACGGCCGTACGCCGCGGCATAGAGGACCAGTACCAGAAGGGCCGGCGGCTCGGCATCGGCAACGAACTGGTCGGGCTCAAGCAGGGGGTCGGCGCCGAGGACATTGCGAGGCGGGTACAAGAGCTCAACGCTCGCTTCGGCTTCGAGTTGGATGTCTTCGAGTCGCCGGTGCTTGGCCAAGTCTTCGTGCCGGAGATTCTTTTCCTCCCCGAGGGATACCGCAACCTCGAGGAGGAAGGGGACCCCGCGGAGTATGACGGGGAGGCGCCGTGAGTATTAATGAGGTGGTTGTTGGACCGGGAACCACCGTGCTGATCGTCCCGCTGGCAGACACGCCTCGTGAAGCTCTGTTGCAGGGCGTCATGGCAAGTGCGCTGGCGGCCGAGCGGAGGCACGTCGAGAACGCGGACTCGTGGTGGCGGAACTTGGTCAAGAGGCTCAGTAGCGCACCATCTACGTGCCTCGTTGACCAGGCGAGCGGCAGTTGGCTCTTCGCGAGTGCCGACTTCGACTACCTGCTGCTGGGCAACGGTGACGACAGCAACGTGGCGGGCCTGGTCCTCCTAGTGCAGGAACTGCGGATCCGGGAGCTGCTCGCACTCGAGTTCTCGGCGGCTCAATTTCAGTACACCCTGGTGGAGGAAGAGGGGGCCGCGGCCCACACGTTCACTATCGGCCCGGAGGGAGCAATCGGGGACCCCCTTTCAGCGCGAGGCTGGCTCCTACCCATTGTCGAGGCGATACCGCCCTAAGGGTCCGCACCGCAGGAACGTCGATGCTGCGCGCGACCAGTTCGCTTTCAAGGCGGAACTGTTTGCCGAGTTGGTGGATGAAGCCATCGTCGCGGACCCTTTCACGGAGGAATTGCCGCCGGATGAATTCCCCATAGGTGTGAGGCGGTGATGACGGGACGCGCTCTTGCTACCTTCGAGTTGAACGCCTGGCTGTCACCGGTGGTGTCACCGGCAGTGTTAGCGGACCAGCTACCGCCCTCTGCGACGATACTCGAACAGAGACCGTTACCTCGTGGGACTGAAGGGTCTCGCGTTGTCGGACGACTGCGGGCCACGATGCTAATAATCGACAGTTTTCTTCTCGTCGGAACTGAACTAACGCCTGACCTGCTACCAGGTTTTCTACACCATGCTTTCGGACCCGAGCTCAGTGCGGCCGAGGAGGAAGCGGAACGCGCTCGATTGCAACATGTGACTTTTGAGCGCCGTCGCCAACACGAGCTGCAGGACTGGAGCGCTCTCAACTGGCTCTACTGGCTCACTACCGAGAACCGCGCGTGGTGGATAGTGCCGTCCTACGGACCGGAGGCCATCGACATTGTTGTGGTGGTTACTGACAGTCCCACCCCTCTAGATAGCCTCGAGTTCCTGCTTCATGCCGCCTCGCGAGACGATTAAGTGACGGCGCAGTAGTTCCAGAGGCGGTAGGAAGACTAACCCCGGTCTTTCAGTAGGCCGTTGAGGCGGCGGTTGTCGATCTTGGTTGGGTGGGTGTCAGCGTCTCTTGGGTGGTGGGCAGGGTGGTGCGCCGGCGCCCTCGGTGAGGCCCTGCCCCACCTCGACCGCGACCTCGCCGCCCGCGCCCCCGAACTGATGAGTCCGGCCGCGAGCCACGCGGGGGCGCTCGGCCTCCTGGCCGACCCGGCGCGCCACGGCAACCTCGGCTGGGCCGCCAGCCGGGTGCGCCTGGCCGTCGAGCGGACCGCCGGGCTGCCGCCCACCCCGCTGCTCGCACCGGGCCGCCCACCGCTGGCCCCGTCCGCCTCCGGCAGCACGGCGGAGGCGACGATGAGCCTGGCCGGTGCGCTGAGCCAGCACCCACGCGCCCTGCACATGGCAGAGCTGCACGAGATCGGCCGGGCCCTGCAGACCGGGTGCCTCACCGCGGCGGTCGTGCTCGGCAGGGTCGACGGCAGCCTGACCGGCGCGGGGTCGCTGCGGGAGCGCGCACAGCAGGCGGCGGCAGCGCTGGACCCCCTGGTCAACCTGCGCGCCCGCAGCCTCGGCGTTCCCCGCACAGCGGTGCTGGAGACGGCCCGGATGCTCGAGCGGGTGCTGGGCGACACGGCCCGGCAGGAGGTGGGCGTCGGCTCGGCGGCCGCGCTGCGGGCCGTCCGCCCCGTGCTGGCGTGGTTGACCGTTGCGCCGCAGCTGGCCGACGCCGCAGCGCGGGGGGCCCTGGCCGCCTTCGACGACGGCCGGGTCGCCGTCGTCGGCGGCCGGCTGCGACCACCCGCGCAGCGGAACTGGGTCTTGGGCGGAACGCCGGCCCGCGAACTGCTGGCCGCCTGCGTCGAATCGGCCTCCTCCTCGCTTCGGGCAACCGGACGCTCGGCTGTGCTGGTGCACCAGCTCACCTCACCGCGCGCGACCGGAGGCGCGCCGCCCGCCAGCACCGCAGGCCTGCCGCTGCAGCAGCTGCAGGCCGCACTCGCACGCCGCCGCCCCCTCGACACCGTCCCAGCCCAATCCCCCACCGCAGGGCCGCCTCGAAGGGCACCGCGCCGCTGACGCGCACTCGGCGAGGAAGTGGTGGCGGGCGGCGGGCACCCTCCGGATCCCAACCTCGGAGATGCAGTTGACCGCGCCAGCCAGCGCGCCGCTCAACAGCAACCCCAAACAGCGCGACCGGATATCACCGCACCGTCCCCATGCGTCACCCAGCCCCACGCCGGCGTCGCCGCCGTGCAGGCGCTCCAGCAGGCCGCGACCGCCCACGTGCCGGTCCCGCCGGAGCCCGCGCCGCAGCGCCACCATTCAGCACGCAGCAGCCGCCCGCCGCGAACACCGGCCGCGGATGCGCCGCGCGGCCGACTCTCCTGAACCCGGCTCCGAGGCATCACCCCTTTCACCTGCCAAGTCCTGCCACCCAGGTGACCAGTCGGCCAGGAGCCGTCACAGCCGCAGGGCAAGACCCCAATCCGAGGGCGGGTAAGACCCTCAGCCGTTGAGGGCCGTCACAGCCCCGTAGGGCAAGACCCCACGCCGAGGGCGGGCAAGACCCTCAGCCGTTGAGGGCCGTCACAGCGGCAGGGCAAGACCCCACGCCGAGGGCGGGCAAGACCCTCACCCGCCGGGGGCTGTCACAGCGACCGCCTCCCAGGCGCCTTCTCCTGGCACAGCGCCCGCGACCGCGTGGACGCGCCCACCACCACAGGCACCCAAGGAGTCCCCCGTGGACAAGCTGCTGCTCACCCCGGTCGAAGCTGCGCAGGCACTCGGCATCGGCCGCTCCAAGGTCTACGAACTCCTGCGCAGCGGCGCCCTCGCCTCCGTGCGCATCGACACCTGCCGCCGCATCCCCATCACCGCCCTCACCAGCCTCGTCGCGCAACTCGCCGACACCAGCCCCGAACGCACCGCCACCAGCCCTGCCTCCCGCTGACCCGCACCGCCACCTGTGGACAGGTCGGCGGCACATCCACAACGTGGTCAGGCGCCAACGCCGGCCGCCCCCGGCCGCCCCACGCTTTGCACGACGTCTCACTGTCGCCATTGCGCGAGACGCATAAGCAGCGGGCGCGCATCGCCCGGACGGGGAGGGCCGATGCCCGGGGACGAGTTGTGGACGGGCGGGCTCCAGCGGAACAGGTACGGGTACCGCGGCGAGGACGCGCACCAGCAGGGCAGCACTGCATCGCTCGATCTGCGTCAGCCCGGTTTGATCGCGACGTCCCGCAGGGGGCGCCAAGAGCCGCCCACCACCTTCCAGTGGTGGGCACCAACTGGGCGCCGGCAGCCCGTGCGGGCAGCGGCTGGAGCGCCGTGAGTGGCCGCGCCTCCAGCGGCGAGAGCAGCCTGCACGAAGACGCCGCCGGTCGGTGGCACGGCTACGTCTCG
>JAABUT010002711.1_pt1 | contig 16428 bp, 13 predicted proteins | sample 5559281 | NCBI WGS metagenome assembly JAABUT01 (sample SAMN10711880, study PRJNA513359) | rock metagenome | isolation source: Antarctica rocks | place: Antarctica: Victoria Land, Ricker Hills nord | collected 2016-01-04 | reverse complement strand
GTTTGTTGTCAGTGGGCATAGCAGTCAATCGGGTGTCCATCCCAGAGCCACTCAAGCAGCCGCTGCAAGGCGGATGGCGGGGGCCGATCGCTCCACGCCCGCCAATAGCGCCCCAGCAGCATCCACGGCTCCAGCCATGCCCGCACGCTCCGCAAGGCGACCGGCCACGAGACTGGCGGGCGCGGCGACCGGCGCTGCCCCATCCCCCCCCTGCCCCGCTTCCTGTTCGGTCGCGGGGGCGTCGCACTCCTCGTCACCGGCACTTCCCATCGCGTCGGGCCGCGCGGCGCATGCTCCTGCCGCCCACCAACAAAACGAGAAGGCACAGCAGACCAACTGCCAGTGCCGCCGGATACCCCGGTCGCTGCGTACCTGATACTGCGCCCAGCCCAGTGACTGCTTGACCTGTTTGTACCCCTGCTCCACCCAGGTGCGTAACCCGTACAACCGGACGATCTCGGCGAAGTCGGCGGCCGGATGGCTTGTTTCCTGCTGCTGCGGATGCGGTGCGGGCAGGTTCGTCACCAGATACCAGGAGGACAACTCCGGCAAGGTCGTTGGGTCGGTCGTCGCCACCACGGCACGGATCGCTTTCGCGGGTCCATACGGTCCGGCCACGATCTCCAATGCCCACCACGTCTGGGTGTGTCCATCCCGAAAGGTCCGCGCCACGGGCCTCCAGTCGCCCGGATGGTCGGCATCCTCCCATGCCGTCGCGTCCGCCACCTCCCACAAGGAACCGATCGTGTCGATCGGATGCCACCAGGCGTGCGAGGGTTGCAGGGCAAGGACATAGCCGATCCCCCGCGTGTGCAGACCCAACCGGAAAGCGTCGTTTTCTCCGTAGAAACAATCCGCAACGACCGCACGGAATGGGATGCCCGCCGCCACCACCTGCTCCACCAGCGCCAGCGCAATCTGCGGTTTGGTCCGGAAGGCCGGGTCGCTCTTGCCCCGTGCGAACCAGTGGGCCGGGGTGTATGGTTCCACGTCGAGCGGATAGTAGACCCGTTCATCCGCCCAGAGCGCCCCGACCGAGACGACGCCATTGTCGATCTTGCCGATGCTGCCGAGGTACTGCCGCCCGACATGCGCCGTCTGCGTGCCGTCCTTGCGATCCCCCGTCTCATCGATCACCAGCGCGCCGTCGGAGTCCGGAGCCGTCGCGGGCAGGGCAGACAACGCGGCGAGGCGGCAGGCATTGACGGCATCGGCATCCCAGGTCGATTCGGAGAGAAACCATTGCAAGCGTTGGGCGGGGGCGGCCTGCGCGCCGACGATTGGCTCCGTGTTCGCGAGGGCAGTCAAGGTCTTATTGCGCTCGGCGGGCAGGAGCAGCCCCGCGAGGTAATCGCGGAAGGCCTGTCGCTGGCTGCGTTGAGTAAAGAGGGGATCGAAGTGCTGCGCGAAGGCTTCGAGCGGGCCGGGGGCAGGTTCGACAGGCAAGCGCGTCGTCATGGCAAACACCTCCTGCCCTGATTCTCCTCCCATCTCATCCTTTGGTCAACAAACTACGGATAATTGCTGGCACGATCTGCATGACCACTGCGTCGCGCACGTCAATGTGGATTCCGTCGGCGGCAACGGCGCCACCGTCCTCTCCGAGGGGAATGCGATGTCGGAGGTCCGCGCATTCGTGAGCGCGGCCATCGAGCAGGTGGCGGGACAGCGGCTCTCGGCCCGCCGTTACGGTCGGTCAGGTGATCAGTCCTTCTGGGGCCATGGCATGCCGGCGATGCTGATGTCCCTTTCCGAGCAGCCGCCCGAGAACGCGGACCCGGTTCTCCTGGCACTCCACCACCAGATCAGTGGCGGCGTTAGCGCGGCCGGTGGTCTCGGCTCGTGGTGGCATACCCCCGAGGACACGGTGGACAAGATTGATCCCGCCTTCCTCCGGCGCGACGCGACGATCTACACGCTGCTCCTCTTCCGACTGTGTACGGCATCCATCCTCCCCTTCGACTATCTGGCCGTCGTCAGCGATCTCAGGGGCGTCGTCGAGGGTATTCAGGCGAAGGCGGGTGATTGTTTCGACCTGCGCCCCGTCACGACCGAGTTGGACGGTCTGCACGCGGCGCTGAACCGGCTCCAGCGCGCGATGGCGGCAGCGACTGATGCGCGCGGGGCCGTCGCGATCAATCGTTGTTTGATGCAGATCGGCCGGGCGCTCATCCCCGTTGACTACACGGCGAGCGGCCAGTTCGATCACGACCGGGCGATGCCGACGCGGCCGCTTCCCACCTTGCAGACTGCAGCGTCGCTGAGCGGCATGGATAGCGAGAGCGACGCCTATCACTTTATCCATACCCGTCTTGTGCGGGAGCGCAACCGAGTCGTTCATGGACTGCGCCAGGCGACGCAGGCAATCGAAGCAACGCTCGCTGGGCTGGGGATGTCGTAGTCCGCAATGCAAAAGGGGGCAGGGAGATGAGCGTGGAATTGACTGGCAAGGTCGCGATCGTCACGGGGGCCGCGCAGGGGATTGGCGAGGCGACGGTGCGGAAGCTCGCCGAACGGGGCGCGCATGTCGTCGGCGTGGACATTGAAGGCGACCTGCTCACGAAGGTGATGAATAGCCTGGACGGGAAGGCAATCGTTCAGGATGTCACCGACGCCGAGGGCGATCAGCGGCTGATCAGCGATGTCCACCACGACTACGGGCGGATTGACATCCTCGTCAATGTCGCCGGTGGGACGATCGGCGCGGGTCGGGGCATCGAGGGCGTGACGATTGAAGATTGGCATCGGGTCGTCGCGCTCAACATGCACGCACCATTCTATCTCGCGAAGGCGGTCGCGCCGATCATGAAGGCCCAGGGTTGGGGCCGGATCGTCTCGGTCGGTTCCGGCGCCGGGCGGAGCCACAGTCGCAGCAAGATCGTCCCGTACGCCGCTGCGAAGGCCGGGCTGCATGGCCTGATGCGGCAACTGGCGGTCGAACTCGCGCCGTCCGGGGTCAATTGCAACATCGTCGCGCCCGGCCTCATCCTCAGCGAGCGGGGCCGCGAGGACTGGGAGCGGCGCGATCCGGCGCAGAAAGAGAAGGAATTAGTGACGATCGCCATTGACCGGCTCGGCGCGCCCGAGGAAGTGGCCAACGTGATCGCGTTCGTCGTCTCGGATGAGTCGAGTTATGTCGTCGGCCAGACGATCATGGTGGACGGCGGGCACTGGATGTTCTAATCGCGGAATATGGAGCCTTACCGCCCCGGATTGCCGCGATCCTCGGTCGTCCGGTGACGGGCCGAGTTATGTCCGGATGTCAGTAGCAGTTGGTTGACGCGGGAAGGTCCCCGTAGTACCGTGATGGCGCAGAGGTGAAACACGCTTTCAGTAACATATCCCGAATGTCGTGCGGAGGTTCGTCTCGTTATGCCCGCATCCACCGGTCTCGACTCCTGGCACCGCGCGAGCGGCCTCCTGGATACTCTCGGCGCGTCGCACGAAGCGCTCGGAGTCAGCACGTTGAGCGAGCAGTTGCGACTGCCAAAGAGCACCGTGGCGCGCTATCTGAGCGTCCTGCACGAACTCGGCTTCGTGCAGCAATCGCCGGACGATCAGCGTTATCGGCTCGGTCCGAAACTCTACATCCTCGGGCGCGCGGTGCCGCTCGACGTGCTCGTGCGTAATGCCGCCCGCCCGCATCTCATCGCGCTCACCGCGGCGATGGGGGAGACGACGATCCTCACCGTCGCGGATGGCACGGAAGCCCTCTGCATCGAGAAGATCGAGAGCCCGCACGCGATGCGCCTCACCGCGCGGATCGGCGAGCGCGTGCCACTCCACTGCGGCTCCACCCCCCGGTGTTTGCTCGCGTACCTGCCGGAGGTGGAACGCGAGGCATACCTGGCGCGCCCGCTCGCGGCGTTCCTGCCCGATACGATCACCGACCCGGCGAGCTTGCGCCGCGCTATCGCGGAGACGCGCGCCTCCGGGTACGTCGTCTCGCACTCGGAGATTGATGACGGGATGATCAGTGTCGCCGCGCCGGTCTGGGATGGTTGCGAGGGCGTGATCGCCGCCGTCAGCATGGCGGGTCCGGCGCTCCGGCTCACCGAGGAGCGGCTGCCCGGCGTGATCGCGGCGGTGCGCGCGACGGCGACCGCAATCAGCGCGGCATGGCGGGCAATCGCTCCGTCGGAAAGGATCGAGACGTAAGATGGCGCAGATCGTTACCGCCCGCGCTGCGATGACCGTGACCGACGACGGCCGCGCCGTGCCGACGCGCTACGGACCCGGCACGGCCGTCCGCAGCCGTGTCTATGTCCGGCTGACCGACGCAGAGGGCCGGACCGGAGAGGGCGAAGCAAGTCCGCTGCCCCACTTCACGGGTGAGACACCCGCGACCATCCACGCCGCCCTCGATACACTTCTGCCGCTCGTCATTGGCTGCGACGCGCTCGCGCTCGACGATTTGACCGATCATCTCGCCCGGCACCCGCATCAATATGCGGCGAAGTGCGCGATTGACGCCGCCGCGCATGATCTCGCCGCGAAAACGCTCGGCGTGCCGCTCGCGCTCTTGCTCGGCGGCTCCCTCGGTCGTCCGGTCGCCACGACGGGCTTAATCGGCATCGTGGACGCGGATGCGGCGGTCACGGCCGCGCGTGGGTACGTCGCCGACGGCATCCGCACGCTGAAAATGAAGGTTGGGCGCGAGATCGCGGCGGACGCGGTGCGTGTCGGCGCGGTACGGGAAGCGATCGGAAGCGGGGTCGCCATCCGCCTTGATGGGAACGCGGGCCTCGCCCTGCCGGACGCGCTCGCCCTCGTCCGTGTGACCCGCGATTTCGGCATCGAACTCTTCGAGCAACCGGCCCGCGCGGATGATCTGCACGGGCTGCGTACCGTCCGTGAGGCGGGCATCCGCGTACTGGTGGATGAGAGCGTGCATAGCGTCCGCGACGCGATCCGCGTGCTGGAGGCGTCTGCGTGCGATCTGATCGCGATCAAGTTGATCAAGTGCGGCGGCTTGCGACCGGCACGGACGATCGCGCAGGTCGCCGCCGCGTATGGTGTCGGTTGTATCCTAATTAGCCCCTATGAGACGGCGGTCGGTCTCGCGACGACGGCGCACGCAGCGATTGCGTTTGGGACGCGGGAGCACGCGCACGATATTTTCCGCGTTCCCGTTCCGGCGGGCGGCGCATGGGGGCATACGGCGGTTCCGGGCGGCCTGATGCTGGCGGCGCTGCCCGGACATGGCGCGACCGTCGGACGTGCGACGGCCGACAGACTGGAAGAGGTGAGCGCGGCGGAGATGGTGAATCACTCGGGACAGACCGTGACGGCATCAGCGTAAGTATCGAGGAGAAATGACCATGGCATCAGATAGTCAGACACGACGCGCACCGTTGACGCGGCGACAGATGCTCGCCGGGATGAGCGCCCTCGGCGCGATGGCCACCCTCGCCGCGTGCGGTGGGAGCACTCCGGCACCGACCGCGACTACTGCGGCGCAGGGGACGAGCGCGCCAAGAATCGTCGGCACGCAGAATCCGACCGCCATTCCGCAGGTCGGCGCGACGTCCGCGGCACCGGCCGCCTCATCGGCGAGTGGCGCGCCGACTACGGCGGCAGCGGCGCAACCGACGACCGCCGCAGCCTCCGCTGCCGCGGGATCGCCGGTGGCTGGGGCGAAGGGCGGCACGATTAAGTTCCCGGTCGGGTCGGACCCGATCCCGAACCCGATCACCGTGGCCGCCGGCCTGTCGAGCATTCTCGGCAACAAGACGATGTTCAACGGCTTGATCCGCTACAACAGCAAGACGCTCAACCCGGAAGGCGACCTCGCCGAGAAGTGGGAGGTCGCGCCGGACGGCCTCTCCATCACCTTCACGCTCCGGCAGGGCGTTAAGTGGCACGACGGCCAGCCCTTCACGGCGGACGACGTCAAGTTCACCTTCGACACGATGCTCGACCCGAAAGTCAACGCCAATTTCCGCTCGAACATCAAGGGCGTCACTGCGGCGGTCGTCAACAGCCCGAGCTCCGTCACCCTGAAACTGGCGAACCCACTGCCGTCGTTGCCGATTCAACTTGGCTACAATATCCACATGGTCCCGAAGCACCTGCTCTCCGGGCAGGACATCAATGCGCCGAAGGAGTTCCTCGCCAAGCCGATCGGCACCGGCCCCTTCAAGTTCCTCGAGGCGACGCCGGGCAGCACGATGACGGTCGAGCGGAATGACAACTTCCATTTCGGCGCGCCGCTGCTGGACAAGATCACCTTCGTCGTCCGCCCGGATCTCAACGCGCAACTGGCGCAACTGAAGACGGGCGAACTCGACTTCATGCTGATGGAGCCGGATATCGCGGCGACCGTCAAGAATGATGCGAATATCATCGTCCAGAACGCATCGCAAGTGAACTACTATTTCATCGCTTTCAACAACAAGAAGCCGCCGTTTACCGACAAGCTGGTCCGGCAGGCACTGGCGATGGCGATTGACCGCGACTCCATTGTCAAGAACGTCCTCGGTGGCGCGGGGGTGGTTGCGAACGGGCCGATCAACCCGCTCCTCGCGTCGTCATACACGGATGATGTGAAGAAGTGGCCGTATGACCCGAAAGCCGCTGGGGTGCTCCTCGATAGCGCGGGCTGGAAACTTGGCGCGGACGGCATCCGGGCGAAGGATGGGCAGAAACTCGCCTTCGAGCTCATTACTGACAAGGGAAATACCTCGCGGGAATCCATCGCGCAGATCGCGCAGCAGGCATACAAAGCGATCGGCGCGGACGTCAAGATCAATGTGATGGAGTTCAATGCATCGCTCGTCCGCTACCGGGTGGATCAGAAGAATGACTTCGAAGCGATCGTTGAATACTACATCACGGCGCCGGACCCGGACATCTATGCCTTCTACGCAACGGGTGGCTCGCAGAATAACTGGAACTACAGCAGTCCGCAGGCGGACGATTTACTCACCAAGGCGCGATCGGAACTTGACCCGACGAAGCGTGGCGCCCTCTACAAGCAGTTCCTCGGTGTCGTCGCGGAGGATCAGCCGATGACCTTCTTGTACTACCCGCAGGAGATTCGCGGCCTCCGCGCGCGCTTGCAAAACGTCCCCACCGTTGGCATCCGCGACGCGATTGTCTATTCTTATCAGTGGTCCATTAAGCAATAGGACTGAGGACTGAGGACTGAGTGCTGAGGACTGAGTGCAGCAGCCTTCCGGCTCAGTCCTCAGTCCTCCCGACGAAGGAGGGGTGATGACCGCGTTTCTCATTCGGCGGGTGGGGCAATCGCTGATCTTGCTGCTGCTGGTCACGATGGTGACCTTCCTACTCATCCATAATGCGCCGGGCGGGCCGAGCGTCCTCCTCAGCCCGGATCTGCCGCCCGAGCAGGCGAAGCAGTTCGCGAAGAACCTGGGGCTGGACGCGCCGCTGCCAGTGCAGTATGCGCGCTGGTTGAAGGGCCTCGTGCGGCTCGATCTCGGCACCTCCTACCAGCAGCAGCGGGCGGTCACGGCGGTGATTCGCAAGCGCCTCCCCGCGACGCTCGTGCTGGCGGGGATCTCCTTCGCGCTGGCGCTGATCGTCGCGATCCCGCTCGGCATCCTCGCAGCGGTTAAGCGCAATAGCGCCTTCGATCACGTTGCGGCGTTTCTCAGCCTCTTCGGCGTCGCGGTACCCGTCTTCTGGTATGGCATTCTGCTCATTATCATCTTCGCCGTCTGGCTCCGCGTCCTGCCCTCCGGTGGGCTGGCGGAGGATGTGACGAAATTCGAGCCGTTCGATCGCGTCAAGCATCTCATTTTGCCGACGATTGTCCTCGGCACAACGGCGATGGCGCAGTTCACGCGCTACATGCGTTCCAGCATGGTCGCGGTGTTGCAGGACGATTACGTACGGACCGCACGGGCGAAGGGCCTGCGGGAAGGAGTGGTGCTTTCGCGTCACGCGCTCCGCAACGCGCTCATCCCGGTCGTGACGGTGATTGGCGTCGTCGTGCCGCGGCTGATCGGCGGCGCGGCAATCACCGAAACGGTCTTCTCGTACCCCGGTATGGGGAGCCTCGCGGTGGATTCCGCGCGACAGCGTGATTACCCCGTGGTGATGGGCGTCACACTCCTCGTCGGTGTCGCGGTGGTTGTCAGTAATCTCGTTACGGATCTGCTCTACGGCTGGATTGATCCGCGCATCCTCATCGGTGAAACGCAGGGAGGGTGACGTGGTCTCGGAATCGAACGCGACCACGAGCGGCGCGGCGATCACACCGCTGGGTGAGGGGCGGCAAGCGCGGGCGCGCAGCGAGTGGCGTGACGGGCTGCGCGTCATCGTCCGCAATCATCTCGCCCTTGCCGCGCTCATCTTCCTCATCGCCATTCATATCGGCGCGATTGCCGCATCGGCGATCGCACCGCACGATCCGGAGCAGATCGTCATTCAGGATAAGTTCCAGCGACCGAGCGCGCCCCACCTTCTCGGCACGGACGAAAATGGTCGCGATGTCCTTTCTCGCCTCATCTATGGCGCGCGCGTCTCACTTCTCGTCGGCAGCCTCTCCGTCGTCATCTCCGTCGTGATTGGCACGCTCTCCGGTGGGGTCGCGGGCTATCGGGGCGGTTTCGTGGACAGTCTGATTATGCGGCTGGTGGATGGGATGCTGACGATCCCGACCTTTTTCCTTGTCCTTATCACGGTCGCGGTCTTCGGCTCATCCGTCCGCAATCTCATCCTTGTCATTGCCCTCACCAGCTGGATGGTGATCGCGCGTATCGTGCGCAGCGAGGTGTTGCGGACGAAGCAGATGGACTTCGTGCTCGCCGCGCGATCGCTGGGGGCGTCGTCCGCCCGCGTCTTGCTGCGTCATATCCTGCCCGCCACCGTGCCGAGCATCATTGTCTCGACGACGCTTGGCGTGGCGAATGCCATCCTCACCGAATCCGCGCTCTCTTACCTCGGCGTCGGTGTCCAGCCACCCACCCCGACGTGGGGCAACATGCTCAGCGGCGCGACAAACTACATTTTCCGCCGCCCGGAGCTAGCGATCTATCCGGGTGTCCTGATTTTCATCACCGTCCTCGCCTATAACTTCTTCGGTGACGGCCTGCACGACGCGTTCGATCCACGGTACCGACACCGGGGGTGACGACCTGCTCCCCGGCCCCCTTCCATCACTCGGCGTGGGAAGGGGGAGTGAGCCTCCTTAAGATCGGGGCATGATGGGGAACGCCACGGCAATTCGATTGAGTCAACCCCCTCCTCGCGGGAGGGGGCAGGGGGGTAGGTACAATGCTCGAAAACACGATGCTGGATGCGATTGACGCAGAGCAGATGATGCGGGATGTCGAATATCTCAGCACGCTCCAGCGGCACGCCGGGACGGAGGATGAGGCGAAGGCTTTCCGGTACATCGCCGATCAGTGCCGCGCGGCGGGGATCGAGGACGTACGCGAGTACGCCTTCGATGCCTTCCTTTCCTTCCCGATCAAAGGGACGCTGACGATCGAGGGTATCGGCCCGGTGAAGGCCAAGACGCGCGCCTTCGCCACCTCCACGAATGGGCGGGAGGTCAGCGGCGAGATCGTCTTCGTGCTGACCAAGGGCGGTACCGCGCTCTTCAGCGGCGATGGCTCGCACGACTACGACGACCTTGACGTGCGCGGCAAAATCGTCATCTCCGACCGGGGCCGGCCGGACACGATCCTCGCGGCCGGCCGGGCGGGGGCGCTCTGCCACATCCATTACTGGGCGAGCGACGAGGATGCCATCCACGAGCAGATCACAACGACAATCTGGGGGACACCGACACCGGAGACCATTGGTCGGCTGCCGATCATCCCGTCACTCGGCGTGACGCGCAACGACGGCCTGCGGATCGCCGAGGCGGCGAAGGCGGGTGGATTGCGTGGCACCTTCAGTACCGTCGTGCAGACCGAATGGCGGCGCGTGCCGATTGTTGTCGCCCATATCCCCGGGACATATTCAGACGACTTCGCCTTCGCGAACGGCCATGTGGACTCGTGGTACTACGGCACGACGGACAACGCGACGGGCAACGCCGCCTGTCTCGAACTCGCCCGCATCGCCTGGCTAGCGCGAGACGAACTGGCGCGCGGCGTGCGCATCGCGTGGTGGACGGGGCACTCGCAGGGACGATACGCGGGCAGCGCGTGGTACGCGGACAATTTCTGGGAAGACTTGCACGAGCACGCCGTCATCAACATCAATATTGACTCGCCCGGCGCGAAGGGGGCGACGCGCTACGATGTCGTGACGATGGGCGCGGAGACGGAGCGGTTCGGCACCGAAATGATCCGCGTGCTGACCGGTCAGCACGCTGAGGCGGAGCGACCGACGCGGGCAGGGGATCAATCCTTCTGGGGGCCGGGCATGCCCTCTCTGTACATGCTCCTCTCCAATCTGCCAAAGGAGCAGTGGGCAGCGGTTGGCGGCTGCGGCATGAACTGGTGGTGGCATACGGAGTCGGACACGATTGAGACCGCCGACCGCGATGTGCTGGCGCTCGATGTCCGCATCTACGCCGCGACGCTCGCGCGCTTCTGCGGTGGGCCGGTGTTGCCCTTCACCCTCGCGGACGCGGCGCGCGAGATTGACGATCTGCTCGCGCAGTACGAGCAGCAAGCGGCGGGCCGCTTCGATCTTACCCCGGCCCGCGCGCGCGCCGCCGAGGCGATCCGTGCGACCGAGGCATTGGACGCCCGTGCCCGCGCGCTCATCGAGGCGAACGCCAGCCCGGATGACCCGGAAGCCCGCGCGGTCGTCGCAGCGCAGAAGGCAGTGACGCGGGCGCTCGTGCCGCTCCGGTACACGGCGGGCAATCGCTTCGATCACGATCCCGCGATGCCGGCACCTGCCCTGCAACTCTTGCGCGATCTCCCGCTCCTCGTCACACTCCCACCGGAGAGCGATGGCGCGCGCTTCCGGACGACCGCGCTCGTCCGGAAGCGCAACGCCGTCTGTGCCGCGCTACGGGAGGCGACGCTGGCGGCACAGGCAGTGATGCAATTGATTGAACCGCAGAGAGAAACGATTTGAACCACGAAGACACGAAGAACACGAAGGAAAGGGGAGAAAGAGAGAAAAAAAGAAAAACAATACCCTTTTCTCTTCTTCGTGCTCTTCGTGTCTTCGTGGTTCACGTTTCTTCTTCTCTCTGCGTCCTCTGCCGGGCGCCCTCTGGGTAGCATGCGGTTCAATCGGTTAGACAAGACCCAATGAAGGAGGGGAACGTGATGGCACCGGCAATGACTGAATGGCGGGGTGGCGAGGCGGAAAGGGCGTTTCTTGGCACACTGAGCACGGCGATGCCGTGGGAGGTGATTCACGAGTTCAGCAATTACGTGCGCGAATCCGGCACGGAGGGCGAGCAGCAGGCAGTGGACGCGATCACGCGGCGGCTGACGGAGTGGGGTATCCCGCACACCGTCCACCATCCGCGCTGCTTCATCAGCCTGCCGCGCGGCGCGACCGTCACCGTCACCCTGACGGACGGTGCCGCGCGCACGCTGACGGGCACGACGCCCGCCTTCGCCGTACCGACGGGCGACGCGGGGATCACCGGGCAGGCGGTGCATGTGGAGGCGGCGCACGCGACGAACGTCAACACGATCTTCACCTCCGGACTCGGCAATGCGTTGGAAGGGCGGGACGTTGTTGGCAAGATCGCTGTCTTGAACGGTCTGCCGATGCCCGCGCGCATCGCCGACCTGACGCACGCGGGCGTCGCCGCCGCGATCTTCACCAGCCCCGGCACGAATGTCCACGAGGGCATCTGCACGCCGATCTGGGGTGCGCCGGACCTTGAGACCGCCGGGGCCGCGCCGACCTTGAGCGTCGCGGAGATCAACAAGCCGGACGGCGCGTGGCTCAAGGAGCAGATTGCCGGCGGTATGGTGCGCGCGGTGACGGTGCACACGAACCTCGACACGCGCTGGCGGGAGATCCCCGTCACGGTAGCGGAGATCCGGGGCGCGACGGCGCCGGAGGAGTTCGTGCTTGTCCACGGCCATCTCGACTCGTGGGGCGAGGGAATCGGCGACAACGCGACGGGTGACGCGACCTTGCTCGAACTCGCCCGCGCCCTGCACGAGCACCGGCATAACCTCGCGCGCAGCGTGCGGGTCGCGTGGTGGAGTGGCCACTCGCACGGGCGGTACGCAGGCAGCACCTGGTACGCGGACACCTTCGGCCTCGATCTGATCGAGCACTGCGTCGCGCAGGTGAACTGCGACTCCCCCGGCTGCCGCTGGGCGACCGAGTACCGCGATGTTTCGTGGACACCCGAACTCGGCGCGTTCACGCAGGCCGTCATCCGCGATGTGACCGGCCTCCCAGCGCAAGGCGAGCGACCGCCGCGCGCGGGCGACTACTCGTTCAGCAACCTCGGCATCTCCGGCACGCTGATGCTCTCCTCCACGATGCCGCAGGCGGTCGCGGACGAGCACGGCTACTATGCGGTCGGCGGCTGCGGCGGCAACATCGCGTGGCACACCGTCGATGACACCCTAGAGATTGCTGACCGCGACAACCTGGAGCGGGACTTCAAGGTCTACGGGGGCGTCGTCTGGCGGCTGGCGAACGCGCCGGTGCTCCCCTTCGATCTCGCGGCGGCGGGGAAGGACATTAAGGAGAGTCTGAACCACTACCAGCAGGCGCTCGGTGACCGCTTCGACCTCGGTGAGGTCGGAGCGGCGGCGGACGCCTTCATCGCGGCAGCTTCGGCATTCATGGCGAAGGCGAGCGCGAGCGATCCCGCCGCCGGGAAAGAGACGAACACGCATTTGCTCCGTGCGAGCCGGGAACTGACGGGCCTGAACTTCGCGCAGCGCGGCTGGTTTCGGCAGGAACCCGCGCTCGATGTCCCGGCTCTACCGGACCTCGCGGCGGCTGTCCGCGCTTTCACCGAATCGCCGGAGGAGAGCCACGCGGCGGGCGTTGCCCGCACCTCGCTCCTCCGGGCGCGGAACCGTGCGGTGTGGGCACTGCGAGAAGCGGGACGGGAATTGGGGACGACCTAACTCCCGGCCCCTTTCCTCGGCGAGGCGGTGCGGATCCCCACCGGGATGCACCTGGTCTTCCTACTGCCCTACTCGCCGGAGCGACGACCGATGTGAACCTGTTCTCCCGAGCCGTCGTTTAGTTAGCGCGACATCCGGGGGTGCTTCTCACCCCCGGACGTCGACTCAAGAGTTATCCATCTCTGTCACGCGCCTTATAGTTCCAAGCTCCCCGCAAGCTGCGTCGCTTGGCGTAGCGCGTCCTCTACGCGATTACGCTGGCGCACCAGCTTCGTGCGCAAGAACCGGTACTGGTCCGAATTCGGGTCCAACTGCACCAACTCGCGAACGGGAGCCAGCCCGGGCAGGATCGGAAGCTGGAGTGCTGGATCCATCTCGTACGGGCCGTTGACCGTGAAGAGGACCGGGTTCAAGATTCGGGTGATTTGCTTTAGCACTTCGTTCTGTGCTGACACATCCTTAGCCAGCGACTGTTCGAGCCGCTCGGCCGCTATCCGGAACGCTTCGGCCGCCGCAAGGGGGCTGCTCAGATCGAGATGACTGCCTGCGGTCTCCTGGTAGCTGGTCAGGTACTCGATGAAGTCCCTCCCGCTGGCGGCAAAGCGATAAGGGATGATCTCGGCTTGGCACATCCGTAACGCAATCGTGACGTAGACCTCGACGTCTTCGGCCAGGATGTTGGCGTCAGCCTTGTCGAGCGTATCCTCGGGTGAGTGCCACCAGTACGCCCCACCGGAGCCACCGACTGCCTTGCGGTCCGGGTGGTCGACTGACAGCATGCGGAACGCGCCGAGTGACGGGAGTCCGACGCCGAGGAATGACTGGTCGCCCGCTCGCAGCGGTCGGCGGATGTTCGGCTCCTGGCCGGTGATCTCCTTGACGGCCCCCGCCGTGATCTGCTCGATCTCGCCCATGTTGTAGCGACAATCAAAGATCGTCGTCTCACGGACGCCCGGCGAGTCGATGTTGAGGTAGCCGAGACCGTGTTCGCGGAGCAGCATGAAGGAGTTGTCGGCGAACCATGTGCTGCCCGAGTACCGGCCGGTTGAGTGGCCCGGCCACCAGCAGAAGCGGACACCACAGCGGAGCTGGTCGCGCACGGCCACGAGAACGCGCGCCATCTCGAGCAGCGCAACATCGCCCGTGGCGTTGTCGGTAACCCCCTCATACCACGAGTCGATGTGCGCGCCGACGAGCAGGAAGTCGTCGCTGCCGGAACCGGGAATGAAGCCGGTCGCCAGTGGCACATGCATCCACTCCGTCTTGACATTTGACTCAATACGGACGCGCACCCGGCCATGCTGCACCAACTCGGTCAAGCGCTGGCCAATTGCGTTCTTGATACCGAGTGCTGGCACCTTCGGCATACGAGGCGCCGACTCCGGCGTCGGGGTGCCCCAGATACTCGTGCAGATCATCTCATGGGTGACAGCCTCGTCGGACGGCCAGATGTGGATGTGACCGGCCGCGCCGCGCTCCTGCGCCCGGAGCACGCCGTCGGGGCCGCCATCGGCGGTGAGGACGAATTTCCCTCGCACATCAAGGCCGCTATAGTCGCCGGCCACCGCGCGGTGAGAGAAGATCATCTCGCCTTGCTTTGGCTGCTGGAACGGGACATAGATAAGTTCGCCGACAACGCCACCCGCTGGCGTCTGTGCGCCGAATGAACGGGTGCGGACCTCCAGCGACTCGCCCTCGTTGCCCTGCTCATCGAGCAGGACCAGACGTCCGTCGAGCGGCCAGGAAATCAGCGAATCGAACTCCAGAACCTCGGCCTCGACGCCGTAGCTCTGTAGGCTCTCGACGACGTAGCGCGCCGCCTCCCACTCGTCCTCGCTGCCCGTGTCGCGGAACAGCGTGCTGAATTTGTTCAGGTGGTCCTGCAACTGGTCCAGCGACACCTGACCGCGCACATGCTTCTCGACATCTTCTCTTTTCAGGCTCACATTGGCTCCCTTCATACATGCGAGTAGTGCGTGTCCAATCAGACGAGCGCTGGCTGCTTCGCCGTCACGAGCTCAGTGACGATCCGCCCGAGGATCGAGCGCGCCAGGATAATGGGCTTGCCGGTCACGACTGCCCGGCGGTACTGTGCGATCATGCCGAGCGCCAGCAGAGCGACCAGCACAAACGGGATGAGAGGGACCGGTTCGACGGCCTGCTCGACGACCGTACAGGCGCGCGCGAGCGACGTGGGACACGTCTCACCGCAGTGCATCGCTGCGGGCGGTACCGACGTGCCGCAGGAGAGCGATGCGGCCATCAGGGAGAGGTGTACGACGACAACGAAGGCAAACAGGCACGCGAGAGATGACCATCGCACCCGATTGCGGGCGCGACATGCCGGTGCCGGTGGGGCGACTCGCGTGCTCATAGGATAAATCATAGCACAAGCGGCGGCAACGGCATCGTTCGGCGACCTGTCTCCCAGGGCTTATTCAAAGTCGAAGAAGGAGGATTCCTCCGGTAGGATAGGGGTGTCTGAGCCGCTATTCGTAAGGAGGAATCCATGCCCCAGATCGTACCACCCCTCGCCGCCGTCTTGGTAGACTTCCCCGATTTCCGTGACCCGCGCGGCGTGCGTCATCCGTTGTGTGCCGTGCTGCTGCTTTCCTGCGTGGCGATGCTCTGCGGCGCACGCGGTGAATCGGCCATCGCGGAATGGGCAGCGAACTATGGCGAAACCTGGCGTGTCCCCCTCGGCTTCACGCGGCCTGATGGCCCGAGCCAGTCCACGGTGCAGCGCGTCTTCAAGGGACTCGACTGCGCGCTGCTGGAAAGCCGGTTGGGGCAGTGGGCGACGCAGATCCTCGCCTGCTGCCCCGTCCCTGCCGATGCCTCCATGCCGTTTGAGGCGATGGCGATTGACGGCAAGACGTTGCGTTGCAGTGCCCGGTGCGGTGCCGACGATGCCCACCTGTTGAGTGCCTTCAGCCAGCGCCTCGGTGTGGTGCTCGGTCAAGTGGCCGTGCCCGACAAGAGCAACGAAATCACGGCGATTGACGATCTCCTCGCCCGTTTGGTCCTGACGGGCTGGGTGGTGACGACGGCTGCCCTCTTCACGCAGCGGGAGATCGCGCGGACGATTTGTGACGCGGGCGGCGACTACCTGATGGCGGTGAAGGGCAATCAGCCGACGCTGCATGCTGACCTCACGCTCCTCTTTACCGATGCGGATGCGTCCTGCCAGTGGGCAGAGGAAACGCGGCTGCACAGTGGGCGGATCGAACGGCGCGTGCTGCGCGCCTCGACGGAGTTGACAGGGTGCACCGACTGGCCGGGTCTGGCGCAGGCGGTCTGCATGGAACGGCGCGCACACTTAGCCAAGACATACCCAGCGTCTATTTGCACTTGCGCTGGCAAATGACTATCATCCCCGCTCGGGACTCGACATAATGTTGCTCCGTCGCCGACGTTACTCTGTGGGCGTTCGGAG
>JAABUT010002710.1_pt1 | contig 16433 bp, 19 predicted proteins | sample 5559281 | NCBI WGS metagenome assembly JAABUT01 (sample SAMN10711880, study PRJNA513359) | rock metagenome | isolation source: Antarctica rocks | place: Antarctica: Victoria Land, Ricker Hills nord | collected 2016-01-04 | reverse complement strand
TATATCATATGATAAACGAGATTCTTAATGTAATGTTGAGATCGTGTCTAAATCATTCAATCAAAGAAACTCAAGACTGATATGTATATATTACTTTTTAAAGATAACTATAACAAGACATTAAAAATACAGAAGAGAAAGAGTGCAAGCTTTTTTATAAATAATGACTTGAGACTGCGCTAGACTCGATACAGATGTGATGTAATATGTCAGATGTATTTATCTAAAAGAATGATGAAAGAGATGAATGAAGAAAGTGTTGAACAATGAGAAGAAGTGCTGAGAATGATTTGAAGAGATGTGCTAGATTCAAACTAAACATAGTATCATGACTTGCTTTAATCAAATTGATTAGAATTAGATCTGAACTCTGATTGATTCAGACATGTTTGTAACAGAATTTACATTTCAAATTTTGAAGAAAAGTCTAAACAGAACTTAGAATATTAAAAGCTTATCTTCTCTGCTGATTCTTTACATTGTAAATGTCATGTCGAGTGAAGAAAGAGTTTTTCTCATCAGCATTAAGTTGAAAATGAATTAAAATTTGCGTTGATTTGACTTTAATTTTGATAAAAAAGCTTATTAATTTCTGAATTTTCTCTGTCATGATCAGTCTTCAAAAAGCTGAATGAGCTGAAATGAGTGTAGAAGTATAATTATAACTTTTATTTTATATGACTTTAAGATATCAATCATTCTTCTTGTTTTATTTGTTGACAACGTTGAAAAAACACTTCATGAGTCATGTATCACTGTGAAAATGTTTTTCAAAACTCATTAAATTTAGCTTTGCTTTTTTTTCATAATTGCATTGTATATAAATGATTTAATCAACATCTTTCTTGAACTTCTTGATGCATGCAATGATGACAATATATCTTTCTAACTCAGCATGTTGATTAAACTCTTCAATCAAAAGTTTTACATCATCATAAATCTGTTTTAAAATGAAAGATGAAGTCAAAAACATGAGATCAATGAAGATGATGCTGACAGATGAAATGTTGATGAGATCAATCATGATGATGATGATGATGATGATGAGTGTCAGAAGAAAGATTTACAACAAGTTTGATGTGTGAATTTACTAGACTAGATTAATCGAATTTAAGACTGTGAGAAAGATCATTCAGAATCATATGTAAATTCTTGAACTGTCTACTAAATTTGATGTGTAACTGAGTGATGTGCAACGGAAATTCCAGGTTTCTCGAGGGAAGGTGTACATGTAAGCTAGAGGAATGTACATGTAAGTCAGAGGGGCGTACGGGTAGCGGCTTTCTAAATTAATTCATGCAGAGTCAGATATTCATGACTGGCAGTATTCGTTCCCGAAACGTCTCGAGATTCGAAGGCTGTGGTTCTGGATACGCGACGATAGCGACGATCAGCGGTTTATCGTGAAGTGATTGCGCACGCAGTGGTTCTTCCCGAATATTCATGAGTATGTGCACATGAATTGTGAAGTTCTACTTCTATGTCTGACTATCGCTCGATGGCAAAGAGACTGAGACCACATGTGGTATTCCGCTGGCCTGGTATTAGAGAAACTCGGCAATCAAATGGTGCAGAACGAGGGAGGAGTCGGATACACGCAAAGTCTGAAGGCGCATTGGCTACTTTGAACACGTTTGGGATATGGAACACGAGGATTGGAAGAATGATGGAGAGGTAAAGGATATTCACATTCATTAAAATAGGCTAGTCAATTACTTGCGCAAGTGAACGCGTTGATTCATTTTTTCCACAAAAAGAAGATAAATTTTGCAGTGCTCAATAGCTCTGCAGGTTTGGGACAAGCTTAGAATGATCACCAGCTGTCCGCGAACATTACGAAACTCAAGGATATTATTCTGGACATTTTTATGCCGCAATTTCATCGTTTTGTGCGTTGAAAAGCGATGTGAGAATGGGCTTCAATCTGTTTCCAGCTTAGCAAACCTCCCCGTTGGTGCAGTGCGTCATCTGATTCAATATAAACGATTATTAACGAACGTTAGTGATTCCGATGGTCACCGGGAGCTTATGATCTCGGTCAATCTGGTTTATGCTCAAGACATAGCACCCCTCGGGCCGCAGAATATCACATCTCAGTCATATCTAGAACGGCTTGGGATACAAAGGAACCTGCGGCCGTTATGGCCCTGGGTTAGCGCAGATCACGCTCGAGTCAGACCCCTAAAACCATCTTAGTAATGGGAATTGACTAACTTATGTGAAGATGTTTTTTCATGTCAGCCACTAGTGATATAACCTACATCAGAGAATATCCTACCAAGTGCATGCTACAGCGATGTTCCACTGCGACATGACGTCTATCAATGCTTCACTCCATATTCTTTGACAACACGATTGCAACTCTAGTAGCACGTGTAATGTGCTGGCGATTCGAATGGCCAGTCTTTTGTCATCAAGAGTTCTTGAATCGTTTGCCATTGAAGGTGCTTCAAGTCTATAAGAATCGTCGAAACCCTTCCAACTCTGTTCTTGAACCCAACACATTCGATCGCAACAACGGAATTTGTATCATTTCCTAACTCCCAAAAATGTCTCACGTTGTAGAGCCGACAGCTGGTATGAATGCGAAGATCAACACACAGACGCTAAAGGAAATGACGAAGTTCCCTCCTGCTTCAGGCGTCAAGAATATCATGGTCACTGGAGGAAATGGATTTATGTAAGACCCACGCCTTTCTTTCCCTCTGTTGCCATACTTGCAGCTTCCGGTTTTCTGTCTCAGCAAGGCAAGCCTATCTAACTCAGCACTTGCAGTGGTTCATGGCTCGTCCGGGCCCTTGCAATCACCTATTCCGATTGCTACAATATCATTTCCTTTGACAAGCTTGACTATGGCGCTTCTCTGAAAAACACGAAGATGCTTCATAATTACCCCAATTTCACCTTCGTTGGGGGCGACATTACCTCCCCTCAAGACATTGGCAGCTGTATTCGTAAGCACGAGATTGACACCGTGATTCACCTTGCCGCACTTTCAAGCGTCGAAAACAGTCTTAAGAATCCGTTCGGATTCACCGAGACCAACATTCATGGCACCCAGGTTGTTCTTGAGGTTGCCAACTCCAACAACGTCAAGAAGTTCTTTCAGATGTCATCCTTTGAGGCTTACGGCGCAACGAAGCCAGGAGCTGACGGCCACAAAGAAGACGAACCCTTGTCACCAAACAATTCGTACGGTGCCGGTAAGGCCGCAGCTGAAATGATTGTGAACGCCTTCAACAACTCGACTCCGCTCCAAACCATTATCGTACGGGCGAACAACATCTACGGACCAAACCAATTCCCTGATAGTAAGGATGCTGGATCTTTCAGGGGTGACGTCACGCTAACAATACTACCGGCAGAAATTATCCCCAAGTTCATCATGCTTCTTCGCCATGGTCACAAGCTCACCCTGCAAGGTGCCGGGGACGGAAAGCGTCGCTACCTGTACGTCGGAGACGCCGTCAATGCCTTCAATATCCTGCTTCACAAGGGTGTCCATGGCGAGACGTACAATCTCGGGTCGTACGACGAAGTCAGCCATCGTCAATTATGTGAGACTCTCCTTGAGACTGTCAAGCCGCCGAGCTACGACGGCTCCGATGTAGAAGCCTGGATCGACAGGAGGCCGGCTCGACCGTACACTGATTTTGGAAGCACGATGGATGTGTCGAAGCTCAGAGCACTGGGATGGGACAAGAATGTCTCGTTCGAAGAAGGTTTGAAGCGCACGGTCGAATGGTACACCGCTCATGGTGATACATGGTGGGGTGGGGCGGAGAAGATCATTTACCCTGATGTCAAGGCGAATGGAATAACCGCTTGATAATGGGTGTGCTATCCTGATAGGCAGTCCAGATCCAAGGGAAAGTGCTCTGTGAAGCGGTCTCCTCGCACATTGCCATCTATCAACCAAGCAATGCGTTTCCCTTGCAGAATACTTTCCACAGGTCGCTGTGTGCATGTCATGCTGTGCCTACCTCATTACCACGTATCCCAAATGACATTTTGAGCATATCCCATCACATTAACACCTGCATCAACGCCTCTTGCGTCACACCGGATTCATTATAAATACTTTGATACCTGCACAGCGAGCACACCCTACCATCACGTGATCTAATCTAATCTTAGGCCCATCTGATATCTCATCGGACTAGTGATAAGATGATCTTCACATCACCCGAGGCATGGATTCGTGAGCTACACTACGAGTATTAACACCACTCCTCACAACCCACACCCCACACCCCACACCCCACACATTCTTTCATGCTAAGTCTGACGTGGCAACATCACTCGCGGACGTTTCTACACATTACTCACCGCCATCCTGTCAGAGTAAATGTAGCGCTGGCGTAATGCTGGGGCTTCCGGTCAGATCGGTGACGATCGAAGAATGACCTTGGGGAGCACCACGAAACGGAATCTCTGGATGAGCATCACAAGAAATTGAAGGAGGAGGAACTTTTAGATGGCGAAGAGAAGATCAGGGCTGTGGATGAAGTGTGCAGGTTTGGTCAAGCGTGAGGGATAGGCACCAAGTGGTTGAAGCTACACGGACTGGTAAATCGTTCATTCATCATCTGCTAAGATACAGGAGCTCATGTTGGGACTTCCTGTTCTAGGCCCCTCCCCGTTCGTCTCAGTCACCACCCTTGTTACCGGCCCTGGGTTCTTGGTATTGAAATATGCTATACATACTTGAATAGGATTGTTCCAAAGTGTGTTCACATTTTGGCCGATTCGTAAACTTACACTTGGCTTTCTTCCCTCAGCTCATGACAACATGACCCCCCTGTCCATTGACTCTCTTCCAAAGGACATCCTTCGCAACACTATTCCCAGCAACCCCTTCACCATCAACACTTTCCTTTACGGAAACACCATCATGAATCTTCGCACTCGTGACGCCATGGAGAAAGCGCCGAACATGCGTAATAACAACATTCTGCTCGCTGTCACTCAAGCCAAAGAAAAGCGGCAGCCGCAGCATAACATCACTCTCAGCTGTAGTGAAAACGTCCTTCCCCACAAAGCGCCCAAGCTTGCCAAAGATATCCCTCGGGTGAAGGGGAACATAATGCGGCGAAGCCGTAATCCCCTTCTCCTTCAAGTGTTTTTGGAGATCATCCCGTAGCTCCGTGCTCTGTAACTTGATGAAGAAGACATGGCCATTATGCTCGCGGCCGGGAAGATTGTCAAACAGCCGAATCTGGCCCGACTCTGCCAAGGGTCGGAGAGCTGCATCGTAGGCACCGCACAACTGTCTCCTCCGAGCGGTGATCTGATCCGCCACCTCCAGCTGCGCCCACAAGTACGCAGCCTGGATCTCGCTCATGACAAAATTGGAACCAATGTCCACCCACTCGTAGCTACGGATCTCGCCACGAAAAAACTGCCGGCGGTTAGTACCATTGTCGTAGACAATTTCGGCGCGGGCAAGGAATTTCGGGTCGTTGATGACGATGGCGCCGCCTTGGCCTCCGGCGGTGAAGTTCTTGGTTTCGTGGAAGCTGAAGCAGCCCATGTGGCCGATGGAGCCGAGGGCTTTGTTTTTGTAGGTCGCTGCCAGGGAAGGCGCGGCGTCCTCCACGACGATGAGGTTGTGTTTTTCTGCTATCGCCATGATGGCGTCCATGTTGCATGCTACGCCTCCGTAGTGAACAGGGACGATGACGCGCGTTTTGGGAGTGATGGCCGCTTCGATCTTGGTGTGGTCTATGTCCATGTGGTTCGGTTCGATGTCCACCATGACGGGGATTGCTCCGCGGAGGACGAAAGCATTGACGCTCGAAACAAAGGTGAAGCTGGGCAAGATCACCTCCTCGCCAGGCTGTATGTTGGTCAGGATTGCGGCAAGCTCCAAGGAGGAAGTGCAAGAGGTGGTCATGAAGACTGGGCTCCCACCCATCAGATTTTGGATGTATTTCTGGCAACGTTGGGTGAAGGCCCCATTTCCGCAGAGGTTGGAGGCTTTTGCCGCTACTGCGATGTAGCCCTCTTCCGTGCCGATGAGCGGAGCTCTGTTGAATGGTATCATGTTGGACTGTATGAGGTACAGTGCGAAAGCAATTCGGATGCTGATAGAAATCTGTAAGAGGCTGGGGCAGGATTGCTTGGTAGAGGTAGGCTTATCCTGTAAATCGCGGCAATGAGAGAACCACCATCGGACATATATCCAGTCACCAGGAGCTTCTTCGACGTTCGTCTTGCTGCACCCATAACATGACAAATGTTGGATAAGTCTTCTCCAAGGGAAGGCCAAGACTCGTCACCGCAGCTGCATTCGAGTCCACAGATATTTAGACTTGTGATGCTCATCACGCGATTGCTGATGAGATTAGACACTTTCTGGCTCCACAGCTATTGGCCCATAATCTCATCACAACCGCGCGTCTTGTCAATCTAGATCTAGTCACATCTTTCCACATATCACCAAACGGAAGAAATGCACTCATTGATCGCCGACCTTGCAGACAACATCACTAGTGTTTTGCTGAGCCATCCGTCACCTTGCACTCTCTCGCGAGCAACCGTTGATACCATGTGACTTACTCCGTACAAGTATCATATACTCAGCTCGCTAGTAGCCTGTTCCATACAGTACCAAGTTCCATATATACAGTATCACTAGCGTGGAGATGATCAACAAGGAAGATCACAACCGTCACTAGTCAATTCCCAATCTGTGATGCGTTCATCGTCCAAAATCTTTCGCGTTTGGTAGGTCGTTACAATGCAATCAACCTATTTATGGGCAGATGGTATCATTGCTGAGATTGTGGATTTGAGCATCAGTACAGCACCACCTAAGCAGTCTGCATATGATTCCTGTTGAGTGGATAATCATGGTGGAAAATGTCAAACCAGACTCGTCCATCGAGGAAGAATTCAAACTCTTCAATTTGACTGACGTCGACCGCGCGACTCTCCGGCAGACCGATGAACAATTTGTTCCGCACGACTGGGAAGAGTTGAAAACAATTGTCGGTAAAGCACCCAACCCACTCTCTCCGTAATGAACCCTATGCCCCTTCCCAAGCCATACTCCGTCGAACATATTTCTTTTAGGAGGTCATTAACGTCCCATCAGCGAACAACGATCTCGATCTTTTCAAACGCTATCCCACCCAACTCCGTCGCTATCTCCATTGGTCCCGCGACGTCAAGTCCAAATACGGCGGCATCGTCAACTTCGTCTGCCGCGAGCGCCTCCGCTGGGCCTCGTCGTCCACAGAACCAATCACTCCTGTGAGCTCCACTCCTTTCGCCAATGCTTCCGATTACAAAATCCTTCGCAATGACTGGCCTTATGCGGTGGCGTCGGACATTGCGCACATAGTCGTGTGGTTGAAGCCCCGCTTTCAGACCGATTCGGAAGGTCGCGTGCTGCCTGAATCGAGGGGGCTGATCGGGGAATTCGTGGGCAATATCTTCGTAGGGAGGTTAAGGGAGAAGCATGCAGATGCGGCAGATCGGGTGTTGTGGTTCAAAAATTGGTCTGTGCTGCAGAGTGTGGGTGCTTTGGAGCACTTTCATGTTCTTGTCAGAGGGGCGGGAGAGGACTTGTTGTGGGAGTGGACGGCCGAGGGACCCAGAACAACGATGTAGATGTTGGAATACGAGGTCGTATGGGGCATTTAGTATATGGGGTTGAAGCCGGATTGGAGTCTATCTTGAAGGTGGAAGGTGAAATCTCTACTAGTGGCCCCCAGCCCTATAGGGCGGAGATTACCAACCAAATCACACCTGAAATTCCAAAAGTAGATGGTAGAGGATGTTATAAATGAGGGGAAAAGGCCGACAAGAAAAAGGGAAAGGACTATATAATCAAACACAGATAGATGTAGCGATAACCAAGCAGAGTCGATGCTTCCTTAAGTCTACCATTTAGCCTCTTTATCGGTTTTAGTAGCGTTAACATATCCAAAGCATCAAATGTCGTGCGAATGCTTCGGCGCTCGGGGCAGCAAAAGCCAAGCGATAAAGCAAGCAGCGAGCAGTGCGAGCACAAAAGGTTGAAGCGTCGTGACTCCTTTTGCTCCAACGATAGCACCAGCCACGAAGGGTAACCTGTCCAAAGATGACAAAGTGTTAAGCAACCACTGATCAAAGTAAGAATCACGCCGGAGAGGCGACTTACACTGCAGCGCCTCCACCTCCCAACGCAGATGATAAACCCACTGAAGAGGTATGCAGATGTTTAGGTAGAAGTTGGGTTGAGGCCGCGATTGCCGACGGAAACAAAGGGCCAGCAAAGTAGCCCAAAAAGGCGACTGCAATTGCAGAGACGACGAAGTTGGGAACAAGCCAGAAGACCAGCTCGAGCCCAATTGTGATGGCTAGGTAGAGGGAGGTGGCAAGGCGCACGCCCAAGCGAGCAGTCAAAAAGCCTAAAGTGATGCGCCCGAGGGTGATGCCCAGCCAAAACCCGGTGGGAACGACGCCGGACTCGAAAGGCTTGCCATGACGTGCTTCAATCATGAAGACGACGACCCAGCCGCCGAGAGTGACTGCACGAACGGTTAATATCGAAAACAATGGTGCAACACAACGCCATGATACCTACCTTCAACGCCATTGTACATGAACAGGAAGGCGGCACAGACCCAAGTCACTTTGTTTTGCAATGACTCCTTCATTGGCCCACCCTCCTTGTTAGTTGACCTAGGGTTGTTTTCCCGAAAAGACTTTGCATCGTCGTTCCAAAAACCCCAAGCAGTGGTGACAAGTTCAAGGACAGCGGCTCCCAGCATAACGTAGTAGAAATTCCACCATCCCACGCTGGCTTTTGTGATCATGGCTGTTGCGATGAGCGGGCTGATAGTCGCGCCCAACCCATAGAAACCATGCAGAAAGCCAAGGATTTCATTTGAGTGCGCCATGTCTCCGATCCAAGCATTCCAAGCCGAATCGATCAAACCGTTGCCGAAACCGACAACGCCGTAAAAGATGACCACCACTGGATATGGTGGATGTATGGCAATAACCATGAACGGTATGATGTGACACAACGGCGCAATGACTGCTATTCCACGCTGCCCAAGCGTCATCTGGATTTGATTGTTGACTGCTGCAGCCAGCATGTAGCCGACGAAAGGTGAGAGAAAAATGAGCGAGACAACAGTAGCTGTCAAATGGTAGTTATCTCGAATCTAGTCATTTTGCAGTCAGCCATGCTAGAAGATTGTTGTCTGTGGCCAGGTTTGATACAGGCAGTGGAAAACAACAAGGCATAAAACCTCATCAGGTAGTTTCTCACATAAGGTACTAATGGCTGGACCACACAATCAGCATATGTAATAAACATACAATAGCCGTCATGCGTAACCGCAGCTCACCCCGTAGGCACCATCATTTGCCCCTACGATCGAGAAACAAATGAAGGCGGCAAAGACCTTCCACATGTTTCTCCGTGGATGATTCCATTGTTGCTTTGTCAGGGTGACAATATCTGCTCCGTGTCTAGTCGTCCCATTATTGTCAGAAGGGCGTGGAGACGTGCCAACGTGCGTAGTCTCTGGACCGCGCCCGTTCTCCAAGGCTTGCAACTCAACAGCAGAATGGATAGATTGAGAGGAAGCCATGGTGATGGGCAAAAGATTCTATGTCGTAGGAAAAGATGGTCACAAACCAGATAGGAAAGCCGACTGGTAACAGAGAGAGATCATTGTTATATGCTGGAAACGGAGAGGGTATGGACCTGTTATACTGAAATATACTAGCTACTTCGTGAGTCACGCAGCCGCATGAGCCTTGTCAGTTGTACAGCGGTTAATTACAAAATTACAGAGAGGAGAAAACGATGTTTCAGTTTCACAGACACTAAGAAAGTTTCACAGCCTGTGGTAATATCATCTGCGCGATATGTGATATGTTGAATCACACTGAATGTTTAATCATGCTAAATACACATGAGTGGAATTATCTTCTAGATTTTATGTACTTAATTTACTAGTCATTTCCTTTTGGAACAGTTACCCGTACACCCCCCTAGCCTCAATGTACACCCCCGTGGAAACACGAGGTCATATGGTGTTTTTGGTAAATACGGGCATGCCGGTTGAAGCTAGACAGGAGTCTGCGATATCTAGAAGATGAAAGGTGAAAACTCTACGAGCGAGCCCTCAGCCCTACCAGCCCTATGAGGCAGAGATAATCAACTCCCCTATTTTCAATACTACATGTACAGCCCCCTCAGGGAACCTGAATATTTTCATTGGAACTAGGCGATGCATCGTTTGCTTAGAAGCAAAATGGACGGGGCTTGACCATGACGTGAGCTGGCGGTCACCTGCACGTCAGTAAAGACAATCTGTATGTTGGTAATGCAGGAACAGTGGCGAGATTCCCGACCACGGTGGCGACTTTGGTCAAGCTGACATGACAGGTCTCGTCAATTTGAAAGGTCCAGCTTGACTGGAGGCTATCGGCAAGCGAAGGTGGCTGCTAGCCGGCTTGGCTCGGCCAATGCCGACCGCTAGAGAACAAGGAGATTAAGCAGGGAAAAGGGGATAAATAGGCCGTCCCCCCTTCTGTTTCCCCCATCATCTCTTCCTGTTTCTCCATCCCTTAGGATTCAGCCAGAAACGCGCTTTTGCCCCACCCACCCACTCCATAGACTCAGTCGCTTAGATAGAGGGAGTGCTTGACACCTCAGGGCGGCTTCCAGGGCAAATTTTAGCCCTGGAGACCGCCAGGGGCCGTCGGGTTTGCCCAAACACATATAATATATACTCATTCAAACGGAGGCGATGCCCGATAGTCGGAAATCTTAGAATGCAAGAGCGTTCAATAGGCCCGTTAGTCGAAGCATTACGAAGTAATGGAGCTGGCCATCCAGTAAATGAATCAGAAGAAAGGCTCTTTCTGTACGGAGAAGACTGAGAAAGACGTGAAGAAGAAGAATCGTGATGCTCTACCTCTTTGAATTGTAGCATCAGGCAGGATGAAAGCCGGCAACATGAATTTGAAGGCGAACGGATCATCCCAGTATGTTTCATCAATCCTGATGTGGTCACATCATTAGATCACGTTTGTAGGTGGATGTGACAGAGTGGTTCTGATGCCTATCGCAACCAATGCCCCAATGTCCCCTTGTCCGCAGCGCTGCAATTTGCATTGCACTTCTCAGCAGCAGAAGAGGCGCTCTATCGATCGAGCCCCCGATTCAGTAGCCAGCGGGCTCCGCCTTCTCTGGGAATGCAGATTTACCTAGATTCTTCGCGCAAGCCTTCTTCCAATCCGCCGGCGTGAATTTATCAACAATGGCTTTGAATGCAACCTAGAGTCGGATATCTCAGCATCCAATTCAAAGGACAGACAGGAGATGTTCGGGAAGGGGGGACTGAAGGCGTACGAAAGTGCAGAAGCTCGGTTCTTCAGGTAAGTGGTTGCCCTGGACCTTACAGCCTGGGATCGTGATGGGACGGTCGTTGTAGCGGATACGGACATAAAACGTAGATTGATCTGGAGAGTCCTGCTCGGGATCCTGGTTTTTGATGGTTGCTGACGGCGATGCTGGAAATTTTAGCGTGATTTGACGCAGCGCTGTGTCTGGACTTGCGCGCTTACCTTTCCCTTCATTTTCCTCGATCCTCACGGAATCAATAACATCGCTAGAGAACAGTTCCACTGCTAGAGATGACGTGTATTGTGGCCATTTATTGTTCTCACCTTTCATGGCACCCATAGACGCTAGAATCGCCGCAAGAGTCGAGTCGTGGCATCCAGCGAGGGCGAAATTGGGACCCTTTCTCTCTTCTCCGTGTGTCAATATTTGGGCTTCAATTATCGCAAGGGTTTCCAAAGATGTACGTATCTGGGGATACTCACGCTGAATCCAGTACTGCATGCGCTGCACGACTTCCCCAAGTAGCGCTCCAATCCCGACCGTACGATACTCTTCACTTTCTTTATAGCCAGCATACTCCTCTTCTACTACGATGGACTCGATGATCTTATGGGCTTTTCGATCATAGAATTCGGGAGGAAGGCGAGTGATTGATCCTGGCGGAGTCGCCAGCGTGGTGTTGATGGTGTCCCAGATGCCGTGAAGACTGGGCGAAGAATCTACGGCCACGCGCTGCTGAGGGGGCATCCACTTCTGCAGCAGATAGTTGAGGTAATCCATTCCGGTCGTTGCGTTCCCTGTAGAGGACTGAGAACTGCACTCTGCCACCGCTTGCTCTAGCTGGATTGCACTCACATTTCTGTGCACTTCTCCGACTGTAAGCTTTGCTCAATTCAATAAAACGCTGGCAGTAGATTTCATTCGGCAGTAAAGTCTCCTCGAGTAATGGGCGGGTCACGATTGTCAAAGGAGGTAAAGACCTTGCTCTTCTATCGTAGGGATACAGACCGTTGAAAACTTGTTGTAGAGAATGTAAAGCTCGTGGATAGGGCGAAGAACGCAGATGGATTTGATCAGTCCTGGTGAGAATCCTTGGAGTTAAAGACAGTTGCTGCACATACAAGTAGCGGAGACGCTGTCCAAGACACAAGGTCGTCTGACGGCCTTTGTCTGTGAGCTCAGCAGTGTCGCTTCCGCTTTTTGTCAGCTTGCAAGCGACATAATACGCGGACCAAAAGCTCGTTACCATGTTGACAAGGACGTGTTTCCGTTTTCCAATTTCTCAAGGCGTCGCTGCCATTCAAGGCTTGTCCAGCCTGCTGGATCACCAGAGTTCTTCACGGAATTGACTAGGTAGCTCGCAGTGCTACATAATGGCCAGACTGATTGTGTTTGAGATCCGCGAGTCAGGACGGCGAGGCAACATTTCAAGAAATACCCTAGATTCAGACATACGAGCAGGAAGACCTGTCTTAAACGAGTCAGCTCGTCTTGTATATATCTTGTGATGGGCTTTGGTCTACATTTTGAAAGCGTGCATGTTCGGGCGTTCTTTCGCCTATAGTACATAAGCGTAATTAAGAGAAAGAAACGACGTCTGGATCCACTACCGTGCCTGAAGAACTTCGGTCAAGTCAGTCCTCAATGAGAGAGTACGTGAAGAGACGTGGAGTTTTTAGGATCATCTTACGATCATTGCAAGCTGAAGCTTTACGTTGGGAGGATAGAGCCTCCGTAAATCTTGCGCACTGTATGGAGGATGAGGTTGAAGCGAAGACATTACGTGTCTCTGAAATGAATGTATGTCAACTGGTGAAAAGGTACCAGGAGAAAGACTACTGAACGAGCTTAGGTGGATAGAAACAGGATGTGTGAGGCAGGACCCGGGCACCTAAAGTACTGTTGGGCCTGACTAAGCTATGCGAGTAGGAAGCACTGTCCAAGTCAAGGGAAAGTCGGCCGCTTTTGTGCTTTTGATATAAATTACCGGTCGCTTACCTAGACTCTCAAGGAATTGGTAATGTTACTTTAGTCTGACGTGAATAATACAGCGTACCCCTCGATGCAATTGCGACTGATGATGGCGTTTCCTCTATCCCTTTTAGCTCCTCTGAATGCATATAAGTATCGACTAATGCTGAGCCACAGTTGGCGCAAATCTCGCCCAGGGAAGCAAGCCTATCAACGACCTGGCTTGACTTCCGCCTACATAACGAAGCTCCTTGTATGCCGCTCTTTTAGTCATAGATTGAGGGAACTCGAGCCATCAGTCGTAAGGCTTTGGACTCGATCTTGCAAATGCGACAGGCATATCATGTCGCAAGTCGTCAGCTTGTCTGAATTCGCCAAGTGCTGAGACAAGATATTCAAAGCTTGGTTGACATTCACTTGAGTGCTTTTCTCCTCAGTGCTGGGCATGTTGTGCTGTAGATTGTTCGTTTCCACCATGGACCAAGTCGGGTCAGTCGGACTGCCCATGAAGTTGCTGGTAGTGCTTGTCCCGCTTGATTGTAGAAGCTGATCAGTAATATCTTCGAATTCTCCTGGTGAGAATCTGTTATCATGGCAAGCGAGCTGATCTCGGATCCACTTTTCACACTCATCAAGTTGGAAGGATCCAAAAAACGCATTCGAAAACGAGCCTGGGGAAGCTGAAAGATAGTAAGCGACGATACGCTATAGCATGCGATGCTTTCTCCTGTACAAAACCATGGGAACGTCACTTCTGTGCTAAGAGTCGTACCTTCAGATTCGCTTGAGCTCGAAGTATCCGCGTGAGCACACGGACTGCCTCGAACCATGTTACGAGCTGTGTGATATTGGCTCCTCTCCATCCACGTCTTAGCTGCAACAATAGCTGCTTTCTTGCGTAACATGGGCTTCGTCACTGAAAGTCCTCGGCGCTCGCTTTCTTGTAAATAGTCGTCGAGAGCAGTTTGGGCCTCAAGAGACGGTGGTGGATCGCGGGTGATAGCCACTTGCGGAGTAGTAGAATGTTCGTTGTTGGTCAAGGAATTTCGGTATGGATCTTGATGTACGATTTTGGAAACGGTACTGCAGTATCAATGATTATTTAACCATGCAAGAAATTCGGTCGCTGATCTAGCCTCACCTCCGCTCAACGCCAAAGAACTCTGAGGGAGAACAGATATGTTAGCACTGCAAGTCTCATTTTTCTCCTTGATTCTTCTGAACCAAAAACAGGGTCTGCGCACACATGAAGCTTTGCTTACTTGCTACGTCTGTATGCGTCACGAGAGGATGTTCCTTGTGAAAACGCCATATGTCATCTTTCTCAGCATCTGTCAACTGCCGTTTTCGAGGCATGGTGCAGAACGTTGCGGTCAAAAGAGGAATCCCCGTGCCATATGTGGAGGACCCCATCTGCCGTATTACCTGATCTCCCTTCTCCGGCCGTGCAGGACAGTCCTGCTGGAAACGCTCTCCGTCTTGCAGTCAACAATGTCAAAGAGCTGGTGTAACCTTGAACGGAACGCTGAGCAAGCATAGAGCGCAACATATGTACACCGCTGAGGGGTAGAGGTAATCGTGCCATGCAATCACCCACTATACGGAGTAGGTGATTACGTGGCACGATTGTACCTAAATGCCGGCCAACTAGAAGTACCCTCTCCGATGTATCCCCACGAGTAAGCATATCCTACTGACTTACACCGAACCAAGATGCAGGTGTTGTACAAGCCCGAATTGAGGTAGGGGTCTTCGTGTATACAGTAATACGTTTTCGACCCCTAGTTGAGCAGTGATTATAAGTCACGTCTTTGCATATTGAGCTCGGGCTTCGGAAAACATCTCCCTCACCGTCTTGACAAATGATCTGATGGGGACTGACTGTATCCCTTAAACCGTCGTTATTCCTGCCACCCCAGGATTACGGCAGCTAACCATATGTAGTATGGATAGTGACTCAGCGTCGCTTATTTGACCCATAGGAAGATTGAGGGGCAAGTTGAGATTCTCATGTGCGGGGTAGCAAGAAAAAGGGGGTCAGATAAGCGACGCTGAGTCACTATCCATACTACATATGGTTAGCTGCCGTAATCCTGGGGTGGCAGGAATAACGACGGGATGTTCGAACCAAGAGCTTCTGCAAGGCCGGTTCGCGGGCTGCGCTTCCCCGTGCGCCGGGAGCGGTGTGGGGAACACGATCGTCAGCCGATCAATCTCGATGCGTTGACGAGCTGACATACTTTCAGAGACATAGTAAGAGGCACAGGATAGGCCAGAGCATTGGATATACTGCATATGAAGCACGGGGTATACTACGGAATATATATGAAGCATTGATTCTAAAACACGGCACAGGTTTCGCAATCAACGATAATGCGGGGTACTGGTAGTCGGGCCGGAGAATTCGATAGCAGGTAGAAAATCCACCCATTCGCCCCGCCGGTAGGGCTGAACTAGGGCAGAACACTGCTGCTAGGGCTGAATATGGGCGGACGAGGGACCGGTAGGCCCCTCGAGGTATCAATATCCCCAACCCTATTTACTACATCAAATCTTCATATTTTTCAAATTGTTTCTGAAACATTAAACTCAGCTGATACAGGGCTACAATTATGCCTTCCAAAGTATGTGGGGTAGCCAGCGCGCAGGAATTGATCCGGGCGGGGGAAGACGCTGACACCTGGGAGACCGAGCGGCCAAACCCGTCAATATCCCCCATCTTATTTGCTGGGTCAAACCTTCCTATTTTTCCGGTATTTTTGAATCGTTGAACTCGCCTCGGTCGGCTCTACAACCTTCGTCGTAGAAAGTTCTTCGTCAGAGGGCGCCTTTGCGGAGTTCGGGGCTGGTGGCCGACTGACCGGGGGGGTGGCCCCGCTAGCCGTCGACGGCCTAGCGGCGGGAGGATTTCTCTGGGCCTGATGACTCAGAGAATGATGTCGGGAAAAAGACAAGGGTCGGGTCGGGCAACCTGGACCCGACGGCAGGCTTAGCATAGAATCAACATCATAGGTTTTGATTGCTACATGCGTCGTAATGAATTCTTTCTTATTTAGCTCTTACTCTTTCGCCGCTATTAAAATACGAGGTCATATGAGGCATT
>JAABUT010002708.1_pt1 | contig 16443 bp, 16 predicted proteins | sample 5559281 | NCBI WGS metagenome assembly JAABUT01 (sample SAMN10711880, study PRJNA513359) | rock metagenome | isolation source: Antarctica rocks | place: Antarctica: Victoria Land, Ricker Hills nord | collected 2016-01-04 | reverse complement strand
CACGGGCATCGGTCCGTGAGGCGCCAGGGATCATCCGCGACGGTCTGGGGATGCTCCGACACAACCGGGTGCTGGCGGGGCTCATGGCGGTGGAGCTGTTCTGGTCGGCCGCCATGGTGGTCTTCGAGACGTTCAACCCGATCCGGCTGGCGCAGCTGCTCGGCAGCGAGGCCGCGGCGGGCGCTCTGATCGGTCCGGTGTCCTCCGCCGGCTGGGGCGTCTTCGCCCTCGGCGCGGCGCTCTCCGGCCTGGTCAGCAGACGGATCGGCGTCACGTGGACCGCGGTGCTGGCCCGGGTGCTCAACGGCCTCGGCGCCCTGGTCATGGGCCTCGTCGCCGGCCCGGTCGCGCTCGTCGCCGCCTATCTCGTCACCTACACCCTGCACGGTTCGGCCGGTCCGATGCACAGCGCCCTGCTGCACCGGGAGGCCACTGCTCGGAACCGGTCCACCGTGCTGTCGATGAACTCGATGATCGCCTTCCTCTCCTTCAGCGTCACGGCCAGCCTCGGCGGCCTGCTCGCCGAACATGCCTCGACCCAGGTCGCGATGGCGACGATCGGCGCGGTCAGCGTCCTGGGAGCGTTGTTCTACCTCCCTGCACGCCGTAAGGAGCGCGCCGCAACCACGACGTCCGAGGCCGAGGCGCCCGCCACCTGACTCCTGGGCCCGTTCCCCCCGTCGCAGCAGGCCCGGCGAACCGCCAGACCGGCAGAGGGTACCGCCGGACCCGCTCATAGCAGCACATCCCGGGCGGCGCAGCGGGCCCTTTGCCTGTTTGACCGGGCGCCCCCACGCGACGGGCTCAGTCGGTCGGACGGGCTCAGTCGGTCGGACGGGCTCAGTCGGGTCGGCCCGACTGACCGGTCGCGTCGACCGTCACGGCCAAGAGGGCGAAGGAGACGAGCCAGTGGGTGGACATGAAGTCGCCCTCGACGATCTCCCGCTCCACCTGCGCGACCTGCCTGCTCGTCGCTTCGGCGACCCGCCGGCGAGCCGCCTCGTCGAGGAAGGGCGCCGACAGGCGCAGCTGCCAGGCGCGAGACAGCGCGAGCCCGAACAGGTGCACCGCCTTGCCGTCCGTCCGGTCGAGGACCTCGGGCACGTCGAGGAGGGAGTCCCCGTCGGCGCCAAGGCGGGGCAGGAAGGCCGCCAGCCACCCGGCATACTCACGGGGTGGGAGCACGCGCCGCATGAGGTCGGCCTCGCAGAGGGCCGGGGACAGGAAGTCGCTGCCGCTCGGCTCCCACTGCGAGGGGTAGTCCAGGTCGGCTCCGAACCAGCGCCGGGCGTTCTCCCCGATGACCCTAACGACGTCGTCCCGACCCAGGCCCTGCGCGGCCTCGTGGAGGAGGGACAGGCCGAAGGCGACGTTGGAGTGCTCACCGTGCCGCACGGGGTAGGCGAGCTTCGGCAGCCAATCGACGACGAGGTCCGTGACGACGTCGAAGAGCGGGGCGGTCGCCTTCGCCCAAGCCGTCGCCTGCGGCAGCGGGCACTGCCTCGCGGCCAGGGCGAGCAGGGCCGCCCAGCCCCAGCCGTACGGCCGCTCGAACCGCGGGTTGTCCCGCAGGTAGTCCGCCTCGACCCGGCAGCTCCCGGCCGTCAGCCGCTCGTCGAGGACCTCGACGAGGCGCGTGCGGACGTCGTCGCCGAGCTCCTCCGGGGCGAGGGTGAGCAGGCGCAGCGCGGACCACTGCATGTGTGCCGACGAGTGCCAGTCCAGGCACCCGTGGAAGGCCGGGTGGAGGCGCTCGGGCGTGACGTCGATGTCGTCCGGTCCGTGCGAGACATGCTGTGCCGCATAGGGATACGACGTGGACAGAACCAGGGGGATCGTCTCCCCCCACAGCCGGGCGTATGCCGTGTGCCAGGTGGGTGAGGTCGGTTCAGTCATCGGTCGTCACCTCAGCGGGGGAAGGCGAAGAAGTACATGATGGCGACGTTGGCGACCCACAACGGAGCGGCAGTCGGGATCTGCGCCTTGATGGGACCGTACTGGTCCTTGAGCTCGAGGAGCGCCGCCGGGACGAGGTTGAAGTTCGCGGCCATCGGGGTGACGAGGGTGCCGCAGAACCCGGCGAGCATGCCGATGGCGAACACCGCCGGCGGGTTGCCGTGGAACTGCTGGACGAGGATCGGCCAGCCGACGGCGGCGGTCATGACGGGGAAGGCGGCGAAGGCGTTGCCCATGATGATCGTGAAGAGCGCCATGCCGAGGCAGTAGACGATCACCGCGAGCAACAGAACGCCGTGCGGTAGAACGGCGTTCGTGATGTTGCCAACCGCCTTGCCCACCCCCGCCTGGGTGAAGAGCAGCCCGAGGGTCGCGAGGAACTGAGGGAGGATGGCCGCCCACCCGATGTGGCCGAGCAGCCGGTCGGCCTCCCGGAAGGGAACGACCGGGCTCTTCACCCGGAAGAGCAGCATCCCGACGACGAAGGCGATGATCGCGGCGACACCGAGCCCGATGATCGTGGCCGAGCCGAGCTCGAGCAGGAGCCGGCCGCCGACCTTGACGTCCTTGAGAGCGGCTCCGAAGATCACCGCGATGACCGGGATGAGCAGCGCGGGGATGAAGAGCTTGTTGCCGAAGCGGTCCGCGAGCCCGACCCGCTCCTCGGCCGAGGTGGTGTTGTCGCTGCCCTTCCCGGGGAACCCCAGCCCGGCCAGAGCGGCGAGGACCAGGACCGCGACTCCCTCGACCAGGGCGCTCCCCGTCTTGGCCGCGACCACGGTGCCGTAGACGAACGCGAAGGCGAGGACGGCCCAGAAGGCGGCGCTGCCATACCGTTTGCGGTCGCTGCGGTCGGTCAGCCGGAGAACGGCGATGACGAGGAAGACCGCGGCGCAGACCCAGTAGAACCACTCGACCCTGATCATCGGGTCCGACCGTCCGTGGTCGCCTCCGGGCTCGCCTCGGCCCGGGGCTCCTTGGCCAGCACGGTCAGCTGCCGGTCCAGCCGCAGCATCCGCGCACCATGGATGACGAAGGCGCAGATGGCCGTGGGGATCGCCCACAGGGCGATCTGCAGAGCCTCGAGCTTGAGGCCGTAGGTGGCGTCGACGAAGCCGGTGATGAGCAGGATCGAGCCGATGGCCACGAAGATGTCCTCGCCGAAGAACAGCCCCACGGTGTCGGCCGAGGCCGCATACGAGCGGACCTTCTCGCGCATCTTCGTGCTCAGCGACCCGTGGGCCCGCTCGGCCGCGGCCTCCGACATCGGGGCGACGATCGGACGGACCGCCTGGGCCGGGCCGCCGATGGCCGTGAGCCCGAGGGCCGCGGACGCCTGGCGGATGAAGAGGTAGGTGGCGAGGAGGCGGCCCGTCGTCATGCCGCGCAGCTTGCCGATGAGCTTGCGGGCCTGGTGCTGCAGCCCGTAGCGCTCGATGAGCCCGATGATGGGCAGGACGACGATGAAGACGGTCACCGAGCGGCTGCCGGCGAAGCCGGTCCCGAACGCCTCGATGATCTTGACCGGGTTGAGGCCGGCGATGAGGCCGGCGACGATGCCGGCGACCGTGACGACGAGCATCGAGTTGAGCTTCAGGGCGAAGCCGATGACCACGACGGCCACCGCGAGCAGGACCCACATGCGTGCGCACCTCGCTGGCTGGGGAGGGCGGCGTGCGGTCACGCCGTCTCCGGAGGACTCTAGGCATCGTTCAACAATCCACGCAAGGGTTGATGCGGTCCGCACGACAGGCGCCCCAGCCGTCCTCAGCCGTTCCTTTGCCGTTCCTCAGCAGAGAAGTGTGCCGCGTACCGTCCGACCAGGTGCCGCTCCGCCCGCAGGAGGTAGTCCTCGAGGGCGATCGAAGCCCGGACCAGCTCCCCCGCCTCCACGAGGGCGGCCACGTGCAGGTTGTCATCCAGGTAGCGCTCGTGGACGTCCTGGGCCGCGGCCACGACGAGGAAGAGCAGCCGGATCTCGGTCAGGAGGCTGCGCAGCGTCCGGTCGATGACGTCGTTGCCGGCCAGGGCGGCCAGGGCCAGGTGGAACCGGCCGTTGGCGGTGCCCACCGCTTCCCAGTCGACGTCCGCCCTGGCCCTGACCCCCGCGTCGACCGCCGACCGGATGGCGGAGATCGAAACTTCCCACTCGTTTTCGAACGCCCCTCGCTCCGCCGGGCACAACGACGGGACAGCGGCCAGCCGCTGCGCCGACTCGCGCAGGGCCCCACACTCCAGGAGCCGGCGGGTCCGGTAGACGTCGCGCGCCTCCTTGACCGTGAGCCGGCGCACGAACACTCCCCGGTTCGGCAGGTGCTCGACGAGGTGCTCGTGGGCCAGCACCCGAAAACCCTCGCGCAGCGTGTTCCTGCTGATGTCGAGCCGGGCCACGAGGGTCGTCTCGTCGAGCCGGTCACCGGGTCGCAGCCGCCCGTCGAAGATCGTGGCGCGCAGGGTGTCGACCACCGCGTCGGCCGCCAGCTTGGCCATCGACGCCTCCCCTCCCGGCATACCACCCTCAGTGGGAAGTTCCCATGAGTATCTTGACAGCAGCCATCTTGTTCAACAATGTTGACCCATGACGCGAGGCCCACAGGTCGACCTCAATGCCGACATGGGCGAGTCGTTCGGCCGCTGGACGCTCGGCGACGACGCCGGCCTGCTCGACGTCGTCACCTCGGCGAACATCGCCTGCGGCTTCCACGCCGGCGACCCGGCCACCCTCGTCACGACCTGCCGGGGGGCCGTCGAGCACGGCGTGAGCATCGGGGCCCAGGTGGGCTACGGCGACCTGGCCGGCTTCGGCCGCCGGTTCATCGACATCGAGCCCGACGCGCTCTATGCCGACGTGCTCTACCAGATCGGCGCCCTCGACGGGATCGCGCGTGCCGTTGGTGGCGCCGTCGACTATGTCAAGCCCCACGGCGCCCTCTACAACGCCGTCGTCCACCATGGCGAGCAGGCCGCCGCCGTCGTCGCCGCGGTGGCGGACCATCCGTCGACCCTTCCCCTGCTCGGCCTGCCGGGCTCGGTCCTCCTTGCGACGGCCGCGCGTTCGGGGCTGCGGGCCGTGGCCGAGGCGTTCGCCGACCGCGCCTACACACCGGCCGGCACCCTGGTCTCCCGCCGAGAGCCCGGGGCCGTCCTCGACGATCCCGAGAGGGTCGCCGAGCGGGTCGTCCGGTTGGTGACCGAAGGGCGCGTCACCGCCGTCGACGGGACGGACGTCGAGCTCCAGGCCGAGTCCGTGTGCGTGCACGGTGACTCTCCCGGAGCGGTGGCCATGGCGACCGCTGTCCGTCGTGCGCTGGAGTCTGCGGGCGTGAGCCTGACCGCCTTCGCCGGCCCATGAGGCTCCTGCCCTGCGGCGACCTGGCCATCCTCGTCGAGCTCGACGACGCGGCTCACCGGCGCCGCTTCGACTCTGCCCTGCGGCGGGCGTCGCTCCGGGGCGTGGTCGAGCACGTCCCTGCGGCGCGCACCGTCCTCGTCAGGGTGGCGACGACCAGTGCCCTGCCGGGGGTGGCTGCGCGCCTGCGTGCCCTGGAGCTGCCCGACGACGACGACTCCCGTGCCGACAGCGAGGAGCCGCTGCGCCTCGAGGTGCGTTACGACGGCCCCGACCTCGTCGACGTCGCGGGGCACCTGGGCATCGAGCCGGAGGAGGTGGTCACCCGGCATACCGGCCAGCTGTGGACCGTCGAGTTCTCCGGCTTCGCGCCGGGGTTCGGCTACCTCGTCGGGGACGTGGGCGGACTCGACATATCCCGGCGGGACTCGCCACGGACCCGCATCCCGTCGGGGTCCGTCGGGCTGGCCGGCCCGTACACCGGTGTCTACCCGCGCCCCTCGCCCGGTGGGTGGCAGCTCATCGGCACCACGGAGGAGGTGATGTGGGACGCGACCCGCGAGCCTCCCGCGCTCCTGGCGCCCGGTCGACGGGTGGCCTTCGCCGCGGTGCCGACGTGAGCGCCCTCCTCGTGCAGGAGGTGGGTCCCCTCGCACTCGTCGAGGATCTCGGCCGCCCGGGGCACGCGGCGCTCGGCGTCACGAGGAGCGGCGCCGCGGACCGCTGCGCGCTGCGCCTGGGCAACCGACTGGTCGGCAACGACGAGGGGGACCCCGCGATCGAGGTCCTGCTCGGCGGGCTGGTGCTGCGCGCCGAAGGACCGGTGACCATCGCGGTCACGGGCGCGCCAGCACCGTTGTCTCTCAATGGTTCTGCCGCGCAGCTCTGTTGCCCGCTCGACCTGCGCCACGGAGACGAGCTGAGGCTCGGTGTGCCGGACACCGGCCTGCGCACCTATGTCGCCGTCCGGGGTGGTCTGGCCGTCGAACGGCTCTTCGACAGCGCCAGCACCGACCCGACGTCCGGACTGGGACCGTCCCGGCTGGCGGCCGGAACACGGCTCGGGGTGGGGACCGCGCCTGCTGCACCCACGACCGGGGCCGACGTCCTCGGTGCGACCGGACCTCCCGTCGGAGACCTCGTCCTGCGCGCCATGGCCGGCCCACGGGACGACTGGTTCACCGCTGAGGCCATCGCCGCGCTGGCCGGCTGCGCGTGGGTGGTGACGAGCGAGAGCGACCGGGTCGGGATCCGCCTCTCAGGCCCGCATCTGGAGCGCTCTCGCGAGGGCGAGCTGCCCAGTGAGGGTGTCGTCCGCGGCGCGATCCAGGTGCCGGCATCGGGTCAGCCGCTCGTCTTCTTCGCCGACCATCCGACGACCGGCGGGTACCCCGTCATCGCGGTGGTCCTCGACGAGGACACGGACGCGCTGGCCCAGTCCAGACCGGGTGACCGCGTAAGGTTCCAGGTGCGCCGCAGCCCCGGATGGTGAGAGTGTCGTTACCGACGGAACCGTTCGGAATGAGTACGCGTCCTTATTGCACACACGGCGACGACCCGACAGGGTTTGCCATGAGTATGACCAACAACCATCCCCGGGGGGCAGCTGTGAGCGATCCGGTCGACGAGACCTCGCTGACCAGCGACGAGCTGGGCACCATCAGCAGGTTCGGGCACAGCGTCCAGTCCCTCGGACCGGTCACGGCGAGCGACGAGTCGGATTCCGTGTCCGTGACACTCGACAAGGACGGCCGGATCGGCGCCGTTGCGGTCACCGGGCGGTGGACGTCCCACTACTCCGCTGCCAGCCTGGTCGGGGGCATCATCGACGCGGCGACGGCCGCCGGGGTCGCCCGCTTCGAGAAGTTCGGCGAGACGTTCGCCGACGAGTCGATCGAAACGCCCCGGATGCCGGCCCCACTCCTCCACGAGACCATCGCCGGCCAGCTCGCCGAGATCACCGACAGAGGTGCCGCCGACCACGCCGACGCGACGATGGAGCACATCGGCAACGTCCTGCGTGAGCTCACCGCGAGCATCGAGTCGGTCACCGCCGAGGTCGAGGCGTTCAGCAGTCGGGAGTTCTCCGGTCGGAGCGCATCGGGCCACGCGCGCGCAGCCGTATCCGGCAACGGCACTCTCATCGACCTGCGCCTCGACCAGACCTGGCTCGACAGGGCCCACCCGACCAACGTCGGACGCGAGGCCACCCAGGCGATTCACGCGGCATACCAGAAGATCGCGGGCCAGGACGTCGGGCGCATCATCGCCGCGAGCGTCATCGGCAAGCTCGACCGGCTCTCCAAGGACCCGGTCGCGCTGGCCCAGGAGTTCGGACTGCGCAGCTAGTAGGGGCGCCTGAGGACTGTTTGGACTTCCGACGTCAACAGCATCAACGCACACGAGATGGCAGGGGACGACATGACCTACAAGGTGGCACTCGAGGCACTCGGGTCCGACGCCAAGATCTGGAACGCTACGTCGACCGCACTGAACAGCGCCGGCGTGATGGGGTCCGTGCAGGTCCTCACCGACGACGACTTCTCGTTCATCGGCTCGACGACCGGCCTGACCACGACCTACCGGGAACTCAAGGACAAGGTTGTGGGGCTGCTCCAGGACGGCGAGACGCAGACCACGCACATCGCGACGACGTTGCTCGAGGTGAAGAAGAACTACGAGGACAACGAGCGCAACGCCGAGAGCAGGTACAAGGGCCAGTGGAACGTCAAGTAGGCCGCCCGCCTGCCCGAACACGACACGACGAAGGGGACACGGACCATGCCGACCGCACAGGACATCACTGATCTCGCCAACGAGGTCACCCAGAAGCTGGAGGATCTGCGCAACGCCGTCAACAAGGTGCTCGACTGGGTCCCCTGGGGACTGGGGTGGATTGCCGACAAGATCAAGGGCGCCTGGAACGGCCTGATGGACAAGGTAAAGAGCGTCTGGGACCCGATCGCCTACTACTTCAGCCATCTCGGGTCGCCCAGCAGCCTGACCGCGACGGCCAACACCTGGAGCACCCAGGTGGGTTCGGTCGTCAGCGCCCGCGTCGGCGAGGCCGACGCCGGCTCCCTCGCCGTCGACGACAACTGGGACGGCGACGCAGCGGAGCAGTACCGGCAGGAGCTGCTGCTGCAGAAGACCGCCCTCACGAATATCAAGACCCAGTTCACCGACGGCATCAGCGGAGCGCTCAAGGATATGTCCTCCGCACTGGTCCAGTTCTGGGTCTCCTGCCTCGCGGCACTCGGGGCGCTGATCGCCTCCGCGATCACGGCCATCGCCACGGCGGCGACGATCTTCGGCGCGCCGGCCGCACCGTTCATCCTCGGAGGCGGGGTCGCGATCTTCGGGATCGCCTTCTGGGGGGCGAACGAGATCCTGAAGGGCCAGGCGAACGGTGCCAAGACGACGCTGACCCAGAAGCTGTCGGACAACAGCGGCTACCCCGGCGGGGCCTGGCCCGTGGCAACAGTGTGATGTCGACACCCGGGTCGGGTTCCGGCACGGGCCTACCGGGCGGAGCCCGAGCCGCCGTCGCGGCAGTTCTGCTCGTGGTGGACGCCGCCATCGCGTGGATCCTCTGGTCCCACCTCAGCGACGCCTCCACCGATGCGCAGCACCGCACCTGGGTCGTCGTTGTCGTGTCGACGCTCATCGGCGCCGCCTGCCTGCTCGCGGTGGTCGTCCTCAACCTCGCGTCCCGGGGCGCAGCGGCCCCGGCCCGGCCCAACCGCAACTCGGCGCTGTCCGTCGTGACGGTGGTCGCCTTCCTCAAGCTGGCCGCTCTCGTCGCCGGACTTGGCCTGGCCGGAGCGCTCACCGATGTCGGCACCGTGGAGATGGGGCTCGTCGCGATCGTCGAGGCGCTGGCCGTCATCTGGCTCCTCGTCGGCACGACGAAGCACCTCGCGAGGCTCACCGCCCCGTCATGACCGCCCCCGGCGGCACGACCGACGACCGACGCAGTGCCTGCGCTACCGGCAGAGGGCCAGGACGCCCATGTGGTCGTCCTCGAGCCACCACGGGCCCGTGCCGGCGGGGATGACCGCTCGGTCTCCGACGATCCGGCGTCGACCCCGGTCGAAACCCGTCAACAACGCGCCGTCGGCGCCGAGCGCCACGAGCTCGTCCCCGAGCCGCAGGAGCACCGGAGCACTGGGGTCGGTGCCGACCGAGGTGCGTCCCGCACGCACGGCGCCGAGGACGTCGTCCCCCTCACAGAGCACCCACGTCGTCGGGGACCCGGGCAAGGCGTCGGTGCCGGCTCGGTGAAAGTCGCTGCCCCCGATCGGGACCGTCTGCTCGCCCCAGGACAGCCACCAGGCGAGCGGCCCGCCCCAGGTCCGCAACACGGGCAGCAACCACGACGAGTGCCAGACCTCGGCAACGCCGGTGGGCTCGTCGAGCGACATCCGCCACGAGCAGTCCCCCGCGAGCGGGTGGTTGACGGACAGCAGTCCGCCGCGCTCGCCCACCTCCCGCTGCCACTCACGACCCGGCCGCCGGAAGTCGACGAACCCGATGTCGCCGAAGGCGTTGGCGTGCCCCTGGTCCGTGGTCACCTCCTGGCCCGGCACGAGCTGTATGCCGTAGCGCTCCCCCACCTCGGCGAGGTGGGGGTGGTGGCTGGTCGTGTTGTGGTCGGTCACCGCGAGCACGTCCAGACCGCGCGAGACCGCGAGCGCCGCGAGCTCCTCGATGCTCAGGCCGCCGTCCGAGTGAAGCGTGTGCGCGTGAAAGTCCCCGGCGCGCCAATGCATCCCGTCGAGCGCGGGCAGCTCACGGGCCGACGGTCGTTCCGGGACCGGCGGGGACGTCGGCTGGCTGCGGCGCTCCGCCAGGACCTCGGCGGGGCCCACTGGGGTGACGGTGACCCGGTAGGGCACGCCCGGGGCGGGGACCCGGTGCAGCCCCAGGACGACGTGCCACTCCCCCGCCGCGACCCGGGTCGGCAGGTAACCGGGAGTGGACCACTCCTCGCTGATGACGTAGTGCGAGCGGGCGCCCCCCGACCATCCGACCCACCCGTCAGGACGCTGGCAACCGAGGTCGATCACGCCCGCGCCGGATCGGTCGTGGTCGAGCTCGACGCGCAGCGCGTCCACCCCTGCGGGGACCTCGAAGGCGAGGGCGCGGAACTGCTCCTCCGCGCGGTCCTCGGGACGCCAGGTGCCGCTCTGCTCGAACAGGCTCATCGGTCCTGGAGGTGCGCCGGCGACGTGGTCATCAGGACGCCGTCCTTCGCGCCGTAGTGCAGCACCCGGCGCTCGTCCGGGCTCACGACGACCTCCGTGCCGACCGGGGGCTGCTCCCCCTCGGGCACGAGCGCCTGCACCGACCGCTCGCCGCAGAGGACCGACACGAGCATCGTCGCGCCGAGGTTCTCGACGATGGCCACCTTCCCGGGCAGCGCGTACTGTCCGTCCCCCTCCAGCCGGGTGTACTCCGGACGGAACCCGACCAGCACGTCGTCGCCCTCCGGCACGACCGACGACCCGAACGTCGAGCCGGGCAGGAGGTTCATCGGGGTGGAGCCGATGAAGTTCGCGACGAAGACGTTGGCCGGTCGGTGGAACACCTCGGACGGCGTCCCCAGCTGGCGGATGTGCCCGGACTCCATGACGGCGATGGTGTCCGCCATCGCCAACGCCTCGGCCTGGTCGTGGGTGACGAACACCGTGGTGACGCTGAGCTCGTGCTGCAGCCGCTTGAGGAACGTGCGCGCCTCGAGGCGCAGCCGGGCGTCGAGGTTGGACAGCGGCTCGTCGAAGAGGAACACCGACGGCTGGTAGGCGATGGCCCGGGCCAGCGCCACCCGCTGCTGCTGCCCACCGGAGAGCTGCCCAGGACGGCGGTCCATGAGCCCCTCGAGCCCCAGACCGGCCCCCGTCGAAGCGGCCTTCTCCCGCCGCTCCTCCTTGGCCATCTTCTGGATCCGCAGGGGGTAGGAGATGTTGTCGGTGACGTCCATGTGGGGGAAGAGCGCGTAGTCCTGGAAGACCATGGCGACGTCCCGCTTGCCCGGGGAGAACTTCGTGACGTCCTTGCCGTCGAGGAGCAGCTTGCCCCCGGTGGCGTCCTCCAGGCCCGCGATGGTGCGCAGCAGCGTGGTCTTTCCGCAGCCCGACGGCCCGAGCAGGGCGAAGAACTCCCCGTCGGCGATGCTGAGGTTGAGGTCGTCGACGGCGGCCACCCCCCCGGCATACACCTTGGACAGTCCGACGAGTTCGATGCTGGCCATCAGCTCTTGATCCCTCCATGGAAACGGAAGCCGTAGCGGCGGTTGACGAAGAGGTAGAGCGCCACCACCGGGAACGCATAGACCAGCGAGAACGCCGAGATGAGAGGAAGGTTCGCCCCTCCGCCCTCGTTGTAGAAGGTGTACATGAGCACGCCGGCCGGCATCTTCTCCGGGTCGCGCAGCAGGATGTATGCCGTGAGGAAGTCACCCCAGGCGTTGACGAGGGCCCACACCGCGATGGTCGCGAGCCCGGGTCGGGCGATGGGCAGGACCACGTGGCGCAGCACCTGCAGTGGGCTCGCCCCGAAGACGCGGGCGCTCTCCTCGTAGGACGCCGGCGTGGCGTCCATGAAGTCCTTGAGGATGAAGATCGCCGCGGGCAGCAACCCGCCCGTGAGGACCAGCGTCACGCCCGACCGGTCGTCGATGAGCCCGAGCTGGAACATCAGCAGGAAGATCGGGACCATGGCCGCGGTCCCGGTGACGATGGAGGACAGGAGCAGCAGGCTGTAGAGGATGAGGTTGCGGCCCGGCAGCCGAACCCTCGACAGGGCGTAGGCCGCCAGGGCCGAGAAGGCCGTCACGAGGATCATCGCCCCGCCGGAGATGAGGAGGGAGTTCTTCAGCGACGAGAGCGCATAGGGGTTCTTGCCCAGCTCGCGAAAGTTGTCGAGGGTGAACTGCGGCAGCTTCACGGTCAGGGAGGGATGGGCATCGAACGGCGCGAACACCATCCAGAGCAACGGCAGGGCGAAGAACGTCGACAGGACGGCCAGGAGGACGTAGAAGACGATGCGTCGGACGACGGCGGCCGGGGTCATGCCCGGGCCACCGCCTCGGGGTCGACGGGGGCGGCGGGACCCCGACGCTCGCGGAGCAGGCGGATGTAGAAGAGGGCGATGATGAGGTTGATCAGCAACATGATGAAGGAGATGGCGGAGCCGTAGCCGAGCTGGCCGGCGTAGAGCGCCCGCTGGTAGATGAAGACCGGCAGGGTCTCGGTGGCGTGGTTCGGGCCGCCCGCTGTGAGCAGGTACGGCGAGAAGTCGTTGAACGTCCACAGGCTGATGAGCAGGGTGTTCGTCAGGACGTGCCCGCGGATGTGCGGGAAGGTGACGTCACGCAGCTGCTGCCACGCGTTGGCGCCGGCGAGGCGGGCGGTCTCCAGCTGGGACGGCGGGACCGCCCCGAGGGCTGCCGAGAAGAGGAGCATCGAGAAGGCAGTGCCCCGCCAGGTGTTGAAGACGATGATCGAGGCCATCGGGTGCTCGAGGAGCCACGCCGTGTCGGGCGTGTTGAGCAAGGTGCTCAGGGTGCCCCCGTCCCGGTTGAGGAAGGCCACCCAGAGGAAGGCGACGATCGAGCTCGGCAGGATCCACGCCAGCAGGACGAGGCTCTCGACGATGGTCTTGACCGGCTTCGGCACGGCCCGCATCGATGACGCGATGAGGAACCCCATGACGGACTGCCCGATGACCGCCGAGCCGAAGACGAAGATGAGCGTCAGGACGAGCGAGTTGCGAAACGCCGGGTCGCCCAGTGCCTCGGTGTAGTTCGCCAGCCCGACGACCTTCGGGTCGGCTGCCGCCGCTCCCGTCAGGCGAAAGTCGGTGACGCCGAGGTAGATGGTCCACAGCGCCGGGAAGACGAGAAACGCCGCGATGAGCAGGAATCCCGGGGTGATGAAGGCGAGTGCTCGGGTCCGCCCCAGGCCGGCGGCGTCGGACGTCCCCGCGGCGGCCGTCACGCGGCTCCGGTGAGGCGACCGGCGCCTTCACGGCACCCGCCGCCCCCACGGCATACGGAAAGGGTGGTGGCGTTGACGGTCACGACTTGGCGACCTTGTCGGCCCCGGCGACCTTCTCGACGGCAGCCTGGTAGGTCGTCGCCGCGTCGTCGACGGACTTGCCCGCGACGATGTCCGCCGTCGCCTGCTGGAGCGCCTGCGAGACCTGGGGGTAGACCGCCAGGCCGGGCCGGTAGGCGGTGAGCGGCAGCACCTTCTGGGAGATGAAGGTCAACAGCGGGTCCTTGGCAAGGACGTCGGAGTTGATGTCCTTGCGGGGGGTGATGCGCGGCGAGTCACCGATCAAGGCCTTGACCGGGTCCGGCGAGCCCATGAACGTCAGCAGCTCCCACGCCTGCTGGGGGAACTTGGTGTTGGGGTTGAGGAAGTACCCGGAGCCACCGGACATGGACACGAAGTCCTGTCCGCTGACTCCTGCCTTCGGCTGCTTCGCCGGGATGAGCGCGTAGCCGACATCGGCGTCCCGAGTGGCCATGGGCGCGGCGCCCTTGTTGGGGTTGACGACCGAGCGCCAGAAGTAGTCGCCCTCGCCCAGGATGCCGACCTTGCCCGCCGCAAAGGCGGCGAACGACTCGTCCCGGCCCTTGGCCGCCTGCTGGAAGCCCTTGTCCATCAGGCCACCGTCGATGAGCTGCTTGTAGAAGCCGAGCACGTCGCGGACCTGCTGCGTGTTGCCCTCCCACTTGCCGTCCTGGTAGATCTGGGCTCCGGTGCCCACCAGCAACGGCAGCGCGCCCTGCATCGACGTCGCCTCACCCATCGCGGTCCCGGCGTTGATCTGGATCGGCGTGACACCCGGGACGGCCTTGAGCTTGGCGCCGGCGTCGAGGATGTCCTTCCAGCTCTTCGGCTGCCAGTCGGCCGGCAGACCGGCCTGGGCGAAGAGCTTCTTGTTGAAGTAGAGGACGCGCCCGTCGGTGCCGGCCGGGATGCCGTACAGCTTGTCGTTGTAGGCGACCTCGGACTGCACCGCTTTCGGGATCTGCGGCCAGCCCTCCCAGGACGAGACCGAGGGACCGACGACCGTGTCCAGCGGCTTGAGGTAGCCCGCGTCGGCGAACTCGCCGACCCAGATGCCGTCGAGCGCCATGATGTCCGCTCCGGCCCGGCTCTTGAGGTCGAGGGCCATCTTGGCCTTGTACTGCTCGTCGTCGACACCGGACGGCTGGAACTTCACCGTGACCGTGACGCCTTTCGCCTTCTGTGCCTCGGTGAACCTCGGGATGACGTAGTTGGCGAACCACTGCGCCTCGGCGGAGTTCTTGCCACCCTCGATGGCGTTCGAGCTGACCGTCAGGTTCACCTGCTTCGCGTCAGCGTTCTGGGTGGGGTTCGCTGCTCCTTTCGACCCGCTGTCGCAGGCGGCGACGAGCGCCCCCACGACCAGGATCGAGGCGGCTGGTGCGACCCGCCGCATCATGCGTCCCCGACGATTCAGTGCAGTCATCATTGGCTCCCGTTCGGGTGGGGGCGGTCCGGGCCTTTCGTGCGGACGCGCCATGACGCTGACCATGCTAGGTGCGAATGTCCTGACATTACAGAGGACGCGCGAAGGAACTTCCCGTGGGTCCCCGAGGCGCGAGCGCCGTTCCTCGATCGGCGGACCCAGCGAGCCGTCACACCGCTCCGTCGAGGTGGCAGGCGCCGTCACGGCGCCCGCCGCCCCCACGGCATACCGAAGCAGCTGTGGCGGTGACCGTCAGGACTTGGCGACCTTGTCGGCCCCGGCAAGCTTCTCGACGGCGCCCTGGTAGGTCGCAGCCGTGTCGTCGACGGACTTGCCGGCGACGATGTCCGCCGTAGCCTGCTGCAGAGCCTGCGAGACCTGGGGGTAGACCGCCAACCCAGGACGGAACCGGGTGAGCGGCAGGATCTTCTGGGAGATCAGCCCCAGCAGCGGATCCTTGCCGAGGACCTCCTTGTTGACGTCCTGACGCGCCGTGATCCTCGCCTGGCCGTTGAGTGCGGCCTTGATCGCCTCCGGGCTGTACATGAAGGTCATCAGGTCCCACGCCTGCTGAGGGAACTTCGTGCTGGGGTTGATGAACGTCCCTCCGCCGCCGGACATCGAGACGAAGTCCTGGTTGCTGACACCGGAGCCCTTGACCTTCGCCGGGATCATCGCGAAGCCGACCTCGCTGTCGCGGTTGGTCATCGGGGCGGATCCCTTTTCCGGGTTGATGACCGAACGCCAGAAGTAGTCGCTCTCGAGCAGGATGCCGATCTTGCCCGCCGCGAAGGCCGCGAAGGACTCGTCCCGGCCCTTGGCGGCCAGCTGGAAGTTCTTGTCCATGAGGCCACCGTCGATGAGCTGCTTGTAGAAGCCGAGGACGTCGCGGACGTTCTGGGTGCTGCCCTGCCACTTGTCCTTCTGGTAGATCTCTGCTCCCGTGCCGACGAGCAGCGGCAGCGCGCCCTGCATCGACGTCGCCTCACCCATCGCGGTGCCGGCGTTGATCTGGATCGGGTCGACGCCGTTGACCGCTTTGAGCTTGGCGCCGGCATCGAGGATGTCCTGCCAGCTCGTCGGCTGCCAGTCGGCCGAAAGGCCCGCCTGGGCGAAGAGCTTCTTGTTGAAGTACAGGACCCGCCCGTCGGTCCCCCCGGGGATGCCGTAGACCTTGTCGTTGAACGTCGTGTTCGCCTGCACCGACTTGGGGATCTGGGCCCAGCCGTCCCACGACGTCACCGAGGCGCCGACGACATCGGTCAGCGGCTTGATGTAGCCCGCCTCTGCGAACTCGCCGACCCAGATGCCGTCGAGCGCGATGACGTCCGCACCGGACTTGCTCTTGAGGTCGAGAGACATCTTCGCCTTGTACTGCTCGTCGTCGACACCCGACGGCTGGAACTTCACCGTGACGTTGACGCCCTTGGCCTTCTGGGCCTCAGTGAACTTCGGGATGACGTAGGTGGCGTACCAGTTCGCCTCGGCCGCGTTCTTGCCGCCCGCGATGGCGTTCGAGGTCACCGTGAGGGTGACGTCCTTGGCGCTCGCGTTCTGTGACGGGCTCGCCGTGCCCTTCGACCCGCTGTCACAGGCGGCGACGAGCGCCCCCACGACCAGGATCGAGGCGG
>JAABUT010002707.1_pt1 | contig 16453 bp, 14 predicted proteins | sample 5559281 | NCBI WGS metagenome assembly JAABUT01 (sample SAMN10711880, study PRJNA513359) | rock metagenome | isolation source: Antarctica rocks | place: Antarctica: Victoria Land, Ricker Hills nord | collected 2016-01-04 | reverse complement strand
GGAAACCGGCTCCCAAGCCGCGCCCCGCGAAGCCCGCCCCGCCGCCCGAGCCGCCCTCCGCCATCTCGCTGATCTGGGCCGCCCTCACCGGCCAACCCCCCGGGGTGACGCCCGATCCTCCTCCGCGCAAGCCGCCCTGGCTGAGCCTGGCCTGATCGCCCGTCCAGCCCGGGCTGCTTCGCCCGTAGCGGACCCGTGCGTTCTCCACCGACAATCTGGCCTTGCTTCACTCGGTTGCCCCGGCACCCTGCGCCGGACCTGTTTCGCCCTTGCCGTCCCACGTCCTCGCCGCCCGTGCGATCGCCAGGAAGTCGGCGGTATCCAGGCTGGCGCCACCGACGAGCGCACCCCCGACGTTGGGCACCGCAAGCAGGCCGGCCGCGTTGCCCGGCTTGACCGAGCCGCCATAAAGGATGCGCAACCCGGCCCCGGACAAGCCGAGAAGCTCTTTCAGCGTGGCGCGGATATGGGCATGCATTTCGGCGACATCGGTCTCGGTTGCCGTTCGTCCGGTGCCGATGGCCCATATCGGCTCGTAGGCCACGACGCCGGCGAAGTCGTCCGGCAGGCTGCCGGCAAGCTGGGCCGCCACCACCGGCAGAGCCTGGCCGGACGAGCGCTGATCGGCGGTCTCGCCCACGCAGACGATGGCGGCCAGGCCGGCGCGGGCGGCGGCGGCGGTTTTGGCGCGCACGTCGGCGTCGGTTTCCCCGTGGTCGGCGCGGCGTTCGGAATGGCCGAGGATCACCCAGGTGGCGCCGGCCTCGCGCAGCATCTCGGCGGCGATGTCGCCGGTGTGGGCGCCGCTGGCGGCGGCGTGGCAGTCCTGGCCGCCGACCGCGACGGACGATCCGGTCAGCGCCTGCGACATCCAGGCGACCAGGGTTGCCGGCGGGCACAGCAGGATGTCGCAGGCCAGGCTTTCGGCGGCGACGGCGATCGGACGGGCGATGCTGCCGAGCTGGTCGGCCATGCCGTTCATCTTCCAGTTGCCCGCGATCAGCTGCCGCATCTGCGTGTTCCTTGTCGTTCCCGGTCCCTGGATAGGCAAACCGGGGCAGGCTGGCAAACCGGCATGGGCGCCCCTATGTTGCGGCGCCTTCCGGACGGGATTCCTCGATGATCGCCATCTTCCGCGCATTTCTGAACACCTGGGCCGCCAAGCTGTTCTTCCTGCTGCTTATCGGCGTGTTCGTCGTGTGGGGCATCGGCGACGTCGTTCGCAATGCGGGCAATGAGGCGGTGGCGACGGTGGCCGGCCGCAAGATCGAGATGCCGGACGTGCAGGAAGCGTATCGCCGGCAGCTGGCGCAGGTGACGCGCATGCTGGGCACCGCCGTCGACCCCACCCCGGACATCCGCCGCCGCGTCGCCGCCCAGGCGCTGGAAGGGCTGATCACCCAGACCGCGCTGAACGTGGCGGTGGCGGACATGGGCATCGGCGTGCCGGATGCGGCGCTGCGCCAGGCGGTGTTCGACATGCCGGCGTTCCACGGCCTGAACGGCCAGTTCGACCGCACCAGGTTCATCGCCCTGCTGCGCAACAACGGCTACACCGAACCGCGCTTCCTGGAGCTGATGCGCGCCGAGATCGCCCAGCGCCAACTCGTCGGCGCCGTCCGCGCGGGGGCCGCCAGCCCGGAAACGCTGACCCGGGCGGTGTTCGCCTTCGAGCAGGAGCGCCGTCAGGCCGACGCCGTCACCCTGCGCCTTGACGCCGCTGCCGAACCTGCGGCGGCCACCGAGGAGCAGCTGGAACGCTGGCACAAGAACCACGCGGATCTGTATTCCACGCCGGAATATCGCCGCATCAAGGCCGTGCTGCTGTCGCCCGAAGGTGTGTCGCGCGACCTCACGGTCGAAGACTCCGCCATAGCCGCCGCCTACGAGGCCCGTCGCGCCGAGTTCACCAAGCCGGATCGCCGCAGCGTCCAGGTGGTGCTGATGCCCGACGAGGCGAAGGCCGCGGCGTTGGCGGCAGGCTGGTCGGCGGGCGCGGACTGGGCCGAGGTGCAGCGCCAGGCCACCGCCGCCGGTGGCGCGCCGGCCGAGCTGGCGGATGCCACGCGCGTCGAGATCCCGACGGCGGAGCTGGCCGGCGCCATCTTTTCCGCCGCCCTGGACACGGTGCCGCCGCCGGTGAAAAGCGCGTTCGGCTGGCACGTGCTGAAGGTCACCGCGATCGACCCCGGCGGCACCGAGCCGCTGGACGCCGTGCGCCCGGCGTTGCGCGCGCAGCTGCTGGCCGACAAGGCCGCCGACCTGATCTACGACCGCGCCGGCAAGATCGAGGACATGCTGGCGGCCGGCACCGCGCTGGACGACCTGCCGGCCGACCTGGGCCTGTCGGCGCTGCAGGGCACGCTGGACGCCGCCGGCATGACGCCGCAGCGCGAGCCGGCGCCGATCCCGGCCGAAGCCGACCTGCGCCGCGCGCTGATCCAGGCCGCCTTCGCCGCCAGGAAGAACGAGCTGCCCCGCCTGGTGGAGGCGCCGCGGGCGCAGGGCGCGCAGACCACCCCCGGCTACTACGCGGTGGTGGTGGAGGACATCACGCCGCCGGCCCCGCGTCCGCTGGCCGAAGTGACGGATGCGGTGCGCGCCGACTGGCGGCACGACGCCGTCCGGCGCACCCAGGACGAGGCGGCGGCGCGTCTGCTTGCTGCCGTCCAGGGCGGCCAAAGCCTGGCCGATGCCGCCACTGCCGCGGGCGCCACCTTGGTCCACATGGCTCCTGCCGGCCGCGCGGCGGCCACCGACGGCGTGCCGGTGCAGCTGCTGAACCCGTTGTTCGCCCTGAAGCCCAACGAGGCCACCATGGTGGAAACCGCCGACGGCTTCGTCGTGGCGCAGCTGGTTCAGGTGGTGGCGGCCGACCCGAACGCCGACCCGCTCGGCTACGGCCGCACGCGCGACGCCCTGAACCAGGCGCTGGGCGACGACATCCAGCGCAGCGTCACCGCAGGCCTGCGCCGGCGCGCCGAACCCCGCGTCAACGCCCGCATGGCGGACCGCATCGCGCAGCCCGAGTAGGCCCGCGCAGCATGGACGCCCAGTCGCCGCCGACCTTCGCCGCCTTCCGCGAGCAGCACGACGCCGGGCGCGGCCAGGTGCTGTGGACGCGCGGCGTGGCCGACCTGCAGACGCCGGTGGCCGCATTCCTGAAGGTGGCCCACGGCAAGCCCAACACCTTCCTGCTGGAAAGCGTGGAAGGCGGCGCCTCGCGCGGGCGCTACTCCATCATCGGCCTCGATCCGGACCTGATCTGGCGCTGCCGCGACGGCGCGGCCGAGCTGAACCGGAACGCCGCGGCGGCACCTTTCGCCTTCGCCCCCGACGACCGTCCGGCGCTGGACAGCCTGCGCGCCATCATCGGCGAAAGCCGGCTGGAGGTGCCGGAGGGCCTGCCGCCGATGTGCGGCGGCCTGATCGGCTATCTCGGCTACGACATGGTGCGGCTGATGGAGCGCCTGCCGGACAAGAATCGCGACGTGCTCGGCCTGCCCGATGCGCTGCTGGCCCGCCCGTCGGTGTTCGTCATCTTCGACAACGTGACCGACCTGCTCACCCTGGCCGCCCCGGTGTATCCGCGCCCCGGTATGACGGCGCAGGCGGCGTGGGACGCGGCACAGGCCAAGCTGGCGCAGGCGGAGGCGGCGCTGGAACGCCCGCTGCCGCTGGCCGCGCCTCCGGTGGCGCTGCCGCCGATGCCGGAACCGTCGTCCAACTTCACCCGCGCCGGCTTCATCGCCGCGGTGGAGCGCGCGCGCGAGTACATCCACGCCGGCGACGCCTTCCAGGTGGTGCCGAGCCAGCGCTTCTCCGCCCCGTTCGCGCTGCCGCCGCTTTCGCTGTATCGCGCCCTGCGGCGGATAAACCCGGCGCCGTTCCTGTTCTTCCTGGATTTCGGCGGCTTCTCGGTGGTCGGCAGCAGCCCCGAAATCCTGGTGCGGCTGCGCGACGACACCGTCACCATTCGCCCCCTGGCGGGCACCCGCCGGCGCGGCGCCACCCACGAGGAGGACCAGCGCCTGGAAGCCGAGCTGCTGGCCGACCCCAAGGAGCGTGCCGAGCACCTGATGCTGCTCGACCTCGGCCGCAACGACGTGGGCCGGGTGGCCGAGATCGGCACCGTGCGCGTCACCGAAAGCTTCGCCATCGAGCGCTTCAGCCACGTCATGCACATCATGTCGGACGTCCAGGGCAGCCTCCGGCCCGGCCTCGATGCCGTCGACGCGCTGGTCGCCGGCTTCCCGGCCGGCACGCTTTCGGGTGCTCCGAAGGTGCGGGCGATGGAGATCATCGAGGAGCTGGAGCCGTCGCGGCGCGGCATCTACGGCGGCTGCATCGGCTATTTCGCCGCCGACGGCACCATGGACACCTGCATCGGCCTGCGCACCGCGGTGGTGAAGGACGGCGTCATGCACGTCCAGGCCGGCGCCGGCGTGGTGGCGGATTCCGACCCGGACGCCGAATACGAGGAAACCCGCCAGAAGGCCCGGGCATTGTTCCGTGCGGCCGAGGAGGCCGTGCGCTTTGCCGCCGGCAAGGGCGCTCGATCGCAAACGGCAGGATACCTGGCATGATCAAGGACTGGAACGGCTACGGGCAGCAGATCACCGACGCGCTCAAGGAACTGGGCAAAGCCGCGCCGAACGCCATGCGCGGCTACCGCGAGTTCAACCGCAGCGCCTTCGACACCGTCCATCTGGACGCGAAAACCCGCGAGCTGATCGCGCTGGCGGTGGCGGTCAGCCTGCGCTGCGACGGCTGCATCAACGCCCATGCCGGCATGGCGGCGAGCGCCGGCGCCACGCGCGAGGAGGTCGGCGAGGCGCTGGGCGTGTCCCTGGCGGTGAACGCCGGCGCCGCCGTCGTCTACTCCGCGCACGTCATGGACGCGCTGGACGCACAGTCCGGGACCATCGCGCCAGCCAAGGTGGTCGACTGAACCGGGATGGTCGATCGTTAAGGCTCCGTCGCCCGCGCTGGTGTCCTGACCCTGAAACACGCTCGTGTTTCAGGGATCATCAGGTCACTGAAAACAAACAACCAGTGTCCCAGAAATTCACCTACGAACTTCTGAACCAGGACACTGGGCTGGATGCAACAAGAACAACACCGGAAGCACACCCGAGCTTGACCCCTCCCCGCCGGCCTGCGGCCCCCCTGAAGCCGCTCGGCCAGCGGCAGCCGCGCGCCGGGATGTCCGGAGTCGCCAAGATCACCGACGCCGCCGCCGCCGCCGGGGTGGCGCCGATGACGGTGTCACGCGTGCTGAACATGCCCGACCGGGTGTCCGGCGCCACCCGCCTGCGCGTGCAGGAGGCGATCGACCGTCTCGGCTACGTGCCGAACCTGGTCGCCGGCGGGTTGTCCAGCCGCCGCAGCCGGGTGGTCGCGGCCATCGTGCCGACCATCGCCAGCCCGATGTTCAACGAACCGCTGCAGGCCTTCACGGACTGCCTGGACGGCGCCGGCTACCGCGTGATGCTGGCGCTGTCGGGCTACCGGCCCGACGCCGAGGACGCGCTGATCCACGCCGTGCTGACCCGCCGGCCGGACGGGCTGCTGCTGACCGGCGCGGATCACTCGCCCGCCGTCCGCCGGCTGTTGCGCGACGCCGGCGTTCCGGTGGTCGAGATCTGGGACGCGGCGGCCGAACCCACCGACATGCTGGTGGGCTTCGACCACGCCGAGGTCAGCGCCGCGGTGGCGGATTTCTTCGTCGCCGCCGGGCACACCCGATTTGCCACGCTGGCGGCCGGCGACGCCCGCGCCACCGCCCGGCGCGACGGCTTCGCCCGACGGGTGGCGGAGCACGGCTTCGCGCTGACCGACCCTGGCCCGCTGCCGTCGCCCAGCCTGATCCGCGACGGGCGGCTGGCGCTGGCGGCGGTCGCGGCGCGGCTGGCCGGCCGCACGGCGCTGTTCTGCAGCTCCGACCTGATCGCCTTCGGGGCGCTCACCGAGGCGCGGATGCTGGGCATCGCCGTGCCGGGATCGCTGGCGGTGTGCGGCTTCGGCGACTTCGAGATCAGCCGCAGCGGCGAACCCGCCTTCACCACCGTCAGCGTCGACGGCGCCGCCATGGGCCGCATCGCCGCCGAGCACCTGCTGGCCCGCATGACCGACGGCGCCGCGGTGGCCAGGCGCGTGCTGGTGCCGTTCCGGATCGTGGCCCGCGCCAGCACCTGACGGATCAGATGAGTGTATGCGTTGCAGGCCGGGCAGCAATGTTGCTAGGTTCTGCCCCGCGGCGCATAATGAACACGCCACGAGCACTGCGAAATGCGCCGGATCAACAAGGCGCGATGGGGGCTTTCATCATGTCCAGAAAAACCGGCGCCGGCCGGCCTGCGTCCGCTCCGCCTGTTCCCGCGCCCGCCAGCAGCCGCCCGGTCGTCACCCGCCGCCAGGCGATGACCCTGGCCGCCACCGCGACCGCGGTGCCTTGGGTGCATGTCCGCACCGCCAACGCCGCCGGCAGGCTGTCGATCGGCTTCTGGGACCATTGGGTGCCGGGCGCCAACGCCACCACCGAGGCGCTGGTGCGCGAATGGGCGGACCGCGAGAAGGTCGAGGTTTCGGTCGACTTCATCACCTCGCAGGGCAACAAGCTGCTGCTGACGACGGCTGCCGAAAGCCAGGCCCGTTCCGGCCATGACGTGCTCGCCATGGGGACCTGGCTGCCGTCGGAATACGCCCGCAACCTCGAGCCGATGAACGACCTGATGGAGCCGCTGATAAAGGCCAATGGCCGCGTCAACGCCACCGTCGAGTATCTCGGCAAGATCGACGGCAAGTGGGTGGCGGTGCCGGCGACGTCGGGCAGCCAGATCAAGGGCCCGTGCTCGCGCATCGACCTGCTGAAGCAGCACGCCGGCATCGACATCCAGGCGATGTATCCGGCGGGTGGTCCGCCCAAGGCGGACGCCTGGAACCTGGACAGCTTCATGAAGGCGGCGGCCGCCTGCAACAAGGCCGGCGTGCCGTTCGGCATCGGGCTGGGCACCACAGCGGACAATGTGGACACGCTGGGCGCCTTCTTCCACGCCCACGGCGCCATGCTGGTGGACGCGAAGGGCAACATCACCGTCAAGACCGATCCGGTGCGCAAGGTGATGACCTACTACCGCGAACTGCAGGAGCACCTGCCGCGCGACGTGGCGTCGTGGGACGACGCGTCCAACAACAAATGGCTGGTGTCCGGCCGTGGCGCCATGATCATGAACCCGCCCAGCGCCTGGGCAGTGGCCGTGCGCGACGCGCCCGCGGTCGCCGAGCAGCTTTGGACACATGGCTTTCCGAGCGGTCCAAACGGGCGCTATGCGCCGTTCAACCCGCTTTTCTGGAGCGTCTGGAGCTTCAGCAAGAACAAGTCGGCGGGAAAAAGCCTGATCGCGCATCTGTCGCAGAAGCCGGCGGTGGAGCGCATGGTGAAGGCCAGTTTCGGCTTCGACCTGTCCGCCTTCGCCGACCTGGCGACGCTGCCGGTCTATGGCGAGCAGGGTCCGCCGAAAGGCACGCTGTATCACTATCCCAACCCGCACGAGCACCAGACCTTGTCCATCGCGGCGGCTCCGGCGCCGCACAAGATCGCGGTGCAGATCTACACCCAAGGCATCATGACCAAGATGGCGGTGCGGCACTTCCAGGGTGAAGCGCTGGAGAAAACGCTCGACTGGGCGTCGCGCGAGCTGGAAGGCTTCATGCGCAGCTGAGTGAACCCGGGGGGCGGCCACAGCCGCGCGCCTTTTATCCGAAGGGACCAACGATGGGCGAAGCCCTGACCCTGCGCGCGGCGCCCATCGCCCGCGCGCCCGCCTCGCGCATGCGCCGCTTCGCCCAGCGACGTTCCAGCATCGCTTTCCTGATGACCCTGCCGCTGCTCCTGGTCGTGCTGGTGCTGGTGGCCTACCCGGCCGGCTATGCCGTCTACCTGGCGATGCTGAACAAGTCGATGGAGCGCTTCGTCGGCTTCGACAACTTCACCTTCCTGTTCGGCCGCGAAACCTTCTGGAGCGTGGTCTGGCAGTCCTGCGTGTTCGCGCTGTCCGCAGTCGCCTTCAAGGCGCTGATCGGCTTCGTGGTGGCGCATTTTGTCCACGTCATCCCCGCCAAGGGTCAGCGCAAGTGGCGCGGCATGCTGCTGGTGCCCTGGGTCATCCCGCCGGCGATGAGCACGCTGGCCTGGCTGTGGCTGTTCGACCCGTCGTTCAGCGCGTTGAACTGGGTGCTGGCGCATTTCGGCATCGAGCGCGTGCTGTGGCTCGGCGAGGCCGGCTGGGCGCGTTTCTCCGTCATCCTGGTCAACGTCTGGGTCGGCGCGCCGTTCTTCATGATCATGTACCTGGCGGCGCTGAAGTCGGTCCCCGAGGAGTTGTATGAGGCCGCCGCGATCGACGGCGCGTCCTGGTGGCAGCGCATCTGGCTGATCACCCTGCCGATGATGCGCAACATCATCGCCATCACGATATTGTTCTCGCTGATCGTCACCTTCGCGAATTTCGACATCGTCCGCGTGCTGACCTCGGGCGGCCCGCTCGACTCCACGCATGTGTTCGCCACCTGGGCCTTCCGGGTCGGGCTGGAAGGCGGCGACATCCCGCTCGGCGCCTCGGTGTCGCTGTTCATGGTGCCCATCCTGGCGGTGGCGGCGTTCTTCATCCTGCGCGACATCTCCAACCGGGGGACCGGCTGATGAGCGCCACGACGGCCGGCCGGATCGAGGCAAAGGCAGCCCCGCGCGGCAGCATCGCCAGCAACCGCAAATGGGCGCTGCGCTGGGCGTATTTCTTCCTCACCCTGTTCGCGGCGTTCTTCCTGATGCCGCCGATCTACATGCTGATCACCTCGCTCAAGACCAGCGGAGAGATCTCGGCCGCCCTCAACCCGTGGTGGGTCGCCAAGCCGACGCTGGCCAACTACATCGAGCTGCTGTCGTCCAACCAGTACCTGCGCTTCTTCCGCAACTCCGCGGTGGTGTCGATCATCGTGGTCACCGTGACCATGCTGATCAGCATCCCGGCGGCCTTCGCCCTGGCGCGGATGAAGTTCTGGGGCTCGGCGGTGATCGCCACCGGGGTGTTCCTGACCTACCTGGTGCCCGAAACGCTGCTGTTCATCCCGCTGTTCAAAAGCTTCGCCTTCGTCAACGAGCTGAGCGGCATCGAGCTGATGAACCACTGGTGGGTGCTGATCATCCTGTATCCGACCCTGACGGTGCCGTTCTGCACCTGGATCATGATCGGCTATTTCGCCAGCATCCCGAAGGAGCTGGACGAGGCGGCGTTGATCGATGGCGCCACCTGGATACAGACGCTGACCCGCATCTTCATTCCCGTCGCCCTGCCCGGCATCATCGCCGCCACGATCTTCGCCTTCACGGTGTCCTGGGCGCAGTTCCTGTATCCCTTGGCCTTCACCACCTCGACCGACCAGCTGGTGCTGCCGGTCGGCATCATCACCACGCTGATAAAGGGCGACGTGTTCAACTGGGGTCAGATCATGACCGGCGCCCTGCTGGGTGCCGCGCCCCCCTTGATCATCTACGCCTTCCTGATGGACTATTACATCTCCGGCCTCACGGCCGGCGCAACGAAGGGGTAGCCGGAATGGCACAGGTTTCCGTCCGCAAGGTGGTCAAGGCCTACGAGGGCAACGTGCAGGCGGTGAAGGGCATCGACCTCGAGATCGCGGACGAGGAGTTCGTCGTGCTGGTCGGCCCGTCAGGCTGCGGCAAGTCCACCACGCTGCGCATGATCGCCGGTCTGGAGGAGATCACCGCCGGCGAGATCTGGATCGGTGGCAACGTGGTCAACGACGTGCCGCCGCGCGACCGCGACATCGCCATGGTGTTCCAGAACTACGCGCTGTACCCGCACATGAGCGTGTTCGACAACATGGCCTTCGGCCTCAAGTTGCGGAAGTTCCCGCGCGAGGAGATCAAGAAGCGCGTCGACGAGGCGGCCCGCATCCTGGACATCCAGATGCTGCTGGAGCGCAAGCCCAAGGCCCTGTCCGGCGGCCAGCGCCAGCGCGTTGCCATGGGCCGCGCCATCGTGCGCAACCCCAAGGTGTTCCTGTTCGACGAGCCGCTGTCCAACCTGGACGCCAAGCTGCGCGTGCAGATGCGCACCGAGATCAAGAAGGTCCACCAGACCGTCCGCACCACCACCGTCTACGTGACCCACGACCAGATCGAGGCGATGACCCTGGCCGACCGCGTGGTGGTGATGAACCACGGCATCATCGAGCAGGTCGGCCCGCCGCAGGAGCTGTACCACAACCCCACCACCCGCTTCGTCGCCGGCTTCATCGGCAGTCCGGCGATGAACTTCCTGCCCTGCGACGTGGTGGACGAGGGCGGGCTGAAGCTGCGCCTGGCCAGCGGCGCCATGCTGTCGGTGCCGCCGGCCCGCGTGGACCGCTACGGCCGCTACAAGGGCCGCGCCATGACGCTCGGCATCCGCCCGGAGCACATGACCGAAACCCATGACAGCGAGAAGCCCGGCGTGCAGCAGCTGGACGCGCTGGTCGACGTCATCGAGCCGATGGGCATGGAAACCCTGGTGCATTTCTTCATCAACGGCGAGCCGGTCTGCGCCCGCGTCGATCCCTCGACGCGCTGCGGGCCGGGCCAGATGCTGACCCTGGCGGTGGACATGAACAACATGCACCTGATGGACAACGACGGCGGCAAGGTGGTCTGAGATGCCGATGCTGGCTGCATCGAAAGCATTGGCCGGCCAGGTCGCCTGGGTGACCGGAGCCGGCACCGGCATCGGCCGCGCCGTCGCCCTGGCCCTGGCGCGGGAGGGTGCCGCCGTCGGCATCAGCGGGCGCAGCGCCGCACCGCTGGCGCAGACCGCCGTTCTGATCGAGGCCGCCGGCGGACGTGTGGTGATCGCCGCCTGCGACGTGGGCGATCCGGATCAGGTCGCCGCCGCGCACGATGCCGTGGTGGCGGCATTTGGGGAAATAAACATCCTGGTCAACAACGCCGGCTGGAACCTGGCGGCGCGGTCCTGGAAGCAGCTGACGCCGGTCGCCGTGCAGCAGATGACCGCGACCAACCTGAACGGCCCGTTCCTGTGCACCCTGGCGGTGCTGCCGGCGATGCGGGCCCAGCGCGACGGCGTGCTGGTGCACGTCGCCTCGCTGTCGGCCACCGGCATCTTCATGGTTTCCGGCAGCGCCTACACCGCCACCAAATACGGCGCCCGGGCGATGTCGGCGACCCTGAACGCCGAGGAAGGCATCAACGGCATCCGCAGCATCTGCATCAACCCCGGCGAGACCGAAACACCCATCATGGACAAGCGCCCGACGCCGCCGGACGCTGGCGCCCGCGCGCTCATGGTGCAGCCGGAGGACGTGGCCGCCGCGGTGGTGTTCTGCGCCACCATGCCGAAGCGCGCCTGCGTGACCGAGCTCACGCTGCTGCCGACCGACAACAGCCTGTACCGTGCCGAGGCGACCGCGATCGCCACGCGCACCTGAATCGAGACCGAACCATGGCCGACCTGCCGACCCACATCGTCGCCGCCGACACCCTGCAGCGCTTCGTCACTGACATCTTCGTGGCCGCCGGCACCGACGCGGCCGAAGGCAGCCGCATCGCCCGCCACCTGATGGGCGCCAACCTGACCGGGCACGACAGCCACGGCGTCATCCGCGTGCCGCGCTACGTGCAGAACCTCCAGGACGGCGACGTGCTGGCCGGCCGCACCATCACCATCGCCGTTGAAGGTCCCACCCATGCGGTGGTGGACGGCAACTTCGGCTTCGGCCAGACCATCGGGCCGCTGGCCGTAGACGTCGGCATCGCCAAGGCCCGCGCGGCAGGGCTGTCGGTGATCGCGTTGCGCAACGCCGGCCACATCGGGCGCATCGGCGGCTGGGGCGAACAGGCGGCCGAGGCCGGACTTATCTCCATCCATTTCGTCAACGTGTCGCAGGGCCAGCTGGTGGCGCCGTTCGGCGGCGTCGACCGCCGGTTCTCCACCAATCCCCTGTGCATCTGCATCCCCGGCGCCGCCGGCGAGGCGCCCTTGCTGCTGGACTTCGCCACCTCGATCGTGGCCGAAGGCAAGGTGCTGGTGGCGTCCAACGGCGGCAAGCCGATCCCCGCCGACGCGCTGATCGCCCCGGACGGCGCCATGTCGGGCGACCCGGCCACCCTGTACGGCCCCCTCACCCCCGGCGGCCCGCGCAGCGCCGGCAACGGCCCGGGGTCGATCCGCGCGTTCGGCGACCACAAGGGCTCCGGCATCGCCTTCATGTGCGAGATTCTGGCCGGCGTGCTGACCGGCGGCGGCACCTCCGGCCCGCTGCATCCCGGCACCACCCGGCGGCGCATCACCAACGGCATGTTGTCGATCTACCTCGACCCCGGCCATTTCGGCACCCGGAACTTCGTGTCCGAAGCCCGCGACTACGCCGCCTACGTCAAATCCAGCCGCCGCGCCGACCCCGACACCGAAGTCCTGGTGCCCGGCGAACCCGAATCCCGCACCCGCGCCGACCGCCTCGCCGACGGCGTGCCGTTGCAGCTCGACACCTGGACCAGCATCGTCGCCACCGCGAACGCGTTGGGAGTGGCCGCCCCCAGCCATCCATGAAACATGTGCGGACGGTCCGCGCATGTTTCACGTTCGTCGCTTTTCGGCCAGGCTCCACAGGATGCCGGTGGCGCTGATGGCGGCGCCGGCCAGCACGAACGGGTCGAAGGCCTCGCCGTACAGCGCCACGCCGACCATCGCGATCACCGGGATGCGCAGGAAGTCGACCGGCACCACCAGCGTGGCGTCGCCGTGGCGGAAGGCGTTGGTCAGGCAGACATGCGCCAGCAGCCCGGCGACGCACAGCACGCCGATCCACGGCGCCATGGCGGCGGTGAACTTCGGCACGAACCACACCGCACCCCCGGTCAGCGCATCCGCCGCCAGGTACATCGGCAGGTGCATGACGTTCATCCAGAACAGGATGGTCAGCACGCTGTTGGTCCCGGTCAGGAACTTCGTCGTGGTCAGCTGCACCGCGAACATCACCGCCGCCCCAAGCACCAGCAGCGCCGCCGGCTGGAAGCTGCCGGCGCCCGGGCGCAGGATCACCAGCACGCCCAGGAAGCCCAGCACCACGGCGGCGATGCGGCCGCGGCTGACGGTCTCACCCAGGAAAAGCACCGCCAGCAGCATCGTCCAGGCCGGCGTGGTGAACTCCAGCGCGAACACGGTGGCCAGCGGCAGCAGGGTCAGGCCGAACGACCAGCCGGCCTGGCCGCCGAAATGGAACACGTTGCGCAGCAGGTGAAGCCTCAGCGGGCGCGGCGGCCCGACCGGCTGGCGGGCGATCAGCGCGTAGGCACACAGCACCACGATGCCGCCGAACGCCCGCAGCGCCAGGATTTCGAACACCGTAAGGCTGCCCGCCAACTCGCGGATGCCGACCGCAAGGGCGGAGAAGCTGACCAACGCGCCGGCCATCCACAGCACCACCAGGCGAAGGTCACGCATGGCGGCGCTCGCCTAGAACGGGATGACGTTTGATAGACGACATCATCCCGTCCTAGTCCTTTGTCTTGTCGCGTGATTCAGACTTCCGATGGTTCCACCTACAGTCATCACGCTCCAGCAGGATGAACAATCCGGCGCAAACGATGATGGCAGCACCCACCAACGTGGCCGGCGCGGGCACGTCGCCGAACATCATGTAACCCAGCATCACGGCGCCCAGGATGCTGGCGTAGTTGAACGGCGCCACCACCGAGGCCGGCGCCAGCTGCAGCCCGCGGTTGACGCAAAGATAGGCCAGCAGCGAAACCACGCCCACCACCGCCATCAGCGCGGCCTCGGCCACGTCCGGCACCACCCAGCCGGCTGCGGCGCTGGCGCCCGACAGCAACAGCAACGCCGCCATCTGGGTGCCCGCCAGCAGGGTGTTCGGGGTGGCGCGCAGCCTGCGCGTGGCGACCAGCGAAACGGCGTACAGCACGCTGCCGCCCACCGCCACCAGCGCATGCGGCGTCATGACCGCGCCGGCCGGGCGCAGCGCCACCAGCACGCCGACGAAGCCGACCACGACCGCCGCCCAGCGCCGCCAGCCGACGCGCTCGCGCAGGAACACCGCCGACAGCGCGGTCACATAGACCGGCCCGGCCAGATAGATGGTCGAGCCGTCGGCCAGCGGCAGGTCGCTGATCGCCCAGTAGAAACAACACACCTCCACGGCGGACGCGGCCACCCGCAGCGCGTGCAGCCACGGCCGGCCGCCGGCGACCATGGCGGCGATGTCGCGCCGGGACACGAACGGCGCGATCAGCAGCACGCCCAGGGCGGCGCGAGCGAACAGCAACTCGCCGACCGGAACGGCATGGTTCAGCCACTTGGCCAGCGCGTTGGTGCCGGCGAACATCAGGATGCTCAGCAGGGTCAGCCCGATGCCGCCCAGATGCGAACGCTCCACCGGCGTCTCCGCCCGCCCGAGCACCAGCGACATGCGTGTTCCATCCCCAGGCCAGGACACGGTGCCCAGCCGTCGCACGATCCTCGCAGCCGGCGCCGGCACCGGCAAGGCGGCGGCGGAACACATCCTCGCCGCTGCCGTTTCCTGCCCACACGCCCGCCGCGGAGACCCTCATGCAGCCCGACGACGAAATCTGGATGCGCCGCGCGATCGACCTGGCCCGGCAGGGCGACGCCGACCCTGGCAGCAACCCCATCGGCTGCGTCATCGTCCGCGACGGCCAGGTCATCGGCGAGGGCCACAACGAGGTCGCCCGCCGCTTCGATTCCACCGCCCATGCCGAGATCGTGGCGATCCGCGACGCCGGGCAGCGCCTGTCGTGCAGCGAGTTTCGCGGCGCCACGCTGTACAGCACCCTGCAGCCCTGCGGCATGTGCAGCATGGCGGTGATCTGGTCCAAGATATCCCGCGTCGTCTACGGCGCCGGGCGCGGCGACGTGCACGAGATGTATTTCGAGGCCCGCCACCTGGACACCATGGACTACATCGGCGACGCCTACCGCGACGACCTGTCCATCGAGGGCGGCGTGCTGGCGCGTGACTGCGCCGGCTTCTACGAGGCGCGTGACGCCGACGTGCCCAAGGGCGAAAAGGTCAACCGCTGACGGGAGTTATCATGAACAACCGCATCGAGAAGGACTCGCTGGGCGACGTCCACGTCCCCGCCGACCGGCTGTGGGGCGCGCAAACCCAGCGCTCGATTGCCAACTTCCCGATCGGCGTGCAGCGCTTCGCCTGGGACCGGACCGTGATCCAGGCGCTGGGCATCGTGAAGGCCGCCGCCGCCGAGGCCAACCGCGACCTGGGGCAGCTGGACGCGGACAAGACCGCGCTGATCGTCGCCGCCGCCGAGGAAGTCATCGCCGGCTGCCACGACGGCGAGTTCCCGCTGGTGGTGTTCCAGACCGGGTCCGGCACGCAGACCAACATGAACGCGAACGAGGTGATCGCCAACCGCGCCATCCAGATGGCCGGCGGCACGGTCGGCTCCAAGTCGCCGGTGCACCCGAACGACGACGTGAACCACGGCCAATCCTCCAACGACGCCTTTCCCACCGTGATGCACGTCGCCGCCGTGCTGGCGCTGGACGCCGACCTGCTGCCGGCGGTCCACGCGCTGCGCGACACGCTGGATGCCAAGGCCCGCGAGTTCGAGGACATCATCATGATCGGGCGCACCCACCTGCAGGATGCGACGCCGCTGACCTTGGGCCAGGTGATCTCCGGCTGGGTGGCCCAGCTGGACCAGGCGATGGCCGTGGTCGCACGGGCGGCGGACGGCCTGCTGCCGTTGGCGATGGGCGGCACCGCGGTCGGCACCGGCCTGAACGCGCATCCCCGTTTCGGGACCACGGTCGCAGCCCGCATCGCAGCCCGCACCGGCCACCCCTTCACCTCGGCGCCCAACAAGTTCGCCGCTCTGTCCGCGCACGACGCCGTGGTCACCGCCAGCGCGTCGCTGCGCACCCTGGCCGGAGCGCTGATGAAGATCGCCAACGACGTGCGCCTGCACGCCAGCGGCCCGCGCGCCGGCCTGGGCGAGATCTCGATCCCCGACAACGAACCCGGCTCCTCAATCATGCCGGGCAAGATCAACCCGACCCAGTGCGAGGCCATGACCATGGTCGCCGTGCAGGTGTTCGGCAACGACCACGCCGTCGCCTTCGCCGGCAGCCAAGGCAGCTTCCAGCTCAACACCTTCAAGCCCGTGATGCTGCATAACCTTCTTGAGTCGGCCGGCCTGCTGGCCGACGCCTGCCGGTCCTTCGACGAGCGTTGCGCCCGTGGCATCGCGCCGATTCGCGCCCACATCCAGCACAATCTGGAAAACACGCTGATGCTGGTGACGGCGCTGAACCCGCACATCGGCTACGAGAAATCCGCCAAGATCGCCATGGCCGCCCACCACGACAATACCAGCCTG